>Ga0209474_10001157_pt1 | contig 26574 bp, 27 predicted proteins | sample GraSoiAngelo_145_FD_185902 | JGI IMG/M metagenome (GOLD analysis project Ga0209474, IMG submission 185902) | Grasslands soil microbial communities from the Angelo Coastal Reserve, California, USA - 14_1009_05_20cm (SPAdes) (version 2) | ecosystem: Environmental > Terrestrial > Soil > Grasslands...
ATCAGGTAACGGATGAGCCCGCGGTCCTCGCTGACACTCTTCGTGCCGAGGCCATAGCTGACGCGCGCCGCCTGCACGATCGAGGCGTCGCCCCCCATGTAGTCGACGAGGTAGATGAAGCCGTGATCGAGGCAGGGAATTTTCCGCCCGATCCACCGCTCCGCCTCGGGAGTCGTGAGGCGCCGGTTCGCATCGTCCAATTCACGTTCCTTGGCCATCTTTGACTTCCTCTTGCTGCGGCATCTTGGCCTCCGGCTACTTCTTGACATGGTCGGTCGCTATCGAGGCGTGCGCGGGATCCTGCGGCTCTTGATCCGCCACACCGTAACGCCGGCCGCCTCGGTCGATCGCGTGGCCCCCGGCGCAAGCCACGCCCGCCCTTGGGGTGCCCCTTCAACGCGAACATCATCATCTCGAAGGTCTCATCCAATGGTAGACGGGCTCTCACACCCACGGCGGCCCGACGAGCGAGAAGACGAGCCCCGTGGCGAGCTTGGGATAGAAGTACGTCGACTTCTCGGGCATCACCTCGCCGGCCAGACACACGTCGCGCACCTCCGCCATGCTGGGCGGGTTCAGGAGGAAGGCGGCCGACGCCCGGCCGGCCGCGACCGCGGCGATCGCCTCCTCGTCGTCGTGCGTGAATTCCAGGTCCTCGGGGCCGACGCCGAGGATGGGCTCGAGGATCGCACGGCGGAGGCACTCCACCGCGAGCCCGCGCAGCACGGGCGGGAGGTCGCGCAGGCGCTCGCGCGCGGCGGGCCCCGCCCGCAGGCGGAGCCGGCGATCGGGGAGCACGCAATCGATCTCGCCCGCCACCCGGCGCCGGCGCTCGTCCGCGGGCTCGACCGTGAACGACTCGGCGAGGCGCATCGCGAGCGCTGCCGCGCCGAGACGGAGCGGCCCGCGCACCAGGCGGTGCGTCGGCAGGATGACCACGCCCTCCTCCTCCATGTTGGCGAGGTAGGTGAGGACGTACCGGGCGGCCTCGTTGCCCCGCTGCTCGTCGCGGTAGGCGAGCGCCGTCTCGTAGCGGTGGTGGCCGTCGGCGATGATGACGGTCCGGTCGGCGAGCGCGGCCTCGACGCGCGCGATCGCCGGCGCGTCGGTCACGCGCCAGAGCTGGTGCCAGCCGCTCACGTCGACGAGCGGCGCGCCCAGCTGCACGCCGGCGAGGAGCTCGCGCACGGGCTCGCCCGGGCGCGCGTAGAGGCCGAAGATGGCGCTCAGATTCGCGCCCGTGGCGCGCAGGAGTGCCAGGCGGTCGGCCTTGGGCCCGGGCAGCGTGCGCTCGTGGGGGCGTACGACGCCGGAGGAGAAGTCCTCGAGCCGGAGCCGGCAGAGGAGCCCGTCGCGCCGGCGCGTCGAGCCGTCGGGGAGCGAGAACTGCTGCGTGTAGAGGTAGAGGGCCGGCTCGGGGTCGGGCGCCAGGATGCCGGCCGCGATCCAATCGCGCAGGGTTTGCGCCGCGGCGGCGCCGCGCTCCGCCTCGCGCGGCAGGATGAGCCGGATCACGTTGTAGGGGCTGCGCGCGTAGAGCTCGGCCTGCTCGGCCGCGGTGATCACGTCGTAGGGCGGCGCCAGCAGCTGGCCCACGTCGCCGGCGCGGGCGGGATCGTAGCGGAGGCCGGCGAGCGGACGGACGGCGGCCATCAGCTCTCCGCCAGCGCCGCGCGCAGCTCGGCCTCGGACACGAGGCCCGGACGCAGGATGCGCACGCGCTCGCCCTCGATGGCCGCCACGGTGGACGCGCCCCCGCGCAGCCGGCCGCCGTCCAGGTAGACGGCGACGCGCTCGCCGAAGTAGGCGCGCGCCTCGGCGAGCCGCCGCGGCGGCTCCGCGCCGGGCGGGTTCGCGCTCGGCGCCGTCACCGGCGCGCCCAGCGCGCCCACCAGCGCCGCCGCGAGCGGGTGCCCGGGTACGCGCACGCCGATCGTGCCGCTGCCCGCGGTGAGCGGGGCCGGGAGGTCCTGGCGCGCGGGCAGCACGAGCGTCAGCGCCCCCGGCCAGAAGCGCGCCGCGAGCCGGCGCGCGGCGAGCGGAATCTCGGCCGTCACCGTCTCCGCCATGGCGAGATCGCGCACCAGGACGAGGATCGGCTTCGTCTCCTCGCGCCCGCGCACGGCGACGAGACGGTCCACCGCGGCGGCCGAGCGGGCGTCGGCCCCCAGGCCGTAAACCGTCTCGGTCGGGAACACGACCAGCGCTCCCGCGGCGAGTGCCGCCGCCGCCGCGTCAGTCGGGGCTCTCAGGGAAGAGCCTCCTCTGCAGGCGGAGGTTCTTGCCCTCGACGCTCTCCGCCAGCTCGGCCTTGAAGCGTTCGAGCCGCTGTCTGAGGGCGCGGTTCTTGAGGCTCAGGATCTGCGCCGCCAGGATGGCCGCGTTCTCGGCGCCGCCGCGGCCGATCGCCACCGTCGCCACCGGCACGCCGGGCGGCATCTGCACGGTGGCGAGGAGCGCGTCGAGCCCGCCGAGCCCGCCCGCCGCGACCGGCACGCCGATCACCGGCAGCGTCGTGTGCGCCGCCACCACGCCGGCCAGGTGCGCCGCCCCGCCCGCGCCCGCGATCAGCACCGCGAGGCCGCGGCGCCGCGCGCTCTCCGCGTACTGCCGCACCCGCTTCGGCGAGCGGTGCGCCGACATCACCTCCACCTCGTAGTCGATCTCGAGCTGCTTCAGGCGCTCGGCAGCGGCCTCCATCGTGTCCCAGTCGCTGTCGCTCCCCATCACGATGCCGACCTGGGGCCGGCCGTCACGTTCCGCCATGTGCGCCCATCTCCCGCCTCGCGGCTCCCGCCAGCGCGCGCTGTCCGATGTCCCGCCGGTAGTGCATGCCGGGCCAGCTGATGCGCGCCACGGCGGTGTACGCCTCGGTCACCGCGTGCTCGATCGTGTCGCCGAGGGCGGTCACGCCGAGCACGCGCCCGCCGTCGGTCACGAGCGCGCCGTCGGGCCGCTTCGTCCCGGCGTGGAAGACTTTGCCGCCCTGCCAGGCGCGGAGCGCCTCCACGCCGTCGATCGGCCGGCCGCGCTCGACCGCGCCCGGGTAGCCCTCCGCGGCGAGCACCACGCACACCGCGGCACGCGGATCCCAGTCGATGGTGGTACCGGCGAGGCGGCCCGCGCACGCGCGCTCGATCAGGTCGACCAGGTCCGAGCGCAGGCGGACGAGCAGCGCCTGCGCCTCCGGATCGCCGAAGCGCACGTTGAACTCGAGCACCTTGGCCTGGCCGTCCCGCACCATGAGCCCGGCGTAGAGGACGCCGGTGTAGCGGACGCCGTGGCGGGCGAGGCCGCGCACCACGGGCTCCATGATCTCGCGCATGATGCGGTCCTGGAGCGCGGGCGTGACGATCGGCGTCGGCGAGCAGGCGCCCATGCCGCCCGTGTTCGGCCCCCGGTCGCCGTCCAGGGCACGCTTGTGGTCCTGGGAGGTGGCGAGCGGCAGGACGGTCGTGCCGTCCGTCAGGGCCATGAAGGAGACCTCCTCGCCCTCGAGGAACTCCTCCACCACGACGCGGCTCCCCGCGTCGCCGAACAGCCGGGCGCGCATGAGCTCGTCCACCGCCTCCAGCGCCTCGGCGACGGTCGGGCAGATGAAGACCCCCTTTCCGCTCGCGAGGCCGTCGGCCTTGACGACGACCGGCGCGCCCACCTCCTTCACGTAGCGGGCGGCGTCGTCGGGATCGCCGAACACGCCGAAGAACGCCGTCGGCACACGCTCGTGGCGGAGCAGCTCCTTGGTGAACGCCTTCGAGCCCTCGAGGCGCGCGGCGGCGGCCGTCGGGCCGAAGGCTCCGAGACCGGCGGCGGTGAAGCGGTCGACGAGGCCGAGCGTCAGCGGCAGCTCGGGGCCGACGACGGTGAGATCGATCCGCCGCTCCGCCGCGAAGCGCAGGAGCCCCTTCACGTCGTCGGCGGCGATCGGCACGCACTCCGCGTCCTCGGCGATGCCGGCGTTGCCGGGCGCGCAGTAGAGCGCGGCGATGCGCGGGCTCTGCCGGAGCTTCCACACGAGCGCGTGCTCGCGCCCGCCGCCGCCGATGACGAGGACGCGCATCAGTGGCGAAAGTGGCGCACGCCGGTGAAGACCATGGCCACGCCGTGCGCGTCGGCGGCGCGGATGACCTCGTCGTCGCGTGTGCTGCCGCCCGGCTGCACGACGGCGGTCGCGCCCGCGGCGATCGCCTCCTCGAGCCCGTCGGCGAAGGGGAAGAAGGCGTCGCTCGCGAGGACGGAGCCGGTGAGCGAGATGCCGAGCCGCGCGGCGCGCGCGCGCGCGTTCCGCACCGGCTCGACGCGCGAGGTCTGCCCGCCCCCGAGGGCGAGCGTCCGCTCCGCGGTGGTGAACGCGATCGCGTTCGACTTGACGTGCTTGACGACGCGCCCGGCGAAGGCGAGGGCGCGCAGCTCCTCGGCCGTGGGGGCCCGCCTCGTGACCACCTTCGCCTCCCGTGGATCCTCGATGGCGCGATCGACGTCCTGCACGAGGAGGCCGCCGGCGACCCCGCGCAGCGCGGGCGCCTTCGCCGGCGCCGCGTCGGGGTGCCAGCGGACGATGCGGCGGGCCTTCTTTCGCCGGAGGAGCTCCAGCGCGTCGGGCTCGAAGTGGGGGGCGATCAGCACCTCGGTGAAGATCTCGTCGACGGCGCGCGCCAGCGGCAGCGTCCACGGGCGCGTCGACACCACGATCCCGCCGAAGGGCGACTCGGGGTCGGTTGCGTAGGCGCGCTCCCAGGCCTCGAGCGGGTCGCGCCCGACGCCGACCCCGCAGGGCGTGTTGTGCTTCAGGATCGCCACCGCGGCCTCGGGCCCCCGCCGGAACTCCTCGGCCAGGGCCAGGGCGGCGTCGATGTCGACGACATTGTTGTAGGAGAGCTCCTTGCCGTGGAGCGGCTCGGCGACCCGGAGGAAATCGCCGTAGAGCGCCGCGGCCTGGTGGGGGTTCTCGCCGTAGCGCATGTCGAGCGCCTTCCGGCCGCCCCAGTGGAACGTCCCACCCTGGCCGAGATAGTCCGCGATCGCGCCGTCGTAGCAGGCCGTCGCGCAGAACACCTTCACCGCCAGGCGCCGGCGCGTCTCGGGCCCGACGCCCCCGGCGCGCAGCTCGGCCAGCACCGGCTCGTAGTCGTCGGGATCGACGATCACGGTCACCTGGGCGTGGTTCTTCGCCGCCGAGCGCAGCATCGAGGGGCCGCCGATGTCGATCTGCTCGATCGCCTCGGCGAGCGTCGTCCCGGGACGGACGATCGTCTCGCGGAAGGGGTAGAGGTTCACGGCCACCAGGTCGATCGGCTCGATGCCGTGCTCGCGCATCGCGCGCACGTGCTCGGGGAGGTCGCGGCGGCCGAGGAGGCCGCCGTGGATCTTCGGGTGGAGCGTCTTGACGCGCCCGTCGAGCAACTCGGGGAAGCCGGTGTAATCGCTCACCTGCCGGACTCGAACGCCGGCCTCGGCGAGCAGCTTCGCCGTCCCTCCCGTGGACAGGATGTCGAAGCCGAGCGCGGCGAGCCCGCGCGCGAACTCGACCACGCCCCGCTTGTCGCTGACGCTCACCAGCGCCCTAGGCATTGCCCCACTCCTCCACGTGGACGCGCGGCACGCGCCTCCCGACCGCGGTCAGCGTCTCGTAGGAGATCGTCTCGCACCAGGCGGCGAGCTCGTCGGCGGGGAGCCCGTCGCCGAAGAGCACGACGCGGTCGCCCCTCTCGACGCCTTCCACGTCGGTCACGTCGATCATGGTGTGGTCCATGCAGACGCGGCCCGCGACCGGCGCGCGCCGGCCGCGCACGACGACCTGCGCGCGGTTGGACGCGAGGCGGTGGTAGCCGTCGGCGTAGCCGACCGGCAGGGTGGCGATCGTGCTCGGGCGCGCGGTGACGAAGGTGCCGGCGTAGCTGACCGGCGTGCCCGCCGGCACGCGCCGGGTCTGCGTGATCGCGGTCGAGAGCCGCATCGCGTGGCGAACCGCCGCGCGCTCGGCGAGGTGGGAGGCGGGGGCGTAGCCGTAGAGCATGATCCCGGGCCGGACCATGGTGAAGTGGGCGCCGGGGGCCGCCAGCACGCCCGCGCTGTTGGCGAGGTGGACGTGGCGCGGGCGGATGCCGGCCGCGGCGAGCGCCTCGAGCGCGCCCACGAAGCGCGCCACCTGCGCGCGCGCTGCCGCCGTGTCGACGGCGTCGGCCGAGGCGAAGTGGGAGAAGGCGCCTGCGATCTCGAGCCCGGGCGTCCCGCGCACCAGCTCGCCGAACTCGCGTACCTGGGACAGGTCGAGGCCGAGCCGCGTCATGCCCGTGTCGACCTTCAGGTGGACACGCACCGGACGGCTGGGGGTCGCCAGCGCCCGGGCCCGATCGGCGTCCCAGAGCGCGACCTCGAGATCGCTCGCGACGACGTCCTTTTCCTCGCCGGCGAACACGCCGCCCAGGACGACGATCGGCGCCGCCACGCCCGCGCGCCGGAGCTCCGTGCCCTCCGTGACGCTCGAGACGCCGAGGCCCCACGCGCCGGCCGCGAGAAAGGCGCGCGCCGCCGGCACCGCGCCGTGCCCGTAGGCGTCGGCCTTCACCACCGCCAGCACCGCCACGCCCGGGCCGACGAGCTCCCGGACCCGGCGGCAGTTGTGGCGCAGGGCCCCGAGGCTCACCTCGGCGACCGTGGGCCTCCCATGAATGTGCACCGGAGGCTCTTCATTACCAATGGCCGACGCGGCTGTCGAGGCGAGCGCCGGCGCCGTCGGTTGCCGGCCCCCGCCGCGCGGGCTATCGTCGCGACGAGTCGTGCAAGTCATGGTGAATGGCGAGCCGCGCGCGCTCGACGCCGGGGCGACGGTCGCCGACCTGGTGGCCGCGCTCGGCCTCGGCCCGCGGCGCATCGCGCTCGAGGTGAACCGTGCCGTGGTGCCGCGTGCCGAGTACGCTCGGACCGCGCTCCGCGACGGCGACGCGGTCGAGATCATCCATTTCGTCGGGGGCGGATGAACGGGATGAACGATCCCTTCGTGCTGGCCGGCCGTGAGTACCGCTCGCGTCTCATCGTCGGCACCGGCAAGTACAAGTCCTTCGCGGAGACGCGCCAGGCGGTCGAGGCCTCGGGCGCCGAGATCGTGACCGTCGCCGTGCGCCGCGTGAACATCACCGACCCGGGCAAGGAGAACCTGCTCGACTTCCTGCCGCCCGACCGCTTCACCATCCTGCCCAACACCGCCGGCTGCTACAGCGCCGAGGAGGCGATCCGCACCTGCCGGCTCGCGCGCGAAGCGGGGGTCGGTACGCTCGTCAAGCTCGAGGTGATCGGCGACGAGAGGACGCTCTTCCCGGACGTCGCCGCCACCATCGAGGCCGCGAAGGTGCTGGTGAAGGAGGGCTTCCAGGTCCTGCCCTACGTCACCGACGACCCGGTCGCCTGCAAGCGCCTCGAGGAGCTCGGCTGCGCCGCGGTCATGCCGCTCGCGGCGCCCATCGGCTCGGGCCTCGGGGTGCGCAACCCCTTCAACCTGCGCATCATCGTCGAGCAGAGCCGCGTGCCGGTGATCGTGGATGCGGGTGTGGGCACGGCGTCGCACGCCGCCGAGGCGCTCGAGCTCGGCTGCGACGCGGTGCTGATGAACACCGCGATCGCGGGCGCGAAAGATACGCTCTTGATGGCCGAGGCGATGCGGCTCGCCGTCGACGCGGGGCGGAAGGCGTTCCTCGCGGGGCGGATCCCGGCGAAGCTCTACGCGACGGCCTCGAGCCCGATCGAGGGGCTGATCCGCTAGGACCGGTCCGGGCCCCGCCGCGTCTCGTAGCGCGTCTCGACCGTCGGCCGCCGATGTGCCTATAGGGCAGCGTCACACACGCCGCCAAGGGGGAGTGGCGATCGTGAAGGCGAGCGAAGACTGGTGGGCCCTCTGGATCGGCCTCCTCGTGTTCGCTCTCTCCCTCTGCACCCTTGCCGGCCGAGACCTCCTCGGCTGGGGCGTGACGACGCAGGTGTGGCTCTCGCCCGCGAAGGCCCTCGCGCCGGTCTCGAAGGCCTATGCCGTGCTCCCGGGGGTCGCGAGCCTCGCCCTCACCTATCTCTTCCTGCTCGCCGTCATGACGGGCGGCGCCGCGGCCCTCGGCCTCGACGCGAAGCGCTTCGCCGCCGGTTTCAGCGTGATCCTCTGGGCGAGCTGGCTCTGCTGGCTCGCGGGCAACAACGCCTACGTCGCCGCCACACCGGACAAGCGCGCGGGATTCGGCATCGGGTGGTCGCTCTCGCTGACGGGCGAGGCGGGCTTCATCGTCGCGCTCGCGGCCGGGCTCGCGATCGGCAACTTCCTTCCCGGCGTCGCGACCTGGCTCGCGGAGGCGACGCGCCCCGAGTGGTACGTGAAGATCGCGATCGTCGTCCTCGGCGGTGCGCTCGGCGTCCAGGCGGCGGGGGCGCGCGGGCTCGCGACGGCGGTCCTCTTCCGCGGCTTCGCGGCGATCGTCGAGGCGTATCTCATCTACTGGGCGCTCGTGTACCTGATCGCGCGGCGGGTCTTCCGCCTGACGCGCGAGTGGGCGGCGCCGCTCGCCTCCGGCATCTCGATCTGCGGCGTGTCGGCGGCGATCGCGACCGCCGCCGCGATCCGGGCGCGGCCGGTAGTGGCCATCATGGTCTCCTCGCTGGTGGTGCTGTTCGCGGTGGTGGAGCTGGTCGTCCTGCCCTTCGCGGCCGAGGCCTTCCTCGTGCACCAGCCGCTGGTCGCCGGCGCGTGGATGGGGCTCGCCGTCAAGACCGACGGCGCGGCGGTGGCGAGCGGGGCCATCACCGAGGCCCTTCTCCGCGCCAGGGCCGCGGCCGCCGGCATCACCTACCAGGAGGGCTGGATGCTGATGACCACCACCACCGTCAAGGTCTTCATCGACATGTTCATCGGCGTGTGGGCCTTCGTGCTCGCGCTGGTGTGGGCGTACGGCATCCGCAAGGACGAGGGGCGGACCGTCTCGGCGCGCGACATCTGGGAGCGCTTCCCGAAGTTCGTGCTCGGCTACTTCGTGACCTTCACGGCGCTGCTCGGGCTCGTGGTCACGCGGCCCGGGCTCCTCGACGCCGCCAAGCTCGCCAGCGCCGAGACCAACGTCTTTCGCGTGCTCTTCTTCGTGATGACGTTCTTCACCATCGGCCTGGTGTCGAACTTCGCGAAGCTGCGCGAGGAGGGCATCGGGCGCCTGGCGCTCGTCTACGTCGTGTGCCTCTTCGGCTTCATCGTCTGGATCGGCCTCGCCGTGTCGTGGATCTTCTTCCACGGCATGGAGCCTCCGCGGGTCGGCTGACATGCGGCCGGACCTCTCCGACGAGCCGCTCCTCCCGGCCGAGGTGAAGCTCATCACCTGGAGCCTCGTCCTGGGCGTCGTGCTGCTCGGGCTCCTGGTGTGGGTGAGCGAGGCGTTCTTCGCCGCCGGCTAGCGGAGCCGGTCGAGGAAGGCGCGCGCGAGGGCGGGGCCGCGCCCGGACTCCTCGTGCTTGAAGTAGACGTAGACGCGCTTCCAGGTGACGAGGTCGCGGACGCGGGCCGCCCAGCGGTCGAGGTCGTCGTCGCCGTAGTCCGCGCGCCGCAGACGCAGGTAGCCGAAGGGCGCGGTGGGAACGGGCGGCGTGGTGAAGTCGTCGGCCTCGGCGATGCAGAGCGCGGCGCGGTGCTTGCCGAGCAGGTCGTAGGTCTCGTCGTTGAACCAGCTCTCGTGCCGGAACTCGAAGGTGGGCTCGAGGCCGTGCGGCAGGGTCCCCAGGAAGTCGGCGAGGCGGGCGGCGTCGAAGCGGAAGTAGGGCGGAAGCTGGAAGAGGAGCGGGCCGAGCTTCGGGCCGAGCCCCGTGGCGGCGCGACAGAACGCCGCCGTGATCTCGCCTGCGTCACGCAGGCGCTGCACGTGGGTGATGCGCTGCGGGGCCTTCAACGCGAAGCGGAAGCCGGTCGGCGTCTGGTGCGCCCAGCCGGTCAGGAGCTCGGGCGTGGGCAGACGGCGGAAGGTGTGGTTGATCTCCACGGTGCCGAGCGCGCGCGCGTAGAAGCGCAGCATCTCGCGCGCCGGCAGCTCGCCGGGGTAGAAGCTGCCCCGCCAGGCCGGGTAGCTGAAGCCCGAGGTGCCGACCAGGACGCGCGCGGCGCGGGCGGCCATCAGCGCCGCGGCGCGAGGCGCCGGAAGATCGCCAGGTGGCGCACGGCGTCCTGCTTCCGCCCGCTCCGCTCGTAGAGGAGGGCCAGGTTGTAGTGCGCGTCGGCGAGCCCGGGATCGGCGTGCACGGCGTGCTCGTAGCACGGCAGCGCCTGGTCCGCCCGGCCGCGGTCCTCGAGCAGCACGCCCAGGTTGTACCACGCGAGCGCGTTCCCCGGCTCGTGGCGGAGCGCTTCCCGGTAGTGCGATTCGGCCCCCTCGAGCTTCCCCTCGCCGTGCAGGAGCCGGCCCAGGTTGATGCGCGCGGTCACGTGCAGGGGGTTCAGGTCGAGCGCGTGGTGGTAGGCGGCGCGCGCCTCGAGCGGCGAGCCGTCCTCCAGCTCGATGCCGAGATCGCACCACTCGTCGGCGGAGAGGCGCGGGAGCTTCGTGCGCGGCTGGGGCGCCGGGAGCTGCGCGATCTTCCGCGCGCGCTGCAGCACCTGGCCCGCCTCGAAGTTGAAGAGGAACTGGCCGGACTCCGGCTGCCAGCGGCTCTCCCCGTCCCACACGACGACGCGCTCGCCGTCGGCGTAGACCGCGAGGCGGGGGAGGGGCCGGTTGCCGATCTGGCGGCGGAGCGACTCGAGGATCCGGCCGATCTTCGTGACCGGCACCTTGCGGGCCAGCAGCCCCCGCATCGTCCGCAGCAGGACCAGGTCGACGAAGTCGAAGCGGAAGCGCCCGCGCGCGTCGCGCGCCGGGTGAAGGATGCCGGCGCGTACGCACTGGCGCAGCCGCGGCGTCGCCACCCCGGCGATGCGTGCCGCCTGCGCCGTGTCGAAGTGGGCGCGGGCTCCCTCCGCGCGCCTCGCGGCCACCTATTTCTTGTGCGCGCGACGCGTGGCGCCCGGCGTCTCGTGCGCGCGAGCGCGGGCCGCGGAGCGTCGCTTCCCGGCCACCTCGGGTTCGGCCACTCGTTCCGCCCGCGCCGCGGTGCGCGCAAGGCTCGCCTTGAGCGCTTCCATGAGATCGATCACCTGGGCCTTCGGCTTCTCGGGCTCGGCCGCCGTGACCTCTTCGCCCGCCACCTTCTTCTGCACTAGCTCCTGGACCCGCTCGCGGTACTGGTCCTTGTACTGCTCGGGATGGAACGCCTTGGTGGAGAGCTGCTGGACGAGCTTGCGCGCCATCTCGAGCTCGCCCGCGCGCACCTTGGGCTCGCCGCCCAGGTCGACCTCGGCGAGGCTCCGCACCTCGTCGGCGTAGTGCATGGTGTGGAGGACGAGTCCGCCGTCGTAGGGCCGGAGCAGGACCAGATGCTCCTTCCCGCCGCGCACGTACTGCGCGAGCGCGACCTTGCCGGTGTCGCGCATCGCCTGCGCGAGCAGGTGGTAGGCCTTCTCCGCGCCCTTGTCCGGGCCGAGGTAGTGCGCGTCCTCGAAGTAGATGGGATCGACCCCGGCGAGCGGCACGAACTCGTGGATGTCGATGGCGCGGTTGGCCTCGGCCTCGAGCGCCCGGAGCTCCTCGTCCGTGAAGGTGACGTAGCGGTCCTTCTCGAATTGATAGCCCTTCACGATCTCGCTCCGCTCGACCACCTTGTCGTGGTGCGGGCAGTAGAGCTGCTGCTTGATGCGCGTGCCGCAGGGCGCGTGCAGCATGTTGAACGAGAGCTGCTCGGAGTGGGTCGCCACGTAAACGCGGATCGGGATCGATACGAGCCCGAAGCTGATCGTCCCCGAGCCGATGGAGCGGGCGGGCATGCGGCCTCCTTCGGGGGCTAGGAAAGCGCACGGCCCCCGCCTGTGTCAAACCCGCGCCGTGCTACCATGCCGCGTCGCATGCGGACGCCCCGACGGCTCGCGACCCTGCCGCGCGTGCGCCTGGTGCCCGCGAGCTTCTCCCTCATGCTGCCGACGCTGGTCGAGGAGGTGCCGCGCGGGCCCGGCTGGCTGTTCGAGCTCAAGTGGGACGGCGTGCGCGTGCTCGCGCTGCGCGAGAAGGGGCGGGTCGAGCTGTGGGCGCGCAGCGGCGCACGCGTGACGGGGCGCTACCCGGAGATCGCGGCGGCGCTCGCGCCGCTCGCCGGCGGGGACCTCGCGCTCGACGGCGAGGTCGTGGCGCTCGACGCCGAGGGCCGGCCGAGCTTCGAACGACTACAGCGCCGCATGCACCTGGTGCGCGACGTCGCACGCGCGGCCGCCGCCGTGCCGGCGACGGCGTACTTCTACGACTGCCTGGCGCTCTTCGGGCGGGATCTCCGCGGCCTCGCGCTCGCCGACCGCAAGGCGCTCCTCCGCGAGCTCTTCCCGGCGCCCGCAGCGGTGCGCTACGCCGACCACGTCGAGGGCGACGGCGCGGAGTTCCTCGCGGCCGCCTGCAAGGCGGGCCTGGAGGGCGTGGTCGCGAAGCGGGCGGACTCGCGCTACCTGGGTGGCCGCCGCACGGAGTGGCGCAAGATCAAGTGCGTGCGGCGGCAAGAGTTCGTGATCGGCGGCTACACCGACCCCAAAGGGACGCGCGCGCTCCTCGGCGCCGTCCACCTGGGCGTCTACGACGGCGACCAGCTCGTCTACGCGGGACGCGCCGGCTCGGGCCTCGACCGCGCGGCGCTGGACGAGCTTGCCGCGCGTCTCCGCCCGCTGGCCACCGAGCGCTGCCCGTTCACGCGCGGGAGTCCGCCGCGCGGGCCCGAGCACCACTGGGTGCGCCCGGCGCTGGTGTGCGAGGTCCGCTTCACGGAGTGGACGAGCGAGCGGCTCGTCCGCCACCCCGTGTATCTCGGGCTCCGCACGGATCGCCGACCGCGCGACGTGCGCGCGGAGCACGCCGCTACCTAGACCTCGATCGTGATGCGCCACGAGCCGCCCTCGTCCACCACCCCGACCACGTGATGCCCGGCCGCCTCGGCGGCGCGCGGGATGTCGGCCGCGCCCTGCGCGTCGTCGAGGAGGACGTCGACCTCCTCGCCTGCCGCCAGCGACTCCAGATGGACCTTGGCCCTGGCCCAGCTGAGCGGGCACTTGACGCCCCGCAGGTCGAGCGTGTCACGCGCCATGCTTCACCCGGCGCGCTGCGGCCGGCGGCGGGGGCACCCCGCGCGAGGCCAGGTAGTCGAGCCAGGCGGCGATCGCCGTCTTGAGCTCGTCGATCGCACGGCCCGGCGTCGGCGCCAGCCCGGAGAGCCCGGGGAACTCCGCGCAGGTCGCGACGCACTCGCCGTCGCGGTCCGACCACGACGTCCGGTACGTGTAGGGCGGGAGCTCAGGCACGGCTCACCTCGAGCATGCGCCGCACCTGGTAGGCCTTGGCGTAGCCATGGCGTCCCGCCTGGAGATTCAAAGCGACGGCGGCCGCGTGGCGCAAGATGCGGTGCCCGCGCACCTGCCGCACCTTCGCGAAGCCGAGCTGGCGCGACAGGCGCAGCGCCTCCTCGAGGCGCAGGGCATGCGGGCGGAGCCGGGCCTTCTCGAGGAGCGCCTGGTCGATCGCCATCCCGAGCACGGGCTACGCGTGACCCGGGGCACAGTCAATGCATAGGGGCGGAATGGTCGTGTCGTCCGCAGCGGAGGGAACTCGGCCGCACGCCGTTGCTTTCTTGCCCCCTCCCACCCCGCACGGTACAGTCCGCAAACCCGAGCTCGCCGATGGAGACGTACACGCTTCGCCCGCGGCCGGACGCCCGGCCCGACCACCGCTACCGCATCGACTACGCGGGCGAGCTGAACCGGGCACAGTACGAGGCCGCGACCACCCTGGAGGGCCCGGTGCTGGTGATCGCCGGCGCTGGCAGCGGCAAGACGCGCACGCTCGTCTACCGGGTCGCGCGCCTGGTCGAGTCGGGCGTCAACCCGGGGCAGATCCTCCTCCTCACCTTCACGCGCAGGGCGGCCGAGGAGATGCTCCGGCGCGCCGGGGCGCTGGGGGGTGCCAGCTGCGAGCGCGTCGCGGGCGGGACGTTCCACTCCTTCGCCAACGTGGTGCTCCGGCGCACGGCGCGGCACGTCGGGCTCGAGCCCAACTTCACCATCCTCGACCGCGGTGACTCCGAGGACGTGGTGAACCTGCTGCGCAGCCGCGCGGGGCTCGACCGGAAGGACCGCCGCTTCCCGCGCAAAGGCGCGATCCTCCAGATCCTGAGCATGGCCGTCAACCGCGCGAAGCCGCTCGCCGACGTCGTGACGGAGAGCTACATCCACCTCGCGGAGCATCTCGAGGAGCTGGAGCGCCTCGGCCTCGAGTACGCGCGCTACAAGCGCGAGAAGAACCTGGTCGACTACGACGACCTCCTCGTCCTGCTGCGCGACCTGCTGCGCGATCAGCCGGAGGTCGCGGCCCAGCTCTCGCGCACCTACCGCTTCATCATGGTGGACGAGTACCAGGACACCAACCCGCTCCAGGCCGAGATCGTGCGCGGCCTCGCCGCCTCGCACCCGAACGTGATGGCGGTCGGCGACGACAGCCAGAGCATCTACTCCTTCCGCGGCGCCACCTTCCGCAACATCATGGACTTCCCGAAGACCTTTCCCGACACCCGAATCGTCAAGCTCGAGGACAACTACCGCTCGACGCAGCCCATCCTCGACCTCGCCAACGCGATCATCGACCGCGCCGCGGAGAAGCACACCAAGGTGCTTCGGACGCGGAGGGCCGAAGGCCCTCCGCCTCTACTGGTCCAGTGCAGCGACGAGCAGGCGCAGTCGCGCTTCGTCTGCCAGCGCATCCTCGAGCTGCGCGAGGAGGGCGTGCCGCTCGACGAGATGGCCGTCCTCTTCCGCTCGAGCTTCCACTCCTTCGACCTGGAGCTCGAGCTCCAGCGCGCCGACGTCCCGTTCGTCAAACGGGGCGGCTTCAAGTTCATCGAGACCGCGCACGTGAAGGATGTTCTCGCCCACCTCCGGGTGGTCGCCAACCCGCGCGACGCGGTGTCGTGGCACCGCGTGCTGCTCCTCCTCGAGCACGTCGGGCCGCGCACCGCCGAGGACATCTTCTCGCACCTCGCCGCCGCGGCGGACGTGGCGGGCGCGGCCGAGCGCCTCGCGGCCTACCCGCGCCGCGGCGCGTACACGAAGGAGCTCGGCCACCTGGCCGCGCTCCTGCGCGAGCTCGCCCCCGACACCCTGCCCCCCGGCGAGAAGGTCGCCAAGGTGGTCGGCTTCTACGCGCCCATGCTCCGCCACCTCCACCCCGAGGACTTCCCCAAGCGCGAGAAGGACCTGGAGCACTTCGTCACCATCGCCGGGCGCTACCGGAGCCTGGCCTCGCTGCTCGCCGACATGGCGCTCGAGCCACCGACGGACAGCGTGGGCGACGTGCTGGCGGCGGACGTCGAGGAGGGGCTCCTGACACTCTCCACCATCCACTCCGCCAAGGGGCTCGAGTGGACCGCGGTGTTCGTGATCTGGATGGTGGACGGCCGCTTCCCCTCCTACCAGAACCTGCACGACGGCGAGGAGATCGAGGAGGAGCGCCGCCTCCTCTACGTCGCCGTCACGCGCGCCAAGGAGCACCTCTACCTCAGCTACCCGATCGACGTCTACGACCGCAGCTCGGGCATGGTCCTGGGTCAGCCCTCTCGCTTCCTCGCCGATCTCCCCGAGGGGGTGCTCGCCGGTCTCCAGGTGGTCGACGAGGTCGGGTTCCGCTAGCTGCGAGCGCAACCCCCGCGAGCCGCGCGTGTTGGGCCGCCCGTGCCCGTCGCCGCCACCCGCCTCGTCCTCGCGCTCGCCCTGGTGCTCGGCGCTTGCGGTCTCGCTCCCCTCTCCGCACACGCCCAGGAGGATGACGGGTACCAGGACGATCAGGGCTACGACGACGACGGCCAGTACGCGGCCGACACGGCGCCCGATCCCGGGAGCTACGGCGAGGCGCTCGACCCCTACGGGAGCTGGATCGACGACGATCAGTACGGGCGGGTCTGGGAGCCGGCGGTGAGCGTCGGCTGGGCGCCGTACACCGACGGCTCCTGGGCGTGGACCCCCTACGGCTGGACGTGGGTGTCGTCCGAGCCGTGGGCCTGGACCTTTCACTACGGGCGCTGGGCGCTGCTTCCCGCCGGCTGGGCCTGGGTGCCGGGCACTGTCTGGGGACCCGCCTGGGTGGACTGGTTCTGGGGCGACGGCTTCATCGGCTGGGCGCCGCTCGCGCCCTTCGCGACCCAGGTGATCGCCATCGACGAGTTCGTCTTCGTGCACGAGGGCGACTTCTGCTCGCACGACCTGGTCCACACGGTGGTCAACCATCACCTGGTCCCCGACCACGTCATCCACCGCTGGCAGCACCGCGACGGGCGGAACGGCCATCCCCCGGGCCGGCACCACATCGAGCAGGTGTCGCACCGCCCCGTGACCCGCATGGACCACCGGCCGCCGGGGACGGTCGCGCCGCGGGGCATCGGGGCGCGGCAGCTGGTGCGGCCCCACGCGGAGCCCAGGCTAGGCGGCGCACGCCGCAGCCCGACCCGCCTCGGAAACCCCTGGCAGCCCGGGCTCACCGCACGGGCCAGCGCGCCCGCGTTCCAGGTTCGCCGGCCGGCCTGGCCGGCGCCGCGCCTCGGCGCCGTCCGGCGGGAGCCGCCTCCGGCGTGGAACCCGCCGCGCGCGCCGTTCGGTGCGGGGGCACGCCCCCCGCTTAGCCGGCCCGTCGGCCCGGTGGTCGGCGCCGCCCGGCCCGCTCCGCCAGCCGTCCCGGGTGGCTCCGTCGCGCTGCCGCATCCAGGGCTGCCCGGCCAGCGCCGCCTGGAGAGCGGCCACGCGTTCGCGGCTGGTCACGAGCGCGGACGCGAGCTCCAGCGATAGCGCGGAGTCCCTTGCGTGCCGCGCGCGCCTGGCGTTTATAGGCGCGATGCAGGCGACCGAGCGACTGCGCGAGCGGATGGCGGCGGCGGGAGTCGAGCTTCCCCCCGAGCTGATCGACGTCGTGGCCATGGCGGCCGGGCCGATGATCACCTCGCTCGACGCCCTCGTGGCCCTCGACCTGGCCGACCTCGAGCCGTTCTCGCCGGCGCGGCGCCTGCCCGACGACGCCGCCTGATGCGCGCGCCGCTCGCCGAGCTCTCGGTGGCGGAGGTGCGGGCCGCGCTCGCCAAGCGCGAGGCGACGGCAGTCGAGATCACCGCGGCGTGCCTCGAGGCGCTCGGCGCGCGCAACCCGCGCGTGCACGCCTTCGTCACCGTCACGGCCGACGACGCGCTCGCCGCGGCGCGCGCCGCCGATGCCGCGCTCGCGCGCGGCGACGCCGGGCCGCTCGCCGGCGTGCCGATCGGCGTGAAGGACCTGCTCGCCGTGCGCGGCGTCGCGCGCACCAACGGCAGCGCGGCCTTCGTCGGCGATCCGCCCGCCGTCGCCGACGCCGGGGCGGTCGCGCGGCTTCGCGCCGCGGGCGCGGTCATCGTGGGCACGACGCACCTCCACGAGCTCGCCTTCGGGCCGACGGGCGTCAACCCGGCCCTCGGCACGCCGGCGAACCCGTGGGCCGCGGGCCGGCTCCCGGGCGGCTCGAGCAGCGGCTCGGGAGCGGCGGTGGCCGCGCGGCTCGTGCCTGCCGCGCTCGGCACCGACACGGGCGGCTCGATCCGCATCCCGGCGAGCCTCTGCGGCGTGACCGGGCTCAAGCCGACCTGGGGGCGCGTCACGCGCGCCGGCGTCACGCCGCTCGCGTGGACGCTTGATCACGTGGGCCCGCTGACGCGCAGCGTGGAGGACGCGGCGCTCCTGCTCGGCGTGCTGGCCGGTCACGACCCCGCCGACCCGACCAGCGCGCGGGTCCCGGTGCCGGACTATGCGGCGCTGCTCGACCGCTCGCTCCGCGGCGTGCGCATCGGCGTGCCGCGCGACTTCGCGTGCGCCATCGTCGATCCCGAGGTGGCGCGCGCCTTCGAAGCGGCGCTCGGCGAGCTCGGCCACGCGGGCGCGACCGTGGGCGACGTGACGATCCCGTCGCTCGACCACGCCGGACCGGCCCTCGGCGCGCTCATCCTGGGCGAAGCGCGGAGCGCGCTCGCGCCCCTGCTCGGCGCGCGCTGGGAGCGGGTGAGCGTCGAGCTGCGCATCTACCTCGAGCTCGGGAAGCTCGTCACCGCCGAGCAGTACCTCGCGGCGCAGCGCCTGCGCACCCGCCTCTACGACGAGATGCGCGCCGCGCTCGCACGCGTCGATCTCCTCGTCACACCGGCCACGGTGCTGGCGGCGCCGCTCCTCGACGAGCTCCAGGTGCGTGTCGGCGACACCCAGATGGGCACGCTCGAGGCGATCTGCCGGCTCTCGGGTCCGTTCAACCTGACCGGGCTGCCGGCGCTCGCGGTGCCCTGCGGATTCACGGGCGACGGGCGGCCGATCGGGCTGCAGCTCGTCGGGCGGCCGTTCGCCGAGGCGGAGGTGCTGGCCGCGGGCCACGCGTACCAGCGCGCGACGGACTGGCATCTCAGACGGCCGGCGGGCTGAGGCGGAGCCCCTCAGGGCCGCCGCGCGACGATCTGCACGACGCGCAGCGCGCCGTCGGCGAGCGCCGCCGCGAGGGCTTCGCGCTCGCGCACGAGCTGGGCGCAGCGCGCATCGCGCCGCAGGCGGCCGAGGAGGCGATCGCGGGCTGCGAGGACCTGAGCGGAGCGCTCGGAGGCCTCGGCGGTACGGTCGCGCAGTGCGATCTCGACGAAGCCAAGGCGCTCGAGCGCGGCCACTCGCTCCGCCGCAGTGGCCGGCATCCAACCGGGGATATCGGCCGCACGGTCCGCATCGGGGCGCACCAGGTCCTGGATCGCGACCGTGCCGCCGCGACGGAGGACCCGGTGCGCCTCGCGGAGGGCCGCTCCGGGGTCGGGCAGGCGGGGCAGCGCCTCGAGGAGCCAGACGTGCGTGAAGTGGGCGGCGCGGAAGGGGAGGGCGGCGGCGTCGGCCGGCACGAGGCGCACCTGCGCCGCGAGCCCGGCGCGGCGCGTGAGCGATGCGCCGGCCTCCGCCTCGGCGCGGCTCGCGGCCGTGCCCACGACCTCGCATCCCAGACGCCCCGCGAGCCAGCGCGAGGTGCCGCCGAGGCCCGCGCCCACGTCGAGGACGAACTCGTACTTGCGGAAGATGCCGCGCGCGGCGAGGGCGTCGAGCAGGTGGAAGCCGGTGCCGCTCGCGCCCTCGAGCCCGAGGTACGCGAGGCCGCGCGGCGCAGGCGCCGCGGTCTTGTGCGCGCGCACGAGGATCTCGATCGCGGCAGCGAGCCGCGTCACGGGCGCCTCGGGCATCGCAGCCGAGTAGCACAGATTTGGCCGGGAAGCCGCGCTCGCGCTAAGCTCTCGTCGGACGTGCTCGCAGACCCGCCCATCCGTCCGCCTGGGCCACGGCCAGCCTGGTACCGGCGCCTTCCCGCGTCGCTCAAGCGAGTCGCGGCGGCGAGCGATCGCGTGCCCCGGCTTCCGCTGCGCGCGGGCGCGGCGCTCAAGGGGGCGGTCGCAGCGCTTCCCGCGGTGCTCGCGACGGGTCGGGAGCGCGACGTGCAGGCGCTCGCCCAGCGCATCTGCGACGACATCTGCACCGCGCTCGGCGTTCCGGGTGTCCGCGTGCGCGTCGCCGCGCGCCGGCCTCCGCTGCGCGGCGGCGAGCTCCAGGGCCTCTACACGCCGGCCGACGGCCGCGGCCGCGACCTGGTGACGGTGTGGATGCTCACCGCCAAGCGCGGGCAGGTGGTCGCCTTCCGCACCTTTCTCCGCACGCTCCTCCACGAGCTCTGCCATCACCTCGACTACACGCTCCTTCACCTGCGCGACTCGCTGCACACGCAGGGCTTCTACCAGCGCGAGTCGAGCCTCTTTCACGCGTTGGGCGCAGGGAGCGTGGACGCGGAGCGTTGACAGACTCCCCTGTACATTCTATAGAGCGGCGAAACTCGATCAGGCGCGATCCCCGCGGGTCCGGACGGCTTTCCCGGGTCACGGGGATTTTCTTGAGCTGCCGCCTGACCGATCGGTCTAGAGTGGTCGGTCAGGCAACCGATGGTGCGCGAGGCGAGCCAAAGAGATAGAAGACAGCCGCCGGGAATGGCTGCCCCAGCGACGACCGCGCGCGCCAACGTGAACCTCGCGCTGGTGAAGTACTGGGGGAAGCGTGATCGGGCGCTCAACCTGCCGGCCACGGGCAGCATCTCGCTCACGCTCGATGGCCTCTCGGTCGAGGCGTCGGTCGCTTTCGGTGGGGGCGAGGCCGACCGGGTCGAGATCGACGGCGTCGAGGCAGCGGGCTATGAGGCGCTCCGGGTGGCGCGCTTCCTGGACCTCGTGCGCGCGGAGGCCGGCCGGCGCGAGCGTGCGCTCGTCACCACCCGGAGCACCGTGCCTCGCGGTGTCGGCCTCGCGTCCTCGGCGGCGGCCTTCGCCGCGCTGGCGCTCGCCGCGAGCCGCGCCGCCGGGCTCGCGCTCGATCCGTCCGCGCTCTCCGCGCTCGCCCGGCGCGGCTCGGGCTCCGCTGCTCGCTCGGTCCTCGGCGGCTTCGTCGAGTGGCGGCGCGGCGAGCGGGCCGACGGGCGCGACTCGGTGGCCGAGCCGCTCGCGCCGCTGGACTTCTGGGACCTTCGGGTCGTGGTGGCGCTGACCTCGAGCGCGCCGAAGGCGGTCTCGTCGCGCGCCGGCATGGAGCACGCCGCGACCTCGCCCTTCTACCCCGCCTGGGTCGCGGGCGCGGAGGCGGACCTGGCCGAGGCGCGGGCGGCGATCCGCGCGCGCGACCTGGAGGTCCTCGGCCTCGTCGCCGAGCACAGCGCGCTCAAGATGCACGCCGTCGGGATGGGGGCGCGCCCGCCGCTCCTCTACTGGCGCGGCGCCACCGTCGACTGCCTCGATCGGGTGTGGAAGCTCCGCGCCGAGGGCACGCCCGCCTTCGCGACCATCGACGCCGGCCCGCAGGTGAAGGTGTTGTGCGCGCCCGGCGATGCGCGCCGTGTCGCCGAGGCGCTGCGTGCCGTGCCCGGGGTCGAGCGCGTGCTCGCCTGCGCGCCGGGGGTCGGTGCCGAGGTGGTGGCGTGAGGCGGGTCACGGCGAGCGCGCCCGGAAAGCTCTTCGTGACCGGGGAGTACGCCGTCCTCGCGGGCGCGCCCGCGCTGCTCGCGGCCGTCGATCGGCGGGCCCTCGTCCACATCGGGCTCGAGCCGGGCGCGGGCGCGCTGGAGGCCGAATCGCTCGCCGAGGGGACGCGGCGCGTGATCCACGACCCGGAGCGCGAGCCGCTCGGCGGCGGAGACGCCGGGGCTGTCCTGGCCGCGCTGCGCATCGTCCGGGCGGCGGCGCCGTCGCTGGCCGCCATGCGCGCGCAGGTGGTGGTCGACACGCGCACGTTCCTCGCGGACGGGGAGAAGCTCGGGCTCGGGCGCAGCGCCGCCACCGTCACGGCCGCGGTGGCGGCCTTCCTCGCCGGCGTCGGCCGCCACGATCGGGGCGAGATCCTCGAGGCGGCGCTCGCCGCGCATGCGCTCTTCCAGGACGGGCGGGGGAGCGGCGCGGACGTGGCCGCTGCGACGCGCGGCGGCGTGCTCGAGTTCCGCCGCGACGGCGCGCGGGTCACGATCACGACGCGGGCGCTGCCGCGCGGCCTCCACCTGCTCGTCGGCTGGAGCGGCGAGGGTGGGGCGACCGACCCGATGCTGCGGCGCTTCGCCGCCGGGGCGAGCGCGCCCCGCTCGCTGCACGAGCTCTCGGCGGCCGCCGAGCGGGCGGCCGCGGCGGTCGAGCGCGGCGACGGCGCCGCGCTGCTCGACGCGGTCGCGAGCACGGCCGACCTGCTCGCGCGGCTCGGGGACGAGGTGGGCATCCCGATCGTGACGCCGGCGCTCGCGCGCCTGGTGGCCGCCGCGCGGCGGGTGGGCGCGGCGGCGAAGCCCTCGGGCGCCGGCGGGGGAGACTGCGGGATCGCGCTCGCGACCTCGGAGGCGCAGGCCGACGCGGTCCGTGCCGCGTGGCGCGCGGAGGGCATCGTGCCGCTCCCGGTCGCGATCGCGGCCGAGGGCGTGTGTCACGAGGTGCACGACGAGCTCGCGCGCGAGGTGTCGCTTGGCTGAGACGATCAGCGACCGCAAGCGCTCGCACCTCGAGCTGTGCGAGGCCGAGGAGGTCGAGTTCGCGGGCAAGACGACGCTCCTCGAGGAGGTCGACCTGGTGCACGACGCGCTCCCCGAGCTCGCCGTGGACGAGGTCGACGTCTCGACGACGCTGCTCGGCAAGCGGCTCCGCGCCCCGCTCCTCATCACCGGGATGACCGGCGGGACCGACGAGGCCTCGGCCATCAACCACGGCCTGGCGCAGACGGCCGAGGAGCACGGCATCGCCTTCGGCCTCGGCTCGATGCGCGCCATGCAGCGCAAGCCCGCGCTCGCCTACACCTTCGAAGTGCGCGCGCACGCGCCGACCACGCTCGTGCTCGCCAACCTGGGCGTGGTGCAGGCCGCGGCGCTCTCCTCGGCCGAGGTGGAGGCGCTGGTGCGCCGCGTGGGTGCCGACGCGCTCTGCCTCCATCTGAACCCGGCGCAGGAGCTGATCCAGCCGGGCGGCGACCGCGACTTCCGCGGCGGCCTCGCGACGATCGACCGACTCGTCCGCGAGCTGCCCGTGCCGGTGGTGGTGAAGGAGACCGGGTGTGGGATCTCGCGCCCGGTCGGCGAGCGGCTGGTGGGCGCCGGTGTGCGCACCGTCGACGTCTCGGGTGCCGGCGGCACGTCGTGGATCAAGGTCGAGGCGCTGCGCGCGGGCGCGCCCGAGCGCGAGCTCGGCGCGCTGTTCGCCGACTGGGGCATCCCGACGGCCGCGGCGCTGCTCGGGCTCCGCGGCCTCGGGCTCGAGCTGATCGCGAGCGGCGGGGTGCGGACGGGCCTCGACGTGGCGAAGACGATCGCGCTCGGCGCGCGGGTAGCGGGGGTGGCGCTGCCGGTCTTCCGGGCCTACCAGGAGGGTGGGCGGCGGGCGGCAGGGGAGTTCATCGACCAGCTCACGGCCGGCCTCCGGACGGCGATGGTGCTGACCGGCGCGCGGCATCTCGATGCCCTCGGCCGGGCGCCCGTCGTTCTCGGGCAGCGGCTGCGCGAGTGGGTCACAGCGGGAGGAGGAGCATGAGCAGCTCACGGATCGCGGCGTTCTACCGGCTGACGGTGGAGGAGCGGCGGCGGAAGCTCGCCGAGGCCCTCGACCTGTCGCACGCGGAGGTCGAGGCGTTGGAAGCGGCTGACGCATTGCCGCTCGACGTCGCCGACATCATGGTCGAGAACGCCGTCACCACCTTCGCGCTGCCCTTCGGCGTGGCGCTCAACTTCCAGGTGAACGGCCGCGACCACGTGATCCCGATGGTGGTCGAGGAGCCGTCGGTGATCGCGGCGGCGTCCAACGCCGCGTTGGTGGCGCGCGCGGGCGGCGGCTTTGCAGCCGAGGCCGACCCGGGCGCCATGATCGGGCAGATCCAGCTCGTCGACGTGCCCGACCCGGGCGCGGCGGTCGAGCGCCTGGGCGCGGCGCGCGCGCGCATCCTGGCCGCGGCCGAGGAGTTGACGCCGGGCCTCTGCCGGCGCGGCGCCGGCCCGCGCGACGTCGAGGTGCGGCTGGTGCGCAGCGCGCGCGGCGAGACCATGGTCGTCGTGCATCTCCTCCTCGACACCGGCGACGCGATGGGCGCCAACGCCGTCAACTCGCTGGTCGAGGCGCTCGCGCCGATGGTCGAGGAGATCGCGGGCGGCACGACGTGCCTCCGCATCCTCTCCAACCTGGCCGACCGGCGCCTGGCGCGCGCGGCGGTGCGCATCCCGTTCGCGGCCCTCGCGCGCGACGGCATGGACGGCGCGCAGGTGGCCGAGCGGATACTCTGGGCCTACGAGCTCGCGGCCGCCGATCCGTACCGCGCGGCCACCCACAACAAGGGGATCATGAACGGCATCGACGCCCTCGCGGTCGCCACCGGCAACGACTGGCGCGCGATCGAGGCGGGGGCGCACGCCTACGCCACGCGCGCCGGCAGCTACGGCTCGCTCACCACCTGGGGGACCGAGGACGGGCACCTGCTGGGCTCGATCGAGCTGCCGATGGCGGTCTCCACGGTCGGGCCGCTCGTGCAGTCCCATCCGCGCGTGCGCCTGGCGCTCCGGCTGCTCGGGGTGGCGAGCGCGCGCGAGCTGGCGGCCGTCATGGCCGCGGTCGGGCTCGCCTCCAACCTGGGGGCGATGCGCGCCCTGACCACCGAGGGCATCCAGAAGGGGCACATGGCGCTGCACGCCCGTGCCGTGTCGCATGCGGCGGGCGCGCGCGGCGAGGAGGCGGAGGAGCTCCGCCGCCGGCTGGTCGCCGCGGGCGAGGTGAAGATCGACCGCGCCCGCGAGCTGCTGCGCGCCCTGGAGTCGCGCTCGTGAATCTCCCGGCCCGCGGCCGCGCCGCGGGGAAGGTGATCCTGCTGGGCGAGCATGCCGTGGTCTACGGGCGGCCGGCGCTGGCGGCGGGCCTCGGCCTCGGGCTCGAGGTCGAGGTGACGGCGAGCGGCGGCGCGCTCCGCGTCGAGAGCGACCTGGCGGCGCTGGCGGACGATCCGCGGCCCGCGGCGCTCGCCGCCGAAGCGGCGCGCGCGCTCGGCCTCGAGCCCGGCGGCCTGACCGTCCGCATCCGCTCCGCGCTGCCGGCGGGCGCCGGCCTCGGCAGCTCGGCCGCGCTCGCGATCGCCGTGCTGCGCGCGCTCGCGGCGGCGGCGGGACGGCGGCTCGGGCGCGACGAGGAGCTGGCGCTCGGCCGGCGCCTCGAGGCGATCTTCCACGGCCATCCCTCGGGCATCGATCCGGCCGCGGCGGCCGAGACCGGCAGCGGCTGCATCCGCTTCGTCCGCGGCGAGCCGCCGACCGTCACCGCGCTCCCGACCGCGCGTCCGCTGCCGCTCGTCATCGCGCTCGGTCCGCCGCGCAGCACGGGCGCCGCGGTGGGCGGGCTCCGCGCGCGCTGGGAGGCGGACCGCGCGCGCTACGAGCGGCTCTTCGATCAGGTCGCGGCCGTGGTCGAGGCCGGCGCGCGCGCGGCAGAGGCCGGCGACCTCGCCGCCCTCGGGCGCGCCTTCGACGAGAACCAGGCGTTGCTCGAGGCGCTCGGCGTGTCGGCGCCGGAGGTGGAGGCGCTGGCAGCCGCGGCGCGCGGCGCCGGGGCGCTCGGCGCCAAGCTGACGGGCGGCGGCGCCGGTGGCGCGGTCATCGCGCTCGCGGCGGAGCCGGAGCGCGTGGCCGCGACGCTCCGGAGCCGGCAGGTCGAGACCATCGTGGTGCGCGTGGGCACGGCCGAGGAGGGCAAGGCAGCATGAGCAGCGAAGGACGGCTCGTCCTGGTCGGCGGCACGGAGGCCGCGGACGGCGGGCTCCGGGCGCGCGCGGGGCAGGCGATCGCGCGCGCCACGCAGCACCTGGCGGCGGCGCAGCACCCCCACGGCTACTGGCACGCGCCGCTCGAGGCGAACGTGACCATGGAGGCCGAGTACGTCTTCTTCAACCGCATGCTCGGGCGCGAGCGGGCGGACGTCGACCGGCGCATGGCCGAGCGCCTGCTCGCCCTCCAGCAAGCGGACGGGAGCTGGCCGCAGTACCCGGGCGGCCCGGGCAACCTCTCGACCACGATCGAGGCGTACTTCGCCGCGAAGCTGGCCGGGCACAAGCCGGACGAGCCGGCGCTCGCGCGGGCGCGCGACTTCATCCTGGGCCACGGCGGCCTCGCCCGCGCCGGCGTCTTCACGCGCTTCTGGCTCGCCTACTTCGGGCAGTTCCCCTGGGCCGGACTGCCCGCGCTGCCGGTCGAGCTGGTGCTGCTCCCGCCCTGGTTCCCGATCAACATCTACGCCATGTCGAGCTGGGCGCGCGGCACCGTGGTACCGCTCTCCCTGCTCGCCGCGCACCGGCCGTCCGTCCGGACGCCGCCCGAGGCGGCGTTGAACGAGCTCTGGCTCGCGACCCCCACGCGCGCCGACCTCGGCTTCCCGCGCTCGCGCGAGCTGATCACCACGCAGAACTTCTTCCTCGCGCTCGACCGGGCGCTCAAGCTCGTAGGTCTGAGCCCGTGGAAGCCCTTCCGCCGCCGCGCCATCGCGCGCGCGATCGAGTGGCTGGTGCGCCACCAGGACAGGAACGGGCAGTGGGGCGGCATCCAGCCGGCCATGCTGAACTCCGTGCTCGCGCTGCACGCCGTCGGCTTCGCGCCCGATCACCCGGCGATGGTGAGCGGCGTCCAGGGGGTCGACGACTTCCTGGTCGAGTGCGAGGGGACGCTCATGTACCAGCCGTGCGTCTCGCCCACCTGGGACACGGCGCTCGCCATGAAGGCGCTGCTCGAGTCGGGCATGGACCCGGCGCACCCGATGCTGGCGCGTGCCGGCGAGTGGCTGGTCGCGAACCAGATCTTCCGCCCCGGCGACTGGTCGGTCCTGAACCCCGAGCTCGAGCCCGGCGGCTGGGCCTTCGAGTTCGCCAACGACTGGTTCCCGGACGTGGAC
>Ga0209474_10001158_pt1 | contig 26574 bp, 28 predicted proteins | sample GraSoiAngelo_145_FD_185902 | JGI IMG/M metagenome (GOLD analysis project Ga0209474, IMG submission 185902) | Grasslands soil microbial communities from the Angelo Coastal Reserve, California, USA - 14_1009_05_20cm (SPAdes) (version 2) | ecosystem: Environmental > Terrestrial > Soil > Grasslands...
CATCCCGCCGGCGCCACGGGGCATGCCGCAGATCGAGGTCACCTTCGACATCGACGCGAACGGGATCATCAACGTGTCGGCCAAGGACCTCGGCACCGGGAACGAGCAGCAGATCAAGATCGAGGGCGGCTCAGGCCTGAAGCCGGAGGAGGTCGACCAGATGATCAAGGACGCGGAGGCGCACGCCGACGAGGCGCACCGCCTGCGCGAGCTGGCCGACGCGAAGAACAACGCGGAGTCGCTCGCCTACGCGACCGAGAAGAGCCTCAAGGACCATCGCGACAAGCTCGACGAGAGCGAGGCCTCGACGATCGAGGGCCGCGTGATGGAGCTAAAGCAGGCTCTGGAGACGGACGACCTGGGCGAGATCCGGTCGAAGACCGAGGCGCTCACCGAGGCGTCGCAGAAGCTCGCCGAGGCGGTCTATGCTCAGGCGGCCCAGGAGGCGCAGGCCTCCGCGGGCGGCAACGGCGAGGCTTCCGACTCCGACGACGAGGTGATCGAGGACGCCGAGGTCGTCGACGAGGAGGCCAAGACCTCGTGACCGGCAGCGGAGCTGCCCGTCCGCGAAGCGGACACGTGGAAGGGGACCGGGGGAACCGGGAGGTTCCCCCGGCTCCGACCGTGCCCGAGCTCGAGGAGCGGCTGGCGGCGCTCGAGACCGAGCGAGACGAGCACCTCAACGACCTCAAGCGCGTCGCAGCCGACTTCGAGAACTACCGCAAGCGGGTCGCGCGCGACCAGGAGAGCCTGGTCGCGCGGGCCCACGAGCGGCTCGTGAAGGAGCTGCTGCCCGTGCTCGACGATCTCGAGCGGGCGCTAGCGGCTGCCGAGCAGCACGAGGAGGCGAAGCTCGAGGAGGGCGTTCGTCTAGTCCACCAGGAGCTCGCGGCCGCGCTCGAGCGTGAGGGCCTCGCCGAGATCGAGACCAACGGCCGGTTCGACCCACACGTCCACGAAGCGCTGCTCTCGCAGCCCTCCGAGGCGGAGGAAGGCTCCGTGCTCGAGGTGGTGCAGAAGGGCTACCGGCTCGGCGACCGCGTCGTGCGACCTGCGCGCGTCGTCGTCGCAGCTCCGGCGGAGGCCGATGGCGACCGTTAAGGACCTGTACGGGACGCTCGGCGTCGCGAAGGGCGCGAGCCAGGACGAGATCAAGAAGGCCTACCGCAAGCTCGCCCGGCAGCACCATCCGGACGCAAACCCCGGCGACGCCGACGCGGAGGAGCGCTTCAAGGAGGTCCAGCACGCCTACGACGTGCTCTCCGATCCCGACAAGCGCAAGCAGTACGACCGCTTCGGCGGCGAGAACGGCGCGCGGCCCGGGCCGGGCGGCTTCAGATTCGACACGGAGGGCTTCGACTTCGCCGACCTCGGCGACCTGTTCGGCGGCTTCTTCGGCGGCGGCCGGCAGCAGCAGCAACAGCGCGGACAGCGCGGGAGCGACCTCGAGGTCGAGGTTCGGCTCTCGTTCGAGGACTCGCTGAAGGGCGTCGAGACGACGATCCCCGTCCAGCTCGAGACGGCCTGCCGCGAGTGCGGCGGCTCGGGCGCGAAGCCGGGGACGGCGCCGACCATCTGCCCTGAATGCGGCGGCCGCGGCGTCATCTCGCAGAGTCAGGGCCTGTTCGCCCTCTCGCAGCCATGCCCGCGGTGCCGCGGCAACGGCACCGTGATCGAGGATCCGTGCCCGCGCTGCCACGGCTCGGGGCGCGAGCGGAGGACGAAGCGCTACACGGTGAAGATTCCCGCGGGAGTCAAGGACGGCTCGCGGATCCGCCTGCGCGGCAAGGGCGAGGCCGGTTACGGCGGCGCGGAGGCGGGCGACCTCTACGTGGTCACGCGGGTCGCGCCGTCGAAGGTCTACACGCGCCGCGGCGACGATCTGGTCGTCGAGGTCTCCGTCCCCTTCTCCGACGCCGCGCTCGGCGCCAAGGCCGAGGTGCTGACCCCGGATGGGCCGGTCACGGTCAAGGTGAAGCCCGGCACGGTCGACGGCACGATGCTGCGCGTGAAGGGCAAGGGCGCCCCCCGGCTGAAGGGCTCGGGGCGCGGCGACCTGCTCGCACGCGTGAAGCTGACCGTGCCGAAGAAGCTGAGCAAGAAGCAGCGCGAGCTGCTCGAAGAGCTGCAGAAGGCGGGCGCCTGATGGCCCGGCACGACGAATTGCTCGAGCAGGGCCCGCGAGAGGCGCCCGAGCCCGAGACCGCCGAGCAGCGGAGCAAGCGGCTCGGCGTCGGCACGGTTGCGGGGGGCACCGCCGTGGTCGGCGGCACGCTGGCCAAGCTCGGCTTCCTCAAGATCTTCCTCTGGATCTTCGCCTGGCACGGCGTCATCAGCCTCTGGCAGGTCGGCGGCTGGGTCGCGCTCCTCGCGCTCGCGGCCGCCGCCACCGTGTATCTGGTCGTCCGCTCCCGGCGGGAGGCCCCGTGAGGCCGGTCTTCAAGGTGCTGCTCCGCTGGGCGCTGTCGCCCGTGGGGACGCTGCTGAACACCGGCATGCTGGCGACGCTGCTGTTGGTCCGAGGCGTCGACCCCGGCTCGGCGCTCTTCTGGCTGCCGCTCGTGATCTTCTTCGGCGCCGCCGCGGCCTACGACGTCAACGCCTACGTCGTCCAGCGCCGCAAGAGGTTGACGTCGGCGCAGGTGACCGATGCGGTCTTCGAGCGGCTCTGGTCGTCGCCCGAGGAGCAAGAAGAGGAGCAGCAGCCGTGATTGACGACCGCCCGCGCTACATGATCTCCGTCGCCGCCGAGCTCGTCGGCATGCACCCGCAGACGTTGCGCATGTACGAGCAGAAAGGTCTCGTCCGCCCGCAGCGCACCGCCGGGAACACGCGCCTCTACTCCGAGGCCGACCTCGAGCGGCTGCGCCTGATCCAGCGGCTGACGACGGAGCTCGGCCTCAACCTGGCCGGCGTCGAAGCGGTGCTCGGCCTCGAGGAGCAGCTGCAGCGGATGCAGTCGCGCATGGAGCTGCTCGAGCGCGAGATGCGCGACGCGGTCGAGCAGGTGCACAAGCAATACCGCCGCGACCTCGTGCTCTACGACTCGACCCGACTACCGGAGCGAAAGTGGACTTCAACAAACTGACCTTGAAATCGCAGGAAGCGGTTGCCGCCGCGCAGGAACTGGCGCGCCGCATGGGCAACCCCGAGCTCTACCCCGAGCACCTTCTCCTCGCGCTGCTCGACCAGGAGCTGCCGCAGCAGCTCGTCCCCGATCCGGCCGGCCTGCGCGCCCAGGCGGAGGCGACGCTGCGTACGAAGCCCTCCATCGAGGGCGGCGCGCAGCAGCCACAGGTCTCGCGCGCGGTCTCGCAGGTCCTGGACAAGGCCTTTGACGAGGCGCGTCGGCTGGAGGACGAGTACGTCTCGACCGAGCACCTGCTGCTCGCGCTGGACGTCGTTCCCCGCGACGAGCTCGAGGCGAAGATCGCACAGGTCCGCGGCGGCCAGCGCGTCACGAGCCAGGACCCCGAGGGCACCTACCAGGCGCTCGAGAAGTTCGGCCGCGACCTGACCGAGCTCGCCGAGCAGGGCAAGCTCGACCCGGTCATCGGCCGCGACGAGGAGATCCGGCGCGTGATCCAGGTGCTGAGCCGCCGCACGAAGAACAACCCGGTGCTGATCGGTGACCCCGGCGTCGGCAAGACCGCGATCGTCGAGGGTCTCGCCCAGCGGATCGTCGCCGGCGACGTGCCCGAGGGGCTCAAGGGCAAGCGCGTCTGGGCGCTCGACATCGGCGCGATGCTGGCCGGGTCGAAGTACCGCGGCGAGTTCGAGGAGCGGCTCAAGGCCGTGCTCACCGAGGTGCAGAACGCGGCCGGCGAGCTGATCCTGTTCATCGACGAGCTGCACACGATCGTCGGCGCCGGCGCGGCCGAGGGCGCGGTCGACGCGGCGAACATGCTCAAGCCGATGCTGGCCCGCGGCGAGCTGCGCGCGATCGGCGCGACCACGCTCGACGAGTACCGCAAGCACATCGAGAAAGACGCGGCCTTGGAGCGGCGCTTCCAGCCGGTGTTCGTCGGCGAGCCGTCCGTCGCGGACACGATCGCGATCCTGCGCGGCCTGAAGGAGCGTTACGAGGCGCACCACGGCGTGCGCATCCGCGACGCTGCCCTGGTCGCGGCCGCGGTCCTCTCCGACCGCTACATCGCCGACCGCTTCCTGCCCGACAAGGCGATCGATCTCGTCGACGAGTCGGCGTCGCGCCTTCGCATGGAGATCGACTCGAGCCCGCTCGAGCTCGACGAGGCCGAGCGCCGCGTGCGCCAGCTCGAGATCGAGCTTGCCGCGATGGCGAAGGAGTCGACGGAGGTGCGCGAGCCGCTCGAGCGGGAGCTGGCCGAGGCTCAGGAGCGCCGCAACGAGCTCGCCGCCCGCTGGTCGAAGGAGAAAGAGCAGCTCGAGCGCGTCAAGGAGATCACCCGTAAGATCGACGAGCTGCGCATGGAGGCCGAGCGCGCCGAGCGCAACGGCGAGCTCCAGCGCGTCGCCGAGATCCGCTACGGCGAGCTTCCGGAGCTCGAGCGCGAGCTCGAGGCGCGCGACGTGCCGGAGTCGCCCATGGTCAAGGAAGAGGTCGACGAGGACGACGTCGCCGCGGTCGTCGCGCGCTGGACGGGCATCCCGGTCGACCGCCTGCTCGAAGGCGAGACCGAGAAGCTGATCCACATGGAGGAGCGCCTGCACGAGCGCGTCGTCGGCCAGGACGAGGCCGTCGAGGCCGTCGCCAACGCCCTCCGCCGCGCGCGCTCGGGCCTGCAGGATCCGAACCGTCCGATCGGTTCGTTCGTCTTCCTCGGCCCGACCGGCGTCGGCAAGACCGAGCTCGCCCGCGCGCTCGCCGAGTTCATGTTCGACGACGAGCGGGCGCTCGTCCGGCTCGACATGAGCGAGTACATGGAGAAGCACACGGTCTCGCGCCTGGTCGGCGCGCCGCCCGGCTACGTCGGCTACGACGAGGGCGGGCAGCTGACCGAGGCGGTGCGGCGGCGGCCCTACTCGGTCGTCCTGCTCGACGAGATCGAGAAGGCGCACCCGGACGTCTTCAACGTGCTGCTGCAGATCCTCGACGACGGACGGCTGACCGACGGTCAGGGCCGAACGGTCGACTTCCGCAACACGGTCCTGATCATGACCTCGAACCTCCGTTCGGCCGAAGCGATGACCGAGACCTTCCGGCCCGAGTTCCTGAACCGGATCGACGAGATCGTCGAGTTCGAGCCGCTGACGAAGGAGCAGATCGGCGAGATCGTCGAGCTGCAGCTGCGGCGGGTCGAGGCGCGGCTGGCCGAGCGCGGGCTCCGGCTTGAGCTCACGGATGCGGCGAAGGAGAGGCTGGCCGAGGCCGGCTGGGACCCAACCTACGGCGCAAGGCCACTGAAGCGCGCGATCCAGAGGATGCTCGAGAACCCGCTGGCGCTGCGCCTGCTTGAAGGCGACTTCGCCGAGGGCGACACGATCTGCGCCGATGCGGCCGACGGCGGGCTCGTCTTCGAGAAGGCGCAGACAGCCGAGCCGGCCGCCGCTTAGTGGCCCGCAAGGGAACGACGAAGCAGCCGCTGCCGCCGCCGTTGCCGCCCGCGGAGCGGACGGTCGGGCAGCTCGTGGCCGAGTCGGTCAACCTCTACCGGCGGCGGTTCTGGCCGTCGCTGGCGTTGGGGCTCGGCCCGGCGGCAGGAGCCGTCGGCGTGACGTTGCTTCCCGGCCTGTGGAAGCTGATCTTCGGAGTAACGGTCTTTGCGCTGCTGATGACGGGCTCGTACCTCGGGGGCGTCGCCCTCGCCGCGGAGGAGCGGCCGCAGCGCGGCCCCATGCAGGTCGGAGCCGCTGTCGGTTACCTCATCTTCGTACCGGCCTTGTTCCTCTACAGCCTGTTCGTCCTGCCCGCGATCGCGTGGCTCGGGTTCGTCGGCCTCGCTGTTCCGGCCGCGGTGATCGAGGGGCTCGGCTTTCGCGAGGCGCTGCGGCGTGGGATCCGGCTCGGGCGGGTGGACTACCTCCACGCCGTCGCGTCGCTTGCGACGCTCGTGATCGTCGCGTTCCTCACGTCGACGGTGCTCTTCTTCGTCCTTCGCGGTGCGAGCCAGCTCGAGCAGTCCGCCGCTGCGTTCCTGTCGCTGCTCGTCATCTCGCCCATACTGTTCCTCGGCGCCGCGTTGCTCTACTACGACCAGGCGGCGCGAGTCCCGACGAGGAGGAGCGATGCCGACCTACATCATGCTCTCGAGCCTGACCGCCCAGGGTGTGCAGACGCTGAAGGCCAACCCTGACCGCCTGCGCGAGGTGAACCGCGACATCGAGGAGCTCGGTGCCAAGGTTGTTCACCAGTGGGCGACGCTGGGGCCGTTCGACTTCGTCAACGTGGTCGAGGCGCCTGACGCGGAGACGATCGCCCGCGTCTCGGTCGCGCTCGGCGCGCGCGGAAGCGCGAAGCTGCAGACCCTCACCGCGTTCTCGATCGACGAGTTCCTCAGCTCATTGAGCTGACGGCGGCGCCGACGCGGGCAGCGAGGCCGGCGTTCGCGGCGATCAGCTCGCGGTTGACCTCGAGCGTGCGGCCGCCGCTGCGCTCATGCAGGAAGGCGAGGACGAACGGCGTCACCGCCTGGCCGGTCACGCCCTGTGCGGCTGCGGCGGCGAGGCCCTCTTCGATCAGCGGCTCGACGTCCAGGGGGCTCACAGGCGGTTGGCCGACCAGAAGTCCGCTTCCGCCGAGCTGCCAATGAGCCTGTGCGATGCGGGCTGCCTCCTCCGGGGACTCGACTCGGGCCGAGACCGGTGGCCCGCCGGCGGCGGCGTAGAAGAGCGGGAGCTCGTCGGTGCGGTAGCCGAGGACCGGGACGCCGAGGGTCTCGAGCGCCTCGGCGGTCGCGGGGACGTCGAGCAGCGACTTGGCCCCGGAGCCGACCACGAGCGCCGGCGTGCGGGCCAGCTCCGTCAGGTCGGCCGAGATGTCCGGCCGCTCGGCAAAGCCGCGGTGGACGCCGCCGATGCCGCCGGTGCCGAGGAAGCGGATCCCGGCGAGGCGGCAGACCGCAAGCGTGCCGCCGACGGTCGTCGCGCCGACGGCTCCCTGCGCCGCGCAGGCCGCCAGGTCCCTCGGGCCGGCCTTGCGCGCGCCGGCGCCGGCCGCGCCGAAGCGCTCGAGCTCCTCTCCGGAAAGGCCGACCGCGACCGCGCCGTCGAGCACCCCGATCGTCGCCGGAACCGCCCCGCCGGCGCGAACTGCCGACTCCGCCGCGAGCCCCACCTCCACCCCCACCCCGGGAGGGAAGCCATGGGAGATCAGGGTAGTTTCGAGCGCGACGACCGGATGGCTCTCGTGGAGGGCTTGTTGCACTTCCGGTGCGATTCGGAGCAATTCCGTCACTGTTGCAGCCGCCTCACGCCGGCACCGCTCCCAGCTGGGCGACGCAGCGGGCCGCCGTTTCGAGACCAAGCTCGATTCCGCCCACGATGAATCCCGCCGCAAGCGCGTCGCCCGCGCCGGTCGTGTCGACGACCGCGGCGCCGAGCGGGGCGTGCTCCTCCGAGCCGCCGGCCGCGTGCACGACGACGCCCCGGGAGCCGCGCTTCAGGACCGCGGTCTCGGCGAGCGCGTAGGCGCCGCCGACCAGCTCCCACTCGGGCTCGTTCGCGAAGACGACGTCCGGGGCCAGCTCCTCCAGTCGCCCGCGGAACCGCTCGGGCCCGTAGGCGCGGATCGCGCTCCACGAGGAGAGGTCGACGCTGACCGTCGCACCCTCGCCGCGCGTCGCCCGGCTCGCCGCCAGCGCCGCCTCCGCGATCGGCTCCGCCAGCAACGAGTAGCCCGAGAGATGGAGCCAGCGGCAGCCGTCGAACCAGGCCACATCGAGCTCCTCGGGCGCGAGCTCTGGCGAGGCGCCGCGGTCGGTCGCCATCGAGCGCTCGCCGTCCGGCCCCACAAAGGAGACCACGACGCCGGTCTTCCCGGCCACCCGCGGCCCCAAGAGCTCGACCCCGCGCGCCTCGAGCAGCGACCGGGCGAGCGCTCCGGGCTCGTCGTCCGCCTGCTTGCCGACGAACCGCGCCTCCTCGCCGAGCTCGGCGATCCAGGCCGCCACGTTCGCCGCCTGCCCGCCGGAGGCCACGCGCGTCTCGACCGGCGTGTCCGCACCGACTGCCAGCGGGTTCCCGCTCCCGGCCCCGGCAAAGCCGCGGCCTTCGCTCCTTAGCGGCTCCGTCGAGCCTACGCCGCCCGGCGCGCGCACGATCACGTCGAGGAGGAGATCTCCGAGCGTGCAGACCATCGCCGTACAATCGAACCATGGACGGGGAGCCGCGCGGGCAACGACTGCGATCGTTCCTGCTCGGCGGGCTGGTCGGAGCCTCCGCTGTCCTGGCTGCCGCCCGCCGCCGGCGGCCCCGCGCGCGACAGACTCCGCCCGGCCTCGCCGCCTTCGAGGACGCGCCCTGCTTCCGGGAGACGCTGGACCGCGAGAAGCGGCCGTAGCCACCGGCCCAACTATCCTTAGAACGTGCCGATCTACGAGTACCGCTGCCCGAACGGGCACCTGTTCGAGCTCTTCCAGCGAATGGGCGAAGCGGCGCCCGACAAGTGCGAGGTCTGCGGCGAGGGGCCTGTCGAGCGCGTGCTCTATCCGGTGGCCGTCCACTTCAAGGGCTCGGGCTTCTACTCGACCGACTACGGCCGCGGCGGTCGCAAACAGTCGAAGGACGGCGAGGGCGAGAAGAAGGCGGACAAGCCCGAGAAACCGGAGAAGAAGGAGAAGGCCGCGGAGACCTAGTAGCTACCGGGCACCGGGTTGCCGTAGACACAGCCCGGCGGGTACGTGTCGCCGGATGGCGCCGGCGGCTGCACCGCCGACTTGCCCAGCACCATCAGGATCACCTTCGCGTTGTCCTCGCTCGGTGTGATGTCGCCGCCGGTCGAGATCCCCCCGAGCCGGCAGTGGATCGAGTTGCCCGCGCGGAACTTGTTCCAGCCGAGCTCGATGAACTGGTTCGCGGAAAGGTCGGTCGCGAGCGGCTTCATCAGGTCGTCCCCGATGAACGGCATGCGCATGAACGTGCCGAAGCTCGCCAGCTTGCTCATCAGCGCCTGCAGTACCTGTTGATTGCGCTGCTCGCGGGTGATGTCGCTCTCCGACGGCTGGAGCGCGTTCTTCCGCACCCGCGAGTAGATCAGCGCGCGCCTGCCGTTCAAGTGCTGGTTGCCCTTCGCGAAGCGCCAGCCCTGCCAGCGGGCGCAACGGGCGGCCGAGGAGAAGGGGCAGTCGAACTTCGACACGATCGCGCGGGGAACGTTCACGTCGATGCCCCCGACCTTGTCGATCAGGTCGCGGAACTCGGCGAAGTTGACCACGATCAGGTGGTTGACAGGAATGTCCGTGTAGCTCGCGATCGCCCGCGCGGCCAGGCGGGGCCCGCCGACCTGGAAAGCGGTGTTGATCTTCGCGTCGCCGTAGCCCGGGATCTGGACGCGCAAGTCGCGCGGGATCGACAGGTAGTAGAGCCGGTGGTGGGCCGGGTCGGTGCGCAGCAGCGTGATCGAGTCCGAATGCTGCTCGCCTGAGCGCGAGACGGCGAGAGAGTGGTCGGTTCCCAGCAGGAGGATCGACGTCGAGCTGTCCAGCATCGAGCCGTTGTCCGGCGTGAGCGCGTTTCTGGTCGACTGTGGCAGCCGCTTGTTCGCCGCTGAGACGCCACCGCGGAAGGTCAGGTAGCCGAGCAGCGCCCAGAAGACGAGGAAGAGCACGACGAGCACGATCGCGATCCCGATCTCGCGGCCCCAGCGGATCTTCCTCGCGCCCTGCGCGACGGCCGCAGGCCTGGGGCCGGGCCCCCGGTAGCGCGCCTGGCCGTCGCGCGACGGCCGCGGCTTTCGCGGCGGCGGCTTCTGCGCGCTTCCCGTCGGCACGCGGCCCTTGACGCGCCCGCCGCGGTAGCGGCGATACGGCTTCTCTCCGCCGGGCGACGCCATTCGGCGGCGTATGGTAGCCGTGCGTGCAGCGGACGCAGGTCATAGGGGTCGACGTCGGCGGGACGAAGATCCTCGGCGCCCTGATTGCGCCCGACGGCTCCATCTCGTCGCGGAGGCAGTACGACACGGACCTCTCCTCGCAGGAAACGCTGCTCCGAGCGCTGGACGCCGTGGTCGAGACGCTCCGCGTCGGGCACGAGGTCGCCGCGCTCGGCTTCGGCCTGCCCTCCCGGATCGACCAGCGCGCCGGCCGGGCGGTCGCCTCCGTGAACATCCCGCTCCAGGGCGTGGACTTCCGCTCGAGGATGCAGGAGCGCCACGGCCTGCCGGTCGGGATCGACAACGACGCTAACGCGGCCACGATCGGCGAGTGGAAAACCGGCGCGGCGCGGGACGCGCAGGACGTCGTCATGCTCACGCTCGGAACCGGGGTCGGCGGCGGCCTGATCCTCGACGGAAAGCCCTATCGCGGCGCGACCGGCACTGGCGCCGAGCTAGGCCACATCGTCGTCTGCCGCGACGGGGTCGAGTGCCTCTGTGGCGGGCACGGCCACCTCGAGTCGTACGCCTCGGGAACGGCCGCCGACCGGGTTGCGCGGGACGTCTTCGGTGCGGGCTCGAACGCGCGCGATCTGGTCGAGCGCGGGAGGGCGGGTGAGGAGGAAGCGGTCGGGGCGCTCGCGGACATCGGGCGCTGGCTCGGCGCCGGCATCGCGACCTTCGTGAACGTGTTCGAGCCGGAGCTCGTGGTCATCGGAGGCGGCTTCGGAGCCGCGGGCGAGCTGCTGCTCGGCCCGGCCCGCAAGGTCGTCGCGCAGGAGGGGCTGGCGCCCGCCCGCGACACGGTCCGGATCGTCGAGGCGGAGCTCGGCGCCGACGCGGGTGTGATCGGCGCGGGGATGCTCGGCTTCGAGGCGCTCGAACCGGAGGCCTAGAGTGCCCCTCTCGGTCTGCGCGACGCCGATCGGCAACCTCGAGGACGTCACGCTGCGCGTCCTGCGCGAGCTCGCCGAGGCGGACCTTGTCCTTTGCGAGGACACGCGGCACACGCGCAAGCTCCTCGAGCGGCACGGCATCAAGGCGCGGCTGCTCTCGTACCACCGGCACAACGAGGCTCAGCGGACGGGCCAGCTTTTGCCCCGGCTGCAGGCCGGGGAGCGGATCGCGCTGGTGAGCGACTCCGGCCTGCCGGCGATCTCTGACCCGGGCGCCCGGCTCGTGGCCGCAGCGCTGGAGGCCGGCGTACCGGTGACCGTGCTGCCGGGGCCTTCCGCGGTGGAGACGGCGCTGGCGGCGAGCGGCCTCGTGGCCGAGCGCTACCAGTTCCTCGGCTACCTCCCGCGCGGCGAGCGGGCGCTCACGGCGCTGGCGGAAGAGCTCTACGCGTGGCCGTTGGCGACGGTCGCCTTCGAGTCGCCGCAGCGGCTGGGGGCCTCTCTAAGGGTCCTCGCGCGCCTGATCCCTGACCGGCAGGCCGCGGTTTGCCGCGAGCTGACGAAGCGCTTCGAGGAGGTTGCGCGCGGGTCGCTCGCCGAGCTGGCAGAACGGTTCGGCGGAGAAGTCAAGGGCGAGGTGACGCTCGTTCTCGGCCCCGGTGGGATCGTGGGGGCGGACGAGGAGGCCGCCGCGGCGGCCGTTGCCGAGCTCGTCGCGGCCGGGTCGACGCGACGTCAGGCCGCAGACGTGGTCGGCCGGCTGACCGGGATCGCGCGGAACCGCCTCTATCGCAACTCTTTGTAAGCTGATTTGACAACGTCCGCCCGGCTTGCTACTTTGCTCTCTCGTTTTCATACCTGACAACGGAGGTCGTTTCCAGATGCGCCTGCTCTCAGCGGCGGTGGTAGCCGCAGCGATGCTGATCGTTCCCGCGCCCGCCCTCGGCTGGAGCTGGCCCGTGCAGGGCTCGGTGCTCACGCTCTTCTCGTTCGACCGCGCGCACCCATATGCCGCCGGACAGCATCGTGGGATCGACATCGGCGCGCCCGCCGGGACAGCGGTGGTTGCTCCCATCTCGGGCTCGGTCGCGTTCGCGGGGACGGTGCCTGTCGGCGGCAAGACGGTGACGATCGCGACTGCCGACGGCTATTCGGTGACGCTCGTTCACCTCGGGTCGTACGTCGTCAGGCGCGGCGACGCCGTCTCGGAGGGGAAGCTCGTCGGCGCGATCGGCCCGAGCGGCGAGCCCGAGCTGGCGGTGCCGTACGTCCACCTCGGGGTGCGACTCGCCGACGACCCGCAGGGCTATCTCGATCCGCTGTCCTTCCTGCCGGCGCAAGACCCGCCGCCGTCGCCCGGGCCGGGGCCGCAGCCAGCGCCTCAGCCGGCTCCGGTGCCCGATCCGGTCGGCGGCCCGCCTCCGCCCGCCACGCCTCCACCGCCGCCTGTTCCTGGTCCCGCTCCGGCGCCTGCTCCGGCCGTGCAGCCGAGTGGCACGCTCCGACGAGCGGCGGGACGCCATCTCACGCTGTCCCGACGGAACCCGGGTGTGCAAAACCGGCAGTCGGTGCGGGCGCGGGGCCACCGCGTGCATTCGGTCGCGACGCCTGCCGCGCCGCCGCGATCCGTGGAGGCGGGGCCTTCGACGCTCATCGAAGAGGCCCGGCGGGGCCGCCCCGTCAACTCGAGCGCGCTGCCATCGCAGGGGTGGAGGGGCCGCAGCGACGCAGGAGACGCCCGCCGCCGGTTCACCCCCGCCGCGGCGGTTCGCGGGCATCGTGGCGGTCTTCCAACGGGCGTCGTTGCCGCCGTTGCCCTCTGTGTCCTCGCGCTGGTAGTTGCTCCGATCGCAGTGCGGCGACGCCGGGCCGCGCGGGCAAAGACCGTTCGTATCATTGACCGCGATGCGCTTCTACTTGACCACGCCGATCTACTACGTGAACGCGACGCCGAGCATCGGCAATGCGTACACGACCATTGCCGCGGACGTCGTCGTCCGGCATCACCGCCAGCGCGGCGACGAGACGTTTTTCCTGACCGGAACAGACGAAAATGCGTCGAGGGTCTACCGCGTGGCCGAGGAAGCGGGCATCGAGCCCAAGGCGTTTGTTGACGACATGGTCGAGAAGCACTGGCGTGAGCTGCCGAAGCAGGTCAACGTCGAGTACGACTTCTTCATCCGCACGACGGACGAGGGTCATAAGCGCTTCGTCCAGGAGTTCCTCCAGCGGATCTACGACAACGGCGACATCTACCAGGACGTCTACGCCGGCCTTTACTGCGTCGGCTGCGAGGAGTTCAAGAACGAGGCCGACCTGGTCGACGGCCTCTGCCCCGATCACGGAACTCGGCCCGAGTACATCGAGGAGAAGAACTACTTCTTCCGGCTTTCGGCCTACCAGGACCGCCTGCTCGCCCTGTACGACGAGCGGCCCGATTTCGTCCTGCCGAAGTTCCGCGCCAACGAGGCTCGGAGCTTCATCGAAGGTGGCCTTCAGGACTTCAGCGTCAGCCGCGCCGGACAACCGTGGGGCGTGCCCATCCCCTGGGACGAGGAGCAGGTCACATATGTCTGGGTAGACGCCCTCATCAACTACCTGAGCGCGCTCAGCTACGCCCGCGAGGACGAGGACCTGCGGGAGAAGTTCTGGCCGCACGCCCATCACGTGCTCGGCAAGGACATCCTGCGTTTCCACTGCGTCTACTGGCCGGCGCTCCTACTCTCCGCCGGCTACGAGGTGCCGCAGCAGCTGTTCGTCCACGGCTGGCTGTTGCTGGACAAGCGGAAGATCTCCAAGTCGTCCGGCAACACGGTCGATCCGCTGGAGCTCGCCGAGACCTACGGTGCGGACGCGGTCCGCTTCTGGGCGCTGCGGTCGGTCTCGTTCGGGCAGGACGGGAACGCGTCGCTGGACGGCCTGCACGAGCGCTACGAGCGGGAGCTCGCGAACGACCTCGGCAACCTCGTCTCACGCACGACCGCGATGATCGCCCGCTACCGGGAGGGGCGAATCGCCCCGGGCCAACCGAACGAGGAGCTCGCGCGTCTGCTCGACGGCCTGCGCGTGAAGCTCGTCGAGCGATTCGACGCCTGGGAGCTGACTCACGCGCTCGAGGACGTCTGGGAGCTCGTCCGCTGGCTCAACCGGCACGTCGAGGAGACGGCCCCGTGGGAGCTGGCGAAAGACGATGCGAACGCTGCGCAACTCGACGCGGTCCTGTACGACCTCGCCGACGGGCTGCGCGCGGTCACCGTCGCCCTCTCGCCGTACCTGCCCGAGACCGCCCCGCGGATCCTCGGCGCGATCGGCCAGCCACTCGACCTCTCCCTGGAGCAGATCGCGTACGGCAAGACGGACGTGACCGAAGGCATCGCGCCGGCCGAGCCGCTCTTTCCGCGGGTCGACCTGCCGACGGCGACCGCTTGATCGACACGCACGCGCACCTCGACGCGTGCGCCGACCCGGCCGCCGCGGTCGTCGCCCGCGCCCGCGCCGCTGGAGTTGAGCGGATCGTTGCGGTCGGCTCAGGCATCGAGTCCTGCCGCGAGACGCTCGCGATCGCCCACGCGCACCCAGGAGTCTGGGCCGCGCTCGGCATCCATCCGCACCAGGCTGCCGACGAAGATGCGAACCGCCTCGACGAGCTCCGCGAGCTGCTCGCCGACGAGCGCGCGGTCGCCGTCGGCGAGACCGGCCTCGACTTCTACCGCGACTACGCGCCGCGCGACCGGCAGCGCGAGCTCTTCGCCCACCAGCTCAAGCTGGCGGGCGAGCTCGGCAAGCCGGTCGTCGTCCACACGCGCGCAGCCGACGACGAGACCGCCGCCGCCCTCGAGGGCTTTGCGGGAACGGTGGTCCTGCACTGCTTCTCCAGCCGGGAGCTGCTGCCGATGGCGCTCGAGCGCGGCTACTACGTCTCGTTCGCCGGGAACGTCACGTACCCGAAGGCCGGGGAGCTGCGCGAGGCCGCCGGCGAAGTCCCCGCCGACCGGCTGCTGGCGGAGACCGACAGCCCTTACCTCAGCCCGCAGCCCCGCCGCGGCCGGCCGAACGAGCCGGCGAACGTCGTCCACATCTTGGCCGTGCTCGCCGAGGCGCGAGGCGAGGATGCGGGGGCGCTTGCCGCCCAGCTCGATGCCAACGCGGCCAGCGCTTTCTCGCTCTCGTGAGGCTCCCGGCCGCGAAGAAGGAGCTCGGCCAGCACTTCCTGGTCGACGAGAACCTCCTCGGCGTGATCGGCCGCCTGGCCGAGCTCGCTCCCGAGGACGTCGTGCTCGAGGTCGGCCCGGGTCTCGGCGTTCTGACCACGTACCTCGCCGAACGGGTCGCGCACGTGCACGCCGTCGAGCTCGACCGCTCCCTCGAGCCAACCCTCGCCGAACGCCTCGAGCCCCACACGAACGTCGACCTCCACTTCGGCGACGCCCTCCGGCTCGACCTGGCCTCGCTCGACCCGGCGCCCACGAAGCTGGTCGCGAACCTCCCGTACAACATCGCCACGCCGCTCGTCATGGAGAGCCTCGACGGCCTGCCTGCGGTCGGGCTCTGGTGCGTGATGATCCAGCGGGAGGTTGCCGACCGCTTCTTCGCCGAGCCTTCGACCAAGGCCTACGGCGCCGTCTCCGTGCTCGTCCAGCTCGCGGCCGAGCGCACCGGCTTCCACCCGGTCTCGCGCACAGTCTTCCGGCCGCGCCCGAACGTCGACTCGGCGCTCGTCGCCTTTCGCCGCCGCGCGCTTCCCGCCGAGTTCACTCACGTCAAGGAGATGGTCGTCGGAGCCTTCGCCCACCGCCGCAAGCGGCTCGCCAACTCCCTGGAGCTCGCCGGCCTCGCGCCGCGCGACCACGCCGCCTCCGCGCTCGAGGCGATCGGCCGCGACCCGGGCGCGCGCGCCGAGGAGCTGACTCCGCCCGAGTTCGTCGCCCTCGCCGTGGCGCTCCGGTGAGAATGCACCCGTGCCCGAGCTGACGGTCGAAACCCAGCAACGAACGCAGCTGCTGGACGTCACTGACAGGGTCGCGGCTCTGCTCGACGGCGCCTCCGGCTCGCTGGCGACGCTCTTCGTCCCGCACACGACCGCAGGAATCGTCCTCCAGGCCGCGGGCGAGGGCGCGTCGGCGGTCGCGAGTGACGTGGCCGGCGCCTTCGACCGCCTTGTCGAAGAAGACTGGCCGTGGGAGCACCTGCACGAGGGTGACCGCAACCCGTGGTCGCACGTCCGAGCGGCGCTGACAGCCTCGTCGGTCTCGATTCCACTTGACGAGGACGGCCTCGCGCTCGGCGCACACCAGGCGATCTTCCTGGCCGAGTTCGACGGCCCGCGCGAGCGAACGATCCGCGTCACCGTCCTGCCGTGAACCGCGCTCCGGCGGTCGCGAAGGTCAACCTGGCGCTCGTCGCCGGCCCGCGCCGGAACGACGACCGGCATGAGGTGGCGACCGTGCTCCAGCGGATCGACCTCGCCGACCGGATCGCCGTCGAGCCGGCGAGCAAGCTCAGTGTCAAGGGATTCGCCGAGGACACACTCGTCCGGGGCGCGCTCGAGGAGCTGGCCGCAGCCGCCGGCACCAAGCCGCGCTGGGCAGCGCGGATCTGGAAGCAGATCCCCGTCGCGGCCGGCCTCGGCGGCGGCAGCTCGGACGCAGCGACCGCCCTGCGCCTGGCCAACGAGATGCTCCCTGAGCCGCTCTCGGCGGAGGCCCTGCACGAGCTCGCCGCCCGCCTAGGGGCCGACGTGCCCTTTTTCCTGACCGCCGGCCCACAGCTGGGCGAGGGAACAGGCACCGACCTGAGGCCGCTCGACCTGCCGCAGGACTACTGGATCGTTCTCGTCCTGCCAAAGGACGCGCGCAAGGAGTCGACCGCGTCGGTCTACGCGGCTTTTGACCAGCGTGGCGGCGAGGACGGCTACGCCGAACGCCGCGCGCGGCTCGACAAGACGCTCGCGGCGATCCACCGCGCGAGCGACCTCGCGGGCCTCCCGCCGAACGACCTGGCGTCGTCCCCGCTCACGGACGAGCTTCGCGAGCTCGGCGCGTTCCGCGCAGATGTGAGCGGCGCCGGCCCGACCGTCTACGGCCTCTTCCAGCACCGAAAACCCGCCGCCGCGGCCGAGCGAGCACTGCGGCGCGTGGGCCGAACCTGGCTCAGCGTGCCGACTTGGTACGGTTGAGGCAATGGCCACAGAGGAGTCTCTCGAGCCCACGCGGCCGATCGAGCACGGCACCACCAAGACGGGCCGCTGGCTCCGTGAACGCCGTACGCGGATCGTCCTCTGGATCGCGGTCCTCGAGGGAATCCTCGTCGCGCTCACCCACGATTTCACGAAGTGGACCGTGGTCGCGATCGCCATTCCGGTCCTCGCCGTCTACGTTTTTTGGGGGCGCAACGCGCGCTCCCACACCGTGCGTCAGGTCGCCTGGATCGCGGGCGCCTCGCAGGCGCTGGCAGTTGTCGTTGCGATCTTCGCCTTCCTCCTCAGCTGGCTGGCCCTGGCGCTGGCGGGCGTCTTCGCCGTGATCGCCCTGATCTTTCTCTTCTCCGAACGAGGCTGAATCTCGCCTTCGGAGCCGACGGCGCTCTCTAGACTCACACCCAACCTTGGTCGAGAAGACAAATCGTTGGGGCGTAGCCAAGTGGTAAGGCAGCGGGTTTTGGTCCCGCGATCCCAGGTTCGAATCCTGGCGCCCCAGCTATGAGCGACAGGCCACTCGCAGCCGTCGTGCTGGCCGCGGGTCTCGGCACCCGCATGCGCTCGTCGACGCCGAAGCACCTGCACCCCCTGCTCGGGCGGCGGCTCGTCGACTGGGTGATCGAGGCGGTGCGCCCGCTCGAGCCGCGGCCGCTGGTGGTCGTGACCGCGCCCGGCCACGAGGACGCCTTCGAGGGCGTCGAGGTCGCCGTGCAATCCAAGCCTCGCGGCACCGGCGACGCCGCCGAGGCCGCGCGCCCGCAGCTCGGGGGCTTCGGCGGCGACCTGCTCGTCGTCAGCGGCGACGCCGCCACGATCACGACGGAGACCCTCGAGCGGCTCCTGGAGACCCACCGCCGCGAGCAGGCGGCCGCGACCGTCCTCTCCTTCGACCGCGCAGATCCCGGGGACTACGGCCGCGTCGTCCGCAACGCCGACGGGAGCCTCGAGGCGATCGTCGAAGCCGGCGACGCGACCCCCGAGCAGCTCGCGATCACCGAGATCAACTCGTCGATCTACGTCTTCGACGCGGCGAAGCTCTGGCCGGCGCTGGAGCAGCTCGCCCCCGAGAACCGCCAGGGCGAGCTCTACCTGACTGACACCATCCGCGAGCTCGTCGCCGCGGGCGAACGTGTGGCCGTCTACGAAGACGACGATCCCGCCGAGGTCGGCGTCAACACGCGCGCCGAGCTCGCCGCGACTGCCGCCGTCCTGCGCGACCGGATCAACGAGGCACACATGCTCGCCGGGGCGACGATCGTCGACCCGGCCACGACCTGGATCGAGCCGTCCGTCGAGCTCGAGGCCGATTCGACCATCCATCCCTTCACGATGCTGCGCGGCGAGACCCGGGTGGCCGAGGGCGCCGAGATCGGCCCGCACGCCGTGGTCGACGGCGCCGTGGTCGGCCCGCAAGCGCTGGTCGGCCCCTTCTGTTACCTTCGCCCCGGAACGGTGCTGGAGGCCGGCGCCAAGGCGGGCACCTTCGTCGAGGTCAAGAACTCCCGTCTCGGAGCCGGGGTGAAGGCGTCTCACCAGTCCTACATCGGCGATGCGGACATCGGCGAGGGAACCAACATCGGAGCCGGGAACATCACCGCCAACTTCCCTCACAAAGAGGGCGAGCCGAAAGGACGCACCGTGATCGGCCGCAACGTCAGGACCGGCGTCCACAATTCGTTCGTTGCGCCGGTCGAGATTGGCGACGATGCTTGGATCGGTGCGGGATCGGTCATCACGGAAGACGTCCCGCCCGAAGCGCTCGCCGTCGCGCGCCAGCGCCAGGAGAACAAGGAAGGCTACGTTCGGAGAAGGCGGGAAGGAGATGAGTGAGGCGACACTTCCGGGGCTCGAGACCGTCGAGCCGGTGCTGCCCGTGACGGAGCGGGCGCCGTGGATCGAGCGCGGGCCGCAGAAGCGGCTGATGCTCTACTCCGGCCGCTCGAACCCCGAGCTCGCGGAGCAGATCGCCGGCAAGCTCGGCGTCGCCCTCGGCGAGGTCAAGCTGAAGACCTTCGCCAACGGCGAGACGTACGTCCGCTACGTGGACTCGATCCGCGGCGCGGACGTGTTCATCGTCCAATCAGGGAATCAGCCCGTCAACGACCATCTGGTCGAGCTGCTGATCATGGTGCAGGCGGCCAAGCTCGCCTCGGCGAAGCGGATCACCGCCGTCATCCCGTGGTTCCCGTACTCGCGCCAGGACAAGAAGTCGGCGCCGCGCGAGCCGATCACGGCCAAGCTGGTCGCCGACGCGCTCTCGATCGTGGGCGTCGACCGCGTCGTCACCATGGACCTGCACGCCGGCCAGATCCAGGGCTTTTTCAACGTCCCGGTCGACCACATGACCGCCCTGCAGTTGTTCGCGCAGTACTACCGCGACAAGGGCCTGCAGGGCGACGGGATCGTCGCCGTCTCGCCGGACCCGGGCCGCGCGAAGATGGCCCGCCGCTTCGGCCAGATGCTCGACGGCGACCTGGCGATCATGAACAAGACCCGGCCAGAGCACGACCGCGCGTCGGTCACCGAGGTGATCGGCGACGTGCGTGACAAGGTCGCGATCATGAGCGACGACATGATCGTCACCGGCGGCACGCTGATCGCCGGCGCCGAGTCGCTGCTCGAGGCCGGCGCCACCGAGGTTTACGCCTGTGCGACGCACGGGCTCTTCCCGGGCAACGCGTTCGAGAAGATCTCCGCCAGCGCGCTCAAGCAGGTGACGGTGACTAACACGGTCCCGATCGACCCCGTCAACCGGCCGGACAAGATCGACGTCCTCCCGGTCTCGGGCCTGCTCGCCGAGACGATCCTGAACGTCTTCGCCGACGACTCGGTCTCCGCGATCTTCGCGGGCGAGAACCAGCTGTTCTAGACTCGCTCCTGGCCGCCACCAGGGAGGGAGCCATGCACATCGTCGGAGGGATTTCCTACGACCCCGCGGGGCAGACGACCGCCACCTCGGGCGGGCCGAACGACGTCCACACCGTCAACCCGCCGGCCGGCGCGAACGCAGTTGCGTTCACGCTCGAGAGCCCGGCGATCCGCGTCACGTTCGACGGAAAGAAGCCGACGCCGAGGCACGGGCTCAAGCTGAGCGCGCCGGAGCACTTCTTCCCGTTCGCCAAGCAGATGAAGTTCGCCTCCGTCGAGCAGGGCCGCGAGGCGATCGTCAACTTCCTCTGGCTGAAGCTGAGCCCGAAGCCGCGCGGCTAGCGCCGACCTCGCGGTAGAACGCTCGCGCCCTGGCCACCTCGGCCTCAGTCCCGGCCTGGAGCCGGGCGAACGCCTCGTCGGGGCGTGAGCCGATCTCGGCGTAGATCTCCGCCGCTGCGGCCGGGTCGGTAGCGAACGCGCGCGCGGCCTCGATCCAGCGGCTGCTCACGTTCAGCTCGGGGAAGGGCAGTTCGAGCCCGGCCAGCACGACGCCGAGGTCGCTCCAGGCGTAGCTGGCCCAGACCTCCTTGCCGCGGATCCGCTCGAGCACCGAGGCGACGTCTGCTTCGGCGCCTGCTGGGTCGTCCTCGAGGCGGAGCCGCGCACGGAGCGCCAACGCGGGCACGACCACCTGCACCTCGCCGATCTCCAGCGACTGGGCGAGCGCAGGCTCGACGTCGGCGAGCGCCTCGGCGGAGGCACCGCGATCGAAGCGGATCCGAGCGCGGATCAACCGCGCGGGGATCTCCATGTAGGCGGCGACCTCGGCCGAGCCGGCAACCACCTCGTCGGCGAGCTCGAGGGCCTCGTCCCAGCGGCCGGTCCAGTGCAGCTCGCTGACCCGCTCGGCGTGCAGCCACGCCGCGTACCGGCCCTCGCCCAGCTCCTCCGACAACTTGCGCCCCTGCTCCTGGAGCTCGAACGCGCCCGCGAGATCGCCGTAGGCGATCAGCGAGCCCGCGTAGTTGATGATGTTCACGATCGCCTCGGGCGAGCGGAGCCGGGTCGCGAGCTCGACGCTCAGCGCGTGGTCCTCGAAACCCTTCCAGTCGCCGTTCTGCGTGCGGGCGTTTCCAAGCGCCCCGAGCGCCCGCGCCCGCACGTCCTCGGCACCGAGCTGACCGGCCAGCTCGAGTGCCGCCTCGGCCACGCGTATCGCGTCGTCGGCCTCGTCGCGGACGCTGTGCAGGCCTGCGAGCCGGCCGAGCACCATCGCCTTCGTGCGCGAGGGCGGGAGGTCGGCGACCAGGTCGCCGGAGCGATGGAGCCATTCCGCCGCGCCCTCGGTCTCGCCGCGCGCCCAGAGCAGCGGGCCGAGCGAGGAGGCGACCTCGGCGGCGGTCTCGACGTCGCCGGCCGCCTGGAGCTCTTCGAACGCCTGCTCGAGCTCTGCGGCCCCGCCGCCCTCGGCGTGCCCGCGCGCCTTGCCGAGGCCGAGCCGCGCGTAGGGCCGCCGCGGGTCGTCCTCCGGTCGCAGGTCGAGCTCGGCCTCGAAGAACCGGCGCGCCGCCTCGAAGGCGTTCACGCTCAGCGCCCGCTCGCCCGCCTGGTGGAACGCTTCGACCGCCCGGCCGGCAAGATCGGCCGTTTCCTCGCCGAGGGCCCGGCGCAGCTCGAGCGCGCACTCGTAGTGATAGGCGAGCTGCTCGGCAAGCTCGTCGCCGCCGAGTGACTCCAGCCAGGCGGCGGCGCGTGCATGCGCCTCGGCACGGCGGGGACGGGGGAGCTGGCCGTACGCGACGTCGCGCACGAGCACATGGCGGAACGAGAGCTGCCCCTCGTCGGCGATCGACGAGCGGCGCTCGCGGCGGACGAACTCCTTGCGCTCGAGCTGGTGCAGGAGCCGTTCGGCCTCGTCGCGTTCGAGCCCGGCTCCGGCTGCGACCGCGCCCAGCCAGAAAACCTTGCCGACCACCGCCGCCTCCTGCAGGACGGCCTTCTCGTCCGCCGGGAGCGTGTCGATCCGCGCGGCGATCGTTCCCTGCACCGACTCCGGCAGCGGCAGGTCGGGCTGCGCCAGCCGCCAGGAGCCGTTGTCCCGTACGAGCAGGCCGCGCTCGACGAGCATGCGCGCGTACTCCTCGGCGTAGAGCGGGTTGCCGGCCGCCTGCGCGAGCAGCGCTTCGGCCACCACCGGCGGTGGCTCCTGGCCGAGCAGCGACTCGACGAGGTCGCCGGTCTCCTCGTCCGAGAGCGGCGAGAGCGAGATCGTGATCGCGTTCAGCTTGCCGCCGCCCCAGCCGGGCCGGCGCTCGAGCAGTTCGGGCCGGGCGGTGCAGAGGACGAGCAGCGGCACGCCGCTCGCCCAGTCGACGAGGTGGTCGACGAAGTCGAGCACGGCCGGGTCGGCCCAGTGCAGGTCCTCGAAGACGAGGACGAGCGGTCGCGCCTCGGCCAGAGCCTCGAAGAACCGGCGCCAGGCCGCAAACGAGTCTTCGCGGGCCTCCGGAGCCTCGGCGGCCAGGCCGACCAGCGGGCGGAGGTGCGTCTCGAGCCAGCCCGCGTCGGCCTCGCCCGGGAGCGCCTCGACCGCGGCCCGCAGCTTGGCGGCTGCCTCCTCCTCGGAGTCGGTGGCCAGGATCCCCGCCTGGGTGCGCGCCATCTCCGCAAGGGCCGCGAACGAGACGCCGTCGCCGTAGGGCAGGCAGCGGCCGCGCAGCCAGGTGGCCGTGTCCGGCTCGGCCTCGACCGCGGTCACGAGCTCGCGCGCGAGGCGTGTCTTGCCAATCCCCGGCACGCCGACGAGAGAGACGAGCTGCGGCGTCCGCTCCTCGCGCACGCGGACGAGAGCGTCGAGCAGCTGGCTCAGCTCCTGCCAGCGGCCGACCAGCGGCGTCGCGGGGCGCCCCGCGGATTCCCGCGTGCCCAGCGCCTCCCACGCCGGCACCGGGCGGGACTTCCCCTTGGCTGGCACCGGTCCCGCCTCGCGGTACTCGATCGCGCCGGCGGTCGCGCGGTAGGTCGACTCGCCGACGAGGATCCCGTCCACGGGCGCGGCCGCCTCCAGCCGCTGGCCGGTGTTGACGACGTCGCCGGTCACGATCCCGACGCCGGTCTCGATCGCGCCCAGCGAGACGACGGCCTCGCCCGTGTTCACGCCGATCCGCAGGTGCAGGTCGGCGTCCGAGTCGTCGTTCAGCGCGCCGACCGCGTCGCGCATGGCGAAGGCGGCCCGCACCGCGCGCTCCGGGTCGTCCTCGTGCGAGGCCGGCGCGCCGAAGACGGCCATCACCGCGTCGCCGATGAACTTCTCGACGATGCCGCCGAACTGCTCGATCTCTGCACGGACGGTCGCGAAATAAGGAGAAAGCAGGTCGCGCACGTCTTCGGGGTCGAGCCGCTCGGCGCGGCTGGTCGAGCCGACGAGGTCGGCGAAGAGGACGGTGACGACCTTGCGCTCCTCGCCCGAAGGCTTCGTCTCCACCGCGACCGGTGCGCCGCAGGCGGGGCAGAAAGTCGCCCCGACGGGAACGTCCGCGCCGCATTCCACGCAGGCAAGGAGGAGGGCCGTCCCGCACGACACGCAGAAGCGTGCACTGTCCGAGTTCTCCCGGCGACAGGAAGGACACACGACCACGTTCCTAAGGTACGCCTTCTCGATCTGATCAGCATCAAGCGCACGTAGCTACAATCCGCCGCCGTGGCCGGCGAACGAGTGAAGCTGCAGGTGCTGGAGCGCGACAGCCGCGGCACCCGCGAATCGCGCCGCCTGCGCAAGCAGGGGCTGATTCCCGGGGTCCTCTATGGGCGCGGGAAGGACCCGCACGCCTTCTGCGTCTCCGAGCGCGAGCTGCGGCGCGTGCTGACGGGTGATGCCGGGCTGCACGCGATCCTCGACGTGACCCTCGACGGCCAGAAGACGACACGCCCCGCGATCCTCAAGCAGTACCAGCAGGATCCGGTGAAGGGCACGCTGACCCACATCGACCTGCAGGAGGTTCGCCTCGACGAGGCGATCCAGGCGCGGGTCGTGGTCGAGCTGATCGGCGAGCCGGTCGGCGTCACCGAGGGCGGCGTCCTCTCGCAGGTCGTCCGCGAGATCACCGTCGAGGCGCTGCCGCTGGAGATTCCGGAGCACCTCGACCTCGACGTCAGCGGGATGGCGATCGGCGACACGCTGCGCCTCGTCGACCTCCCCACGCAGGAGGGCGTTGTGTTCCTCGACGACCCGGAAGAGACCGTGCTAGCGACCGTCACGATGCCGACCAGGTTCGTCGAGCCCGAGCCCGAAGAGGTAGAGGGCGAGGAGGCCGAGCTGGCCGAGGGCGAGGAGCTGCCCGAGGGCGAGCAGGCTCCCGAGGGCGAGGCCGAGGGCGAAGCTGCTGCCGAGGGCGAAGAGCCCGCCGGCGAGCAGGAAACCTCCGAGGAATAGGTGCGCCTCTTCGGTCGGGGCGAACGCGCCTCGACGCTGGATCTGCTGGTCGTCGGCCTGGGCAACCCCGGCCGCGAGTACGAGCGCACGCGGCACAACGCCGGCTGGCTGGTCGTCGACGAGCTGGCGCGCCGGCACGGCGGCTCCTGGCGCTCGAAGTTCTCCGGTTCGCTGGCCGAGGTGCGGCTCGGCGAGAAGCGGCTCGCGCTGCTGAAGCCCGAGACCTACATGAACGAGTCCGGCCGCTCGGTCTCCGCGGCGGCACGCTTCTTCAAGGTTCCCGCGGAGTCGATCCTCGTCGCCCACGACGACGTCGACCTCGAGCCCGGGCGGCTGCAGGCGCGTCGCGGCGGCGGCCTCGCCGGCCACAACGGCCTGCGCTCGCTGGCGCAGCATCTCGGCACGCAGGACTTCCTACGCCTGCGGATCGGCGTGGGGCGGCCAGGCCGCGGCGACCCGCGACCCGTTGCGGATTGGGTGCTCTCGCCCTTCGCGTCCGAGGAGGACCTCGAGGCCCTGGTCGCACGCGCGGCCGACGCCGCGGAAGTAATCGCGAACGAGGGCCTCGAAGCGGCCCAGGCGAAGTTCAACTAGCGAGGGACCTCTGATCGCGCGCACGCCGTAGGGTGGTCATGAAGGCGTTCTGGGTGCTCGCCTCAGCCCTGCTCGTGGCCGGTGCCGTCGGTGCCGCGCCGGCGAGAAGCGCCGCACACTGTTCGGCTGCCCTGCCACCAGCACCCGCCGGGCTTCCGGCGTCCGTGGTCGTGACCACCAATTGCGGGCTATTCGCGCTTCAGCCCGGGGGAAACGTCGCCTACGAGGGAGCCTGGACGAGGCCGGTTCCGGCGGTCGCGAGCAGCTATTCACCCGAAGACCTGAGTTGGTCGGGCTTCCTGCGCGGCCACATTCTGATCGGCCGCGGCATGAAGGTCCTCTGGCGCTCTCACGACCGCTATCGCAGCACTCACCCGGGCAGCGTCGGGGAGGTCCTTCTCGGGCGACGGAAGCTCGCGTTCACCTACTACACGAGCTTCCGTCGGCCTTCGCGCCTCTACCTTGCCGCCTACGGGCGAGCAGAGCACGCGGTGGCCCGGGACGAAACGCCCTTGCTCTTCACCAGGTCGGGTGCGCTCATCATCCAGCGGAACCGGGGCAGCGCGCTTGTCGTCCGCCGAGGAGACGGCCGGCTCGAACGCGCCTTGGCGCCGCACGCGCCCGAAGCCCACCCGGACCGTGTAGCCGGAAAGGTCGTCTACCTGAGGGATGAGAAGCTCGTCGCCTCGGATGGTGTCCGGGTGTGGGAGCTCGGCTCGCTTCGCAGGCTCGGTGTCACAGGGTGGCCGACAATCGAGCCGCTCCTGCAACTTGTCTCGCTGCACGACCGTAGGCGACTTGTCGTGCTCGACTTCAGCGGACATGTCTTCGCCACGACGGTCTTGCCGAAGCCGCCGAAGAGCGCGGATGGCATCTCGAGCTCGCTCGAGCTCAACGCTGCCGGGACGGCGGTCGCCTTCACCGCGACGAGCGGCAACACGGCTTACGGCTCGCATGGGAGCGAGACCGTCTACGAGCTGGCCGCCGGACACACGGCGGCCGATCCGCTTTACAAGCAAGAGCTCGACTTCAACGTCTGCGAGCGGATGGCATGGCTGGTATGGCGCGGTGACAGGCTCCTCTACGCCGACACCGAGCAGCATGCTGCGGTCCTGGATGCGGCCGGCGCGGCCGGCGCGGTCGACCTCACCGGCGTGATCGCCGCGCTACCGGGTTCCGTCCGGACGGGGACGGCATCTTCGACGTCGCCTGGGGCTAGCGGTTCCAGTCCGGGCAGCAGGCGTCCTTGCGCAGGTAGACACGGTGGCCGTCGGCCCCGTAGATCGCGAGGTGGACGCCCCTGACGTCGTTGCCGCTGCCGACCACGAAGCGGCCGTCGCTCGAGGCCTCGTCCGCGTAGTCGGGAAGCCGGCGCAGCTTGCCGCTCTTCGTGTCGAGCACTGCGCCCTGGTTCCCGCCGTCGGAGCGGATCCCGGTCAGGATGTGGTTGCCGTCCAGCCACGCGAGCGGCTGGAGCCCGTAGAGCCCGTCGCCGGCCAGGTTCGAGGGAGCGCGCTCGATGAGCGGCTTCACGTTCGAGCCGTCGGGGCTCATCGTCCAGATTCCGGGGGCCGAG
>Ga0209474_10001160_pt1 | contig 26554 bp, 25 predicted proteins | sample GraSoiAngelo_145_FD_185902 | JGI IMG/M metagenome (GOLD analysis project Ga0209474, IMG submission 185902) | Grasslands soil microbial communities from the Angelo Coastal Reserve, California, USA - 14_1009_05_20cm (SPAdes) (version 2) | ecosystem: Environmental > Terrestrial > Soil > Grasslands...
CCGGGCCTCGAGCGCACGATCGCGTATTTCGACAAATTGCTCACCGAACGCGGCGAGATCACCAAGCCGGCATCGGTGGCGGCGTAAGCCATCCCGCCGGTCTCAATTTCCCCAGAACGGGATGTGGGTCACGCAGCGGCCGCGTGCCTGGACGATGCGACCGCCGGCCGCGGCGAGGTTCTTGTCTTCCAGCGACTGATACGGTGTCGCGCACATCTGGTCGGCGAGCAAGGGGTTGATCGCTGGATCGTAAGCGTTGAACTCGGCGAATTCGGGCGGGATATCGCCCGCGGGTACCGCCGCGCTGGTGCCGAAATCGTCCTTGACCGGGATGAACGGCGCGCACCCGGCAACAAATACGGACAGCAGCAAGGTCATCACAAAGACGCGCATGGCAATTCCGCAGCGCAGCATGGCGGCGGAGTGTGCCTCTAGGGGCACGGAGACGCAACCGCTGCGCTAGCGCGCACGGTGGAGAGCGCCTCATGATCACGGAAAATGGTCCGGCCGGGCGGGGATGCCGGCCTCGTCCGCCCGACCTACCCCGAGCTCGCGTTGGGGGGAACGACGCTCGGAGCTAGATAATAAACACCGACGCGCGCGAATCCGATCCGCATGTGCCGATCATCGCGCGAGCGCCGGCAATAATTGCGCCATGTCATCGACGACCCCGACGGCACCCTGAGCCGAGAGGCGCGCCGCATCGCCCGGGCGGCAATGGCTGGCGCCGACAAAGCCGATCACCGTCATACCCGCGGCGACGCCCGCGATGACGCCCGGCACGCTATCCTCGATGACCACAGAACGGTCCGGAGCAACCCCCATCCGCCGGGCGGCGTGGAGGAACAGATCGGGCGCCGGCTTGCCGCGCGGCACTTCGGTCGCGCTGAAGATATGCGGGTGGAATCGGTCGTACAGACCGACGAGCGACAAGGCATGCTTCAGCCGGTCGGGCCGGCCGCTGGAGGCGACGCAAATCCGGCAATCCAGCGAATCGAGAACATCGGCTATTCTAGGGATCGCCCGCAGCTCCTTCTCAAACAACGGCCACAGCCGGTTCCGGTGCCGATCGGCGAAATCGGCGGGAAGCGGGCCGTGGCGTTCCTCCAAATCGGCCACCATTCCGGCGAAGCTGATCCCGGTATAGCGCTCGAGGATCTCGTCGCAGGAGAGCTCGATGCCGCATTCGGCGAGGCATTCCTGGTCGGCGCCGACCGACAACAGCTCGCTGTCGACCAGCACGCCATCGCAATCGAAGATGACGAGATCGAATTCCACCGGTTACGCGGCCGGTTCGGCATGGACGATCACGATCGTGACGTTGTCGATCGCGCCGCGCGCCAGCACATGATCGCGCAGCCGCAACGCGGCTTCGCGCGGCGGCGCGGCGGCCAATTCCTGTGCGATCTCGGCATCCTCGACCATGTTGGTCAGCCCGTCGCTGCATAACAGAAACCGGTCGCCCGGCTGAACCGCCTCGCGCAGATGCCCGAATTCCAGATGCCCGCCGCCGATCGAGCGGGTCACGATATTCGAATATGGGTGCCGGTGCGCCTCCTCCGGCCCCAATAAACCAGCCTCGACCATCTCCTGTACCTTGCTGTGGTCGACGGTCAGCTGGCGAAATTCGCCGGATGGCTGGCCGGGGCGCCACCGATAGAGCCGGCTGTCGCCGGCCCAAAGACAGGCGAACTCGTCCGCATTGGCGAGCAATACGACAACCGTGCTGGCGATCACGACGGCAGGGCCGAGCTTGGCGGCGCGGGTTCGCAACGCGGCATCCACGGCATGCAGCTCGGCGATGGCGGCCTCGGCGAAATCGCCGAGATCGGCGGGCGGCTCGATCGCGCCCAGCGCGGTCACGATGCTGGCGCTGGCGAAATCGCCCGCCTCATGCCCGCCCATGCCGTCCGCGACCGCCCAAAGACCGAGATCCGGCCTCTCGAGCAAGGCGTCTTCGTTGCGCTGCCGCACCAGCCCGATATGGGTCAGCGCGTGCGAGGTGAAACGGCAGCCCATTGCCGCCGGCTCCGTCAGCGCAGGCCGGTGATACGGTCCCATTCGCGCTGAAATTCCGGGCGGCTGGCGAGAAAGGGCTGCCAATCCTCCGGCATCAGCAATTTGAACTGGGTGATCGGAAGACCGCCGGGCGGCGCCGGCACATCGGCGCGCACCGAATGGACATAGAGCCCCTCGCCGTTGGCCTTCTGTCCGGCCGGCGACAGAAACCAATCCATGTAGAGCCGCGCGGCATTGGGATGCGGCGCGTTGCCGACAATGCCCCAGCTTTCCGCGGTCGCCGGCAGCCCGCCCGGCGGGGTCACAAAGGCAACCGGCGCGCCCTTCGCCTTCCATTCGAGATAGCCGGAATATTGCGCGGTATGGATCAGTTTGTCCTGCTGATTGACCAAGCGGTCGTATTGCTGGACGTAGGAGTCGAAGGCGCGCGGTTTCAGCTCAGCGAATTTCTTCCAGTAATCGGGCCCGAGGGTCTGGCGCAACTCGAACCAGGCGACATGCTGCAGCCCGGAGTTCGACACCTTGACACTGACCGCATCGGCCCATTTCGGGTCGAGCGCTTCCTGCCAGGTCTTTGGCGCATCTGCCTCGGTGACGACATTGGGATTGTAGGCGAGCCCGGCCGGCGCGACCGCGCCCCAAATCCAGTGCCCGACCGGCTCGCTTTTGTATTCGCTCTTGTAGGCGGCCATTTCCGGCGAGACGTAGCGCAGATACCCGTTCTTTTTCTGGAAATCGAGCACCATGCCCATGTCGGACAATTGCAGCACATCGACGAGATAGCTGCGCGCCTGGCGCTCGGCCAACACCTTGGCGTAGAGCGCGCCGGCCTGCAGGCGGACGTAGTTGGTCTTGATCTTCGGGAACATCTTCTTGAAGACCGCGAGGACCTTGGCCTCACCGGCCTCGGGATTGGTGGAATAGATCACCACCTCGCCCTCTTCCTCGGCCTTCGCGATGTCAGCGCAGGTGTTGAAGCCCTCGAGCTGCTTCGGGTTGGCGCACAGCGCGCCGCCGTCATCGGCGGCGAAAGCAGGCGCAGCCGGCGCTACCGGCAATCCGAGGAGCAGCGCGATGCCCGCCACAAATCCGATTGTCTTCATCGACGCTTGCCCTCTCCGCTATCGCCCTGGCTCGCAGCATACAGCCTGATTTGGCTGCTTCAGCAGGGAATCAGCAGCAAATGATCCGCGGCTTCATACCGGCGCGGCGGGCCGCGCGTTTTGGACCAAAATGCGGGCGGACACGGTCAGGGGGTGGACTCCGCCAAGGCGACGCGTTCGGCCGCAATCGTCTGCCGGAACCGATCATCGAGATTATGCCAATCGACCAGATCGACCCGGTAGGGCAAGTCGCTCTCTGCGAATCCTTCGCCCAGGATTGCGAGTTCGTCGAGGGTCAGGGCGCGCCCGGAATCCACCGCAAGATCGAGATCGGAATAAGGCCGTGCCCGGCCGAACGCGCGCGAGCCGAACACCCATGCCTTGGTGCTCGGCGGCAGATTGGCCCGAAGGATCTCCAGCACGATACGGCGGTGATCCGCCGGCAGATCGACGGCGGCTGAGCGCGTCATGCGAGCCGCCGCTGCAATTCGGCAAGAAGGTGCTCGGTCTCCCGCAGAAAGGCCGGAATCGCGGTAACGATCTGCGAGGCCGCTTTGGCATCGTAGGTATGGCTGGTGCGGGTACGCATTTCCCGAAAGCGCCGCCAAGCCGGCCAATCGCTGAGCAGCAGACCCTGAGCCTTGCCAGCCCGAATCAGATCGGCAAAGGGCATGCGCTCGATTTCATCCGGCGACCCCGCGGTTTTCTTGAGGTAGCGCTTCAGCGTCCGGTGGCTCAACTCATAGGTGAACTCAAAACGCTGGATCAACCCATCGCGAATCTGGTCGTCCTTGGGCTCGCGCTCATGACGGAGAAGGCCTTCGCGCAGCCGCGCCACCGCGTTGCCGAACGAGGTCGGGTCGAGCTTCATTGCGGTTCTTTGTTCCCGATCAACGCGGCATTCCGATCGCTGGGCCCTGGCGTCACGGCTCTCACCGGCGGTTTCAACCGCAAGCTTACTGCAAATGACGCCGCGGCTCAGCCCTCTTCCGGCAACGGGACGCCGGCGCGTTCGAGGGCGGCCTTCTGGCGGCGGGCCAGCACATGCTCGTCGAAATCGTCCATCAGCTCATGGAACAGGCGGTGCCAGTTGATACGAGCCTTCAGGTGCAGGAACACCGAGCCGAGACCGATCGCGGCGCGGTCCATGAACACAAACGTGCGCGGCGGTGCGATGCCGCCAAGGCGGCGGATGTCGCGATGCACGCTCTCGACGATCTCGGGACCGTTAACCCCGCTGCTCTTCTCCTGGATCATCCGGGTGCGGTCGTCGAGCAAGGGGCCGTAGACATAGGCCGCCCAGCGGTTCAATACGGCGATCATGTCGCGCGACAGATCGCGGAAGCCCCAGCGCCGATAGGCATCGACGGCGAGCGCCTCGTCGTTGGTTTCGAGCGCGTGATAGAGGTCGATGACGCCCTTTACGAAGCTTGGCGGGAAGACGCGAATGCAGCCGAAATCCAACAGGTTGACGGTGTGGTCCGATGCGACGGTGTAATTGCCGAGATGCGGATCGCCGTGGATCACGCCGAAGTAATAGAACGGCACGTACCAGATCCGGAACATCCGCAGCGCGATCTCGTTGCGCCTGGCGAGCGGCGCCTTCTCCGCGAAATCGAGGATCGGCCGGCCCTCGAGCCAAGTCATCGTCAGCAGGCGCTTGGTTGACAGCTCGGGGATGGGCCGCGGCACCGCGACGCCGTGCTCGTCCTTCAGGATCGCGCCGTAGAGCCGCATATGCGCGGCCTCGCGCTGATAGTCCAATTCCTCGCGCAGGCGGGCGGCGATTTCGGCGTGGATATCGGTGGTCGTGACGGTGCGGTCGTAGCGCTCGTAGATTCCCATCGCGAGGCGCAGCTGGCGGAGATCGGCCTCCACCGCCGAAGCCATCTCGGGGTACTGCAATTTGCAGGCAAGCGCGCTGCCGTCGAGGGCGGTGGCGCGGTGCACCTGACCGAGCGATGCGGCGCGCGCGGCGACATGCTCGAAGCTCTTGAAGCGGCGCTGCCAGTCGGGCCCGAGCTCGCCCTGCATGCGGCGGCGCACGAAGGGCCAGCCCATCGCGGGCGCGTCGGCCTGCAGCTGGATCAGCTCGCGGACATATTCCTCCGGGAGTGCCTCGGGGATCGTGGCGAGGAGTTGCGCCACCTTCATCAGTGGGCCCTTGATGCCGCCGAGCGCCGCCTTCAAATCGGCGGCATGGCGCTCGCGGTCGATCGCGAAGCCGAGATAGCGCTCGCCGGCGAGCCGCGCCGCCAGGCCGCCCATCGCGCTCCCGACCCGCGCGTAGCGGCGTACCCGACCGGTGAAGCTGTCGTCGTCGGTCATTTGGCTGGAGCCGCGTCGGTGCGTCCTTCGAGACGCCCGCTGCGCGGGCTCCTCAGGATGAGGTCTTTCCGTGATACCATCAAAAATCTATCTCATCCTGAGGAGCGTCCGAGGGCGCGTCTCGAAGGGACGCCCAACCGTACTGCACTGGTTCGCCAGCGGGAAACCCTCACCTGGCTCGCCCTTTGGCCTCGCCACCCTCTCCCACGGTGCGGGAGAGGGATTCGAGTTCGTCGATAAAGCCGCGGATGACGCCGAGGCCTTTGGACCAGAAGGCCGGGTCGGCGGCATCGAGGCCGAAGGGCGCGAGGAGCTCGCGGTGACGCAGCGTGCCGCCGGCGCGCAACAGCTGCAGGTAGCGCTGGGCGAATCCCTGGTGCGCGTCCTCATACGCGGCGTAGAGCGAGTTCACCAGGCAATCGCCGAAGGCATAGGCGTAGACGTAGAACGGCGAATGGATGAAATGCGGGATATAGGTCCAGTAATAGCGGTAGGGGTCATCGAGCGACAATGCCGGGCCGAGGCTCTCGCCCTGCACCTCCAGCCAGATCTCGCAGATCCGCTCGGCGGTCACCTCGCCGGCTCGCCGCTCGTCGTGAACGCGGCTCTCGAACGTCGCAAAGGCGATCTGGCGCACGACCGTGTTGAGCATGTCTTCGACCTTACCGGCGATCATGATCCGGCGTCGCTTCGGCTCGGTCTCGCGCGCCAAGAGGGCGCGGAAGGTCAGCATCTCGCCGAAGACCGATGCAGTCTCGGCGAGGGTCAATGGCGTGTCGGCCATCAGCGCCCCCTGCCCCGCCGCCAGCACCTGGTGCACGCCGTGCCCGAGCTCATGAGCCAGGGTCATCACATCGCGCAACCGGCCCTGGTAATTCAGCAGCAGATAGGGGTGCGCGCTCGGGACCGTCGGGTGTGCGAAGGCGCCGGGCGCTTTGCCCGGCCGCACCGGCGCGTCAATCCAGCGCCGCTCGAAGAACTGCTCGCCGATCGCTGCCAATTCGGGCGAGAAGGCGCGGTAGGCGGAGAGCACGGTTGCTTCCGCCTCGGACCAGACAACGGTGCGGTCATCATCCTCAGGGAGCGGTGCGTTGCGGTCCCAGAACGGCAATTTCTCGACGCCGAACCAGCGCGCCTTCAACCGGTAATAGCGGTGCGACAGCTCGGGATAGCTGGCGCGCACCGCGGCAATCAGCGCGTCGACGACCTCGTCCTCGACGAAATTCGACAGGTTGCGCGACGAGATCGGTCGCGGGAAACCGCGCCAGCGGTCCTCGACCTCCTTGTCTTTGGCGAGCGTGTTGGTGATCAGCCCGAACAGGCGCGCGTGGCGGCCGAACACCTCGCCGATCGAGAGCGCCGCCTCCTTGCGTACCGCGCCGTCGCGGTCGGACAGCAGGTGCATCGCCTCGGGCTCGGTCAATTCGCGGCCGCGGAACGGGAAGCGCAGATCGGCAATCGTCTCGTCGAACAGCCGCGTCCAGGCATTGCGGCCAGCGACCGATTTCTCGTGCAGCAGCTTTTCTACTTGATCGCTGAGCTGGTAGGGGCGCATTGCGCGCACGTCGCGCAGCCACGGCCGGTAATGCGCGAGCGCCGGATCGGCCAGCTTGGCGTCGAGCGCGGCGTCCTCGATGCGGTTGAGCTCGAGGGTGAAGAACAAGAGCTCGGTCGAGATTGCGTTGATGCGCTCGTGCGTGGTCTGAAAGAATTGCGCGATCTGGGGATCGGCGACATTGCCAGCGCGGGTCAGCTCCGCATAGCTGATGATGCGGCCGGCGACCTCCTGCAATCGTTCGAATGCGGCAATCGCACCTCCGAGCTGGCCGCCCGACAAACCGGGGAGGCAACCCTCATAGCGTTCGCGGAAGGCTTTGGCCGTGGCAGCGAGATCGGCGAGGTCCCACGCCAGCTCCGGGCTGTCGCGCCCGGGATAGAGATCGCCGAGGTCCCATTCGGGGAGCGGCCCGAGCGTCGTTGTGGCTACTGGCTGCGGCGCGCCTACAGGATTCATCGTAGCAGTCATGTCACCTCGTCGGCGCTAAATCACGACCTCCCGGCGAAAGCCGGGACCCACCGATCAGCAGCAGGAGCAGCGGAAGAATGGGTCCCGGCTTTCGCCGGGACTGCGGTTGGGTGGGATGCGAACCATTGCGCCTTGCCCCGACAATTCCATTATCATGCCGCCTAATATGGGGCGGGGATCGGGGCGGAAAACGCCGAACGCGCTTCACGGGGCAACAAGGACTTTCGAGCGATGGATTACGCGAGCTGCCGCAGCCTGCCGGCCATGTTTTTCGCCACCGCGCGGCAGCGCGCGCCGCGACCGTTCCTGTGGGCGAAGCACGACGGAAAATATCGGTCGCTGAGCTGGGCCGAGGCGGAAAGCACGGTCACCCGATTGGCGCGGGCGCTGGTCGGCTATGGCATTCAGCCGGGCGACCGGGTCGCGCTGGTGTCGGAAAACCGTCCGGAATGGATCATCGCTGATCTCGCGATCACCAGCGCCGGCGCGATCACCGTGCCGGCCTATGTGACCAATACCGGCAATGACCACCGGCATGTCCTCGGCAACAGTGGCGCGCATGCGGTGATCGTCTCGACCGCGCCTTTGGCGGCGCGGGTCTTGCCGGCGGCGGCGCAGACGCCGAGCGTCAAATTTGCGATCGCGATGGAGCCGGCCGGCGATTTCACCACGCCTTTCCCGGTGCATGGCTGGCAGGAAGCGCTCGACGCCGGCACCGGCGGGATCGAAATAGTGGCGGAGCGGGTCGCCGCGCTGACACCCGAGGACATCGCCTGCATCATCTACACCTCGGGGACCGGCGGCACACCGAAAGGCGTGCTGCTGACGCATCTCAACATCATCAGCAATTGCCGCGGCGCCTACCGGCTGCTCGAAATGCTCGGCCTTGGCGACGAGGTGTTCCTGTCGTTTCTGCCGCTGTCGCATTCCTATGAGCACACCGCCGGCATGATGTTCCCGATCTCGATCGGCGCGGAGATCTATTTCGCCGAGGGCGCGGACACGCTGGCGGCCAACCTGCTCGAAGCGCGGCCGACGATCATGACCGCGGTGCCGCGGCTCTACGAGACGATGCACCAGCGCATCCAGCGCGGCATCCTACGCGAGCATGGGCTGAAGCGGAAGCTGTTCGAGCGCGCCGTCATGATTGGCCGCAAGCGCCTGGCCGGCGAAGGGCTGTCGCTCGGGGACCGTGTACTTGACCCGCTGCTCGACAGGCTGGTGCGCGATAAGGTGCGGGCCCGGTTTGGCGGACGCTTGAAGGCGATGATCTCGGGCGGGGCGCCGCTTAACCCGGAGATTGGAGGCTTCTTCCTCGCGCTCGGCGTCGAGCTGCTGCAGGGCTACGGCCAGACCGAGGCGGCGCCGGTCATCGCCTGCAACCCGCCCGGCCATATCCGGATCGACAGCGTCGGGCCGCCGCTCGACGGGGTCGAGGTGAAGGTCGCCGAGGACGGCGAGATCCTGGTCAGCGGCGACAATGTCATGAAGGGCTACTGGAACGACCCCGAGGCGACGGCGCGCACTTTGGCGGATGGTTGGCTGCACACCGGCGATATCGGGCATCTCGACGCCGACGGGTATCTGCACATCACCGACCGCAAGCGCGATTTTATCAAGAATTCGGGCGGCGACATGATCTCGCCGCTCAGGGTCGAGGGCGCGTTGACCTTGGCGCCGGAGATCGCCCAGGCGATGGTGTTCGGCGACCGCCGGCCGTATCTCGTCGCGGTCGTCGTGCCCGACCCGGAATTCGCCGCCGGCTTTGCGAGGGAGCATGGCGCGACCGGCAATCTGCCAGCGCTGGCCGGCAATCCCGGCTTTCATAAAGCGATGGGCGATGTCGTCGCACGGGTGAATGGCGAGCTGGCGCCGATCGAGCGGGTGCGTCGTTTCTTGATCGCGCACGAACCCTTCAGCATCGACAACGCGCAGATGACGCCGACCCTGAAAATCCGCCGCCACGCGATCCGCGACACCTACGAGGCCGCCTTCGATTCGCTTTACGAGGGCAAGGGCATCGCGGCGTAACAAATAGAATGCTTTAGCGCAAAGGCGCGAAGGACAGGCGAAGGACGCAAACGTGAATTTCCATCGCGTCCTTTGCGAACCCTTCGCGTCCTTTGCGTCAAATAACGTTCCTGCTGTTTGAGAGGAGGACAGCATGCGCCTAGCGAACAAGGTCGGCATTGTCACGGCAGCGGCGTCGGGCATGGGGCGCGCCGGCGCGCTGCGTTTCGCGCGCGAGGGCGCCGCGGTCGGGGTCGCGGATATCGATCAGGCGGGTGTCGAGAGGATCGTCGCCGAGATCACCGCAGCCGGCGGGCGCGCGCTCGCGTTAGCTGGCGATCTGCGCCAGGACGCCTTCGCGCGCGACATCGTGCGGCGCACCGCCAATGCGTTCGGCGGGCTCGACTTCGTGTGGAACCATGTCGGCCACCCCGGCCCGGCCGCGATCGAGGGCATCGACATGGCCGATTACGAGCTGGCGATGGATCTCAATCTGCGCACCGTGTTGGTGACGACCGAGGCCGCCATCCCCGAGATGCGCGCGCGTGGCGGCGGCGCGCTCCTCTTCACAGCTTCGACCTCCGGCTTGGTCGGGTCGCAGTTCAGCCCGATCTATTCGATGGCGAAATTCGGCGTCATCGGGTTTGTGCGCGCGCTGGCCAAGCGCTTGGCGCCCGACAAGATCCGCGTCAACGCGATCTGTCCCGGGCCGATCGACACGCCGATGCTGCGCGTCTTTGTGGCGCGGCCAGACCAGCAACAAGCGCCGGGCGAAGAGGACAAGGAGGCGCTGATAATTCGGCGCAGCCAGCAGATCCCGATGCGCCGCACCGGCAAACCCGAGGAGATCGCCAACGCCGCGCTGTTCCTGTTGTCGGACGAGGCCTCCTTCGTGTCGGGCGCCGCGCTCCCCGTCGACGGCGCCGCGACGGCGTAACCGCATAATTCCCTCTCCCGCACCGCGGGAGAGGGTGGCCGCCGCGCAGCGGCGGCCGGGTGAGGGTGCCCGATGAAGAGCGAGCAAACCCGGAGCTCACGAAGAGGCCAAACCGATGCGGAAAGGCGGTTATGGTTTGCGCTGCGTGGCCGACGCTTGGCCGGTTACAAATTTCGCCGCCAGCATCCAATCGAGGGCTTTATCGTGGACTTCGCGTGCACCAAGCACCGTCTGGTCGTCGAAGCTGATGGCGGGCAGCATGCAGAAAATCCGAATGATGTTCGGCGCACCGCAATCATTGAGGCGCAGGGTTGGCGTGTGTTGCGGTTTTGGAACAACGAGATTCTCGGCAACACCGAAGGCGTGATCGAGACGATTCTCAAGAGATTGGGCGAAGCGGAGACACCCTCACCCGGCTTGCTTCGCTCGCCACCCTCTCCCGCGGTGCGGGAGAGGGATTCTACGCGCGGCGCAGGTAGTGCACACTGAAGAGTTGGTGGCGGTCGGTCCAGGTGTGGATCGGCTCGAAGCCGGCCTGTGCCGCCAGGGTGCGGAATTCGTCGATCGCGTATTTGTAGGAATTCTCGGTGTGGATCAGCTCGCCGGCGCCAAAACGGAACCGCGTGCCGGCGACCTGCACCGATTGCTCGACGAGGCTCTTCAGGTACAGCTCCACCCGCCCCTGCGCCTCGTCATAGAACGCGACATGCGCGAACCGGTCGAGATCGAAGTCGCCGCCGAGCTCGCGGTTGATCCGTGCCAGTAAATTGAGATTAAAGGCGGCGTTGATCCCGGCCTTGTCGTTGTAAGCCGCGTTCAGAATTTTCGGGTCTTTCTTCAGATCGGCGCCGATCAGCATCTCGCCGCCTGGCCCGAGCAGCGCCGCCCAATCGGCGAGAAATTTGACGACCTGCCGCGGCTCGAAATTACCGATCGTCGAGCCCGGGAAGAACCCGACCCGCTTGCCTTCGGGTCCCGGAAGCGGCGGCAGCGTGAAGGGGCGGGTGTAGTCGGCGCAGACGGCAACTACCGCCAGCTTCGGGAAATCGGCCGCGAGCCGCGCCGCCGATTTGCGCAATTGCTCGCGCGAGATGTCGACCGCGATATAGGCGGCCGGCCGGTCGAGCGCCTCGAGCAGGATCCGCACCTTCTGGCTGGCGCCGCTGCCGAGCTCTATTAGGCGGCAATGCGGGCCAAGGCGGGTGGCAATGTCTGCGGCGAAGCGGTCGAGGATCGCGATTTCGGTGCGGGTCAGATAGTATTCGGGCAGGTCGCAGATCTTCTCGAACAGCGCCGAGCCGCGCGCATCGTAGAAGAATTTGCAGGGCAGCGATTTCGGATCGCGGCTGAGGCCGGCGAATACCGCGTCGCGAAAACTTTCCTGACTCGGCGCGAGATCATGAAAGGTGAAACTGGGGGCGATGTCTCCCATCACAGATCCTCGGCTAGACGCAGCCCGGAGAAGGCCCAGCGAGCCGAGGGCGGGAAAAAGTTGCGGTAGGTGATGCGGAGGTGATCGGCCGGCGTTACCGCCGCGCCGCCGCGCAACACCATCTAGTTCGACATGAACTTGCCGTTGTATTCGCCGACCGCACCGGCGGCGGGCCGGAACCGCGGATAGGCGGTATAGGGGCTGGCCGTCCATTCCCAGACATCGCCGATCATCTGGCGCAGCCCCGCGTGATCATCGGCCGATGCGGTGTCGGGACAGGGGTGAAACTGACCGCTGTCGGCGAGATTGCCGGTGACAGGTAGATCCCGGGCGGCGATCTCCCATTCGGCTTCGGTCGGCAGGCGCTTGCCGGCCCAGCGGGCGAACGCGTCGGCCTCGTAGAAGCTGATATGGCAGACCGGCTCTGCCGGGTCGACCGGGTGTTCGCCGGACAAGGTGAAGATCAGCCACTCGCGGTCTTCGCAGCGCCAATAGAGCGGCGCCTGCCAGGCCTGCTGCTGGACCGCGGCCCAACCCTCCGACAACCAGAACTCGGGCCGGCGGTAACCGCCATCGGCGATGAAATCGAGGTATTCGCCGCAACAAACGGGATGCGCGGCGAGGCGGAACGGCTCGAGCCAAACCCTGTGGCGCGGTCCCTCATTGTCGAACGCGAAACCGGCACCGGCATGGCCGATCTCCTCGAGACCGCCGCCGAACTCGACCCATGCCGTGCCGGGCCGCCCCGGCGAGACGGCGTGCGGCCGCGGCGCCTGATAGGCCGGCAATAGCGGATTGACCGAGAAGACATGCTTGATGTCCATCAGGATCAATTCCTGATGCTGCTGCTCGTGATGTGTCCCGAGCTCGATCAGGGGCGCAGCTTTTTGCCAGACCGCTTCGCCGGCGGTCTCAATCAAGCGCAGCATCGCCGCCGTGACATGGTCGCGATACGCGGCGACCGCGTCGACCGTCGGGCGCGATAAGAGGCCTCGTTCCGGCCGTGGATGGCGCGGCCCGACCGCCTCGTAATAGGAGTTGAACAGATAGGCGAACGCCGGGTCGAAAGCGCGATATACCGGATCGAGCGGGCCAAGCAGAAACGTCTCGAAAAACCAGCTGGTGTGCGCCAGATGCCATTTCGTCGGGCTGACGTCAGGCATCGACTGGATCGCCTGATCCTCGGGCGAGAGGTGGGCGGCGAGGGCTTCGGTTTGCTGACGGATTGCGGCGAAGCGGTCGCGCTCGGCGCTGCGCTCGGTCACGCTCGCCGATAGCGGGGGGGCAATGTCGAGCACCTGGCCTTCCCTCGTGTGCGCTAGGTTGGGGGGCTAATTTCCGCTAAACGCCTGGTTGCCCGCTTTGTTTCGCCGGCAGGCCACGCGTCAGCCCTGCACCCGCGACATATGGCCGGTTGAAGCCCGGCTGTAAACCTTCGCGTTTGAGGATTATTCGAGATAGCGTCGGCGCAGATGCCGCTCGAAAGCCGCGGTGCCGAGCGGCTTGCCGCTCGCTTCGGCCACCAGATCGGCGGTCGACAGCAGCGAGCCCTTACCGTGGATGTGGGTGCGGAGCCAGTCGAATAGCGGGCCAAACTCGCCGCGGCCGATCTGATCGGTGAGGTCCGGCAAGGCGCGCTGCGCCGCCGCGAACAGCTGGGCCGCGATCAATGCACCCAATGTGTAGGTCGGGAAATAGCCCCAGGCGCCGTCATACCAATGGATATCCTGCAGACACCCCTCTCGATCGGAACGCGGCGTCACCCCGATCAACTGCTGCAAGCCCTCCGACCAGGCGCCGGGCAGATCGGACGGCGCGAGATCGCCGGCGAGCATCGCCCGCTCCAACCGGTACCGCAGGATCACATGCGCCGGGTAGGTGATCTCGTCGGCATCGACGCGGATCGGGCCAGGCCGAACGCGGACCTGACGACGATAGAATGCGTCGGCGCCCCAGACCTCACCGGCGCCGCCGAAGATCTCGCGCAACAGAGGCGCCGCGAAGTCGGCAAAGGCGCGGTTGCGGCACACTTGCATTTCAAGAAATAGCGACTGGCTCTCATGCACCGCCATGCCGCGCCAGTCACCGACCGGCTGCAGCCGCCATTCCGCGGGCAAGCCACGATTGTAGAGCGCGTGGCCGGTCTCGTGCAGCGTTCCCATCAGGGCTTTCGTGAAATCATTCTCGTCGTAGCGCGTCGTGAGCCGGACATCGTCCGGAGTACCGCCGCAGAACGGATGTGCGCTCTCGTCGAGCCGGCCATGTAAGAAATCGAAGCCGATGCGCTCCATCAGGGTCAGCGCGGCGCGGCGCTGCAGCGCGATCGGGAAGGGTCCGCGCGGCTCAAGTGATGCCGGGCGCGCTCCCTGACGCGCGAGCGCCGCATCGAGCAAACCGGGAAGAAATCCGGTGATCTCGTCAAAGAGACGGTCGATCAGCACGGTCGAGCCGTCCGGCTCGTACTGATCGAGCAGCGCCTCGTAAGGGCTGGTGGCAAGCGCCTCGGCTTTGACCAGAGCCACCTCGCGGGTCAGCTCGAGCACCCGCTTCAGGCCGGGCAATGCCATCGCGAAATCATCGGCGGGGCGGGCCATGCGCCACACCGCTTCGGAAGCGGAGCGGGCGCGCGACAACGCTTCGACGAGATCGGCCGGCACTGCCTCGGCGTGGCGCCAGCGCCGGCGCATCTCGCGTAGATTGGCGTGCTGCCAAGGGCCGAGTTCCGCCGCATCGGGCTCCGCCGCGGCGAGCAGGTCGCCGATCTCGGGCGCGGCGAGCAGCTGGTGCGCGATCCCGCGCAAGATCGCGAGCTGCTCCGAGCGCGCCGCGCCGCCGCTCGGCGGCATCATCGCCGCGGCGTCCCAATGCAGGACGGCGATCGCTTCCTCGACCGCGCCGAGGCGGCGAAACCGCGCTTCGAGCTCCGTGTAGGCCGTCATGCGTCGCCTCTGCCGGGCCAATGGTAGACGACATAGATCACGACCAACGCCGTGGCGAGCGAAAACCAGGTGATCGCGTATTGCAGATGGTCGTTGGGCAAATTCAGCGGGGTAACCCCACCTTGGGGCCAGCCGCCGGGGTTCGGCGTCGCGTCGGCCCCGATATAGAAAGGCGCGACATCGGCAGGAGACAGATGCGCCGCGGCGGCCATCGCTGGAATATCGACCCAGAACCAGTAATTCAGATCCGGGCGGTTGTCGGGCAGAAACCAGTTCGGCTTCGCTTCCGGCGGCAGCCGCAACAGCCCGCTGACATGCACACTCCCGGTGAGCTGGCCGGCCGATCGGGTCGACGGGTCCTTCCGGTCGCTCGGGATGAAGCCGCGATTGACGAACACGACACGGCCATCGGCTTCACGCAGCGGGGTCAATACATGAAATCCGGCCCCGCCCCGTGGCCCGGTCGCGCCAACGAAGATTTCCTTATCGTTCAGGAAGACGCCGTCATCGATCACCGGCCGGAATTCCATCGCGCGCGCCTCGGCGAGGGTTCGCGGCGGTTGCGCCGGGGGCGCCGCCACGGCCGCTTCACGCTCGGCGATCAGACCGCGCTTCCACTCCAGCCGCTGCAACTGCCACACGCCGAGACCGAGACAAACCAACAGCACCGGGATCGTGAACAGTGTCGGCGCGAGGCGCGGCCGAAACCGGGTCATGCGGCCGAACTCAAGCTGTGGGGGGCGGGTGGTGCAGCAGATTGTGCTTGTACTGCAGCGCGATCAGTCCGGCCTTCAACGGCCGCAGCATCAGGATCGCGCCGCCCACGATCAGCGGCGTCCACAACACGAGATGCACCCAGATCGGCGGCGCGAATTTGATCTCGACGATGGCAGCGAGGCCGACCACGATCAGACCGAGAAACAGGATCACGAACACCGCCGGACCGTCGCCGGCATCCTGCGCCGACAGATCGAGGCCGCAGGCGGGACAGGTCGGGCGGACATTCAGCAGCCCGGTGAACAGGCGCCCCTCGCCGCAGCGCGGACAGCGGCAGGCAAACGCCGCATGCGCCAGCGATACCGGCGCGAAATGGCGAGTTTCGCTTGTCACATCGATCAGAGATTACCTGGCGGGGGATTGCTTCGTCGCTCCGCTTCTCGCAATGACAATCATGTTGCTGTCATTGCGAGCGAAGCGAAGCGAAGCAATCCCCTCGCCAATTTATCGTTCAGCCGCCGTGGCTGGCCGGGACCGCGTTTCCCATGCCCCACCAATAGATGCAGACGAACAGGAACAGCCAGACGACATCGACGAAATGCCAATACCAGGCTGCCGCCTCGAGGCCGAAATGATGATCCGGCTTGAAATGGCCCTGCGTCGCGCGCCACAGGCACACTGCGAGGAAACAAGTGCCGATGATGACGTGGAAACCGTGAAAGCCGGTGGCCATGAAAAAGGTCGACGGGTAGATCCCGTCGGTGAAGTGGAAAGCGGCGTGGCCGTATTCATAAGCCTGCACCGACGTAAAACAGAGGCCGAGGATCACCGTTACCGTGAGGCCCTGGATCAACCCTTTCTGATTGCCTTCGAGCAGCGAATGATGGGCCCATGTCACCGTGGTTCCTGACAACAGCAGGATCAGCGTGTTCAGGAACGGGAATTCGAACGGATCGAACGGGTGAATGCCCTTGGGCGGCCAGACCCCGTCCGCGGGATACAGGGCCGCAGAGAAGAACGCCCAGAAGAAGGCCGAGAAGAACATCACCTCGGAGGCGATGAACAACGCCATGCCGTAACGCAGCCCGAGCTGCACGACCGGCGTGTGATGGCCCTCGAAGGTCGCCTCGCGGATCACGTCGCGCCACCACACGGCCATCGTCGCGAGCACCGCCAGAAAACCGATCGCCATCAGCCACCAGCCGTAGCCGTGCATGAACAGCACGCCGCCGGTGGCGAGCAGGCCCGCGGCGATCGAGCCGACGATCGGCCATGGGCTCGGATCGACGAGATGGTAGGGATGCTTCGGCACGGCATGCGCATGGCCGTGAGCGTCAACGTGGGTGTCGGTCATCGGTCTCCGCCTGGATCGCTCAATTTACCGCAGATTTCTGCGGTGGATTGGCCGCCGCATTCGGCTTCTCCGCCGGGCTGTCCGACTGTGGCGCCCGGAACATCGTGTAGGACAGGGTGATCGTGCTGACATCACTGGTGTTCGGATCCGTCAGCAGATCGGGATCGACAAAGAATACGACGCTCATGTCGCGGCTCTCGCCGGGTCCGAGCTGCTGCTCGTTAAAACAGAAGCACTGCAATTTGTCGAAATAGATCCCGGTCTTGGTCGGAGTCACGTTGTAGGTGGCGGTGCCGGTGACCGTCTCGGACGTGCGGTTGACCGCCCGAAAGAACACTTGGCGCTGCTCGCCGGGATGGACCCGGACAGCGGTTTCGAGCGGACGGAAGTCCCAGCCGAGCTCCGGCGCGGTCATCGCATCGAAGCGCACCGTGACGACGGCGTCGGTCGCTTGTCCGGGCGCCGCGGCAGCGCGCTGCGTCGTGCCGCCAAAGCCGGTCGCCTGACAGAACAGCCGGTAGAGCGGCACCGAGGCGAAAGACAGCCCAACCATGCCGCAGACGACGGCGGCGAGCAGCAGTGATGTGGTGCGGTTGCGGCGGTTCATCCCGGTCAGCTCCCGCTGAGCCGCACGATCGCGATGATGTAGAAGAGCAGCACCAGCGCAACCAATACCGCGGCAAGCGCCCGGTTGCGGGCGCGGATCGCGCGCTCGCGGTCGCCGAGGTGCTCGCCGGCCATCACCGGCCGCCTCCGCTCAGATGATCGGCCAGCAGCACCGTGAAGATCAGGAACAGATAAAGCAGCGAGAACGCGAACATATGGCGCGCGCTGCGGTCGGTCCGATCGCGCCATACGGCGATCGCGATGCCAGTGAAGGCGAGGCTCAGCACGCCGACCGACACGGCGTAGACCGGCCCGGCCAGGCCGAGCAGCCAGGGCGCGAGGCTCACCGGCCACAGCACGACCGTGTACAGCAGCATCTGCTTTTTGGTCTCGCGCGGACCGGCGACGACCGGCAGCATCGGGACGCCCGCGGCGGCGTATTCGCTCGACCGATACAATGACAAGGCCCAGAAGTGCGGCGGCGTCCAGAAGAAAATGATCGCGAACAGCGCGACGGCACCCCAGCCGATGTCACCGGTCACCGCGGCCCAGCCGATCAATGGCGGCAGCGCGCCGGCGGCGCCGCCGATCACGATATTCTGCGGCGTGCGCCGCTTCAGCCAGATCGTGTAGACGAAGACGTAGAACGCGATCGTCAATGCCAGAAGCGCCGCGGCGGCCCAATTGACCGCCAGCCCCATCACGACGACGGATCCGATCCCGAGCACGACCCCGAAACCAAGCGCCTCGCCCGGCTCCATGCGGCCGGCCGGCAGCGGCCGCTGTGCGGTGCGCCGCATCACTGCGTCGATGTCGCGGTCGTACCACATGTTGATCGCGCCCGCGGCGCCGGCACCGACTGCGATGCACAACACCGCGATCGCTGCCAGGACCGGATGCAGATGCCCGGGCGCGACAACCAGCCCGACAAACCCGGTAAACACGACCAGCGACATGACTCTGGGCTTCAGGATCTGGACGTAATCGCCGACCGCGGCACAGCCGCCGATGCCGGTTACCAGGGTCGAGGGGGCCTCGCTCACGCTTGGGCTCGTCGCCAGCTGTTGCCGCGCGTCGCCGTCAGTGCCCTGCCGGCGCCGGCGCGATCACCGGCACTTCCTCATAGCTGTGGAACGGCGGCGGCGAAGAGACCGACCATTCGAGCGTTGTTGCTCCCGGTCCCCAATAATTGGCGCCGACGCGCCTCCCGAACGCGAAGGTGTGGAACACGATGAATACGAAAAACAGCGTCGAGGCATAGGAGATGAAGGCGCCGATCGAGGAGACGAAGTTCCACCCGGCGAAGGCGTCGGGATAATCGGAGATGCGGCGCGGCATGCCCGCCAGCCCGAGGAAATGCTGCGGGAAGAAGGTCAGGTTGACGCCGATGAAGGTGGTCCAGAAGTGGATCTGGCCGAAGGTCTCGTTGTACTGGTGGCCGGACATCTTGCCGATCCAATAATAAAAGCCGGCAAACAGGCCGAACACCGCGCCCAACGACAGCACGTAGTGGAAGTGCGCCACGACGTAATAGGTGTTGTGGAGCGCGAAATCGACGCCGGCATTGGCCAACACGACGCCGGTGACGCCGCCGATCGTAAACAGAAAGATGAAGCCCAACGCCCACAGCATCGGCGTCTTGAACTCGATGGAGCCGCCCCACATCGTGGCGATCCAGGAGAAGATCTTCACTCCGGTCGGCACGGCGATGACCATTGTCGCGGCGGTGAAATAGGCGCGCGTATCGACCGTGATGCCGGTCGTGAACATGTGATGCGCCCATACAACAAATCCGATGCCGCCGATCGCGACCATCGCATAAGCCATGCCGAGATAACCGAAGATCGGCTTCTTCGAGAAGGTTGCCACGACCTGCGACACCATGCCGAAGGCCGGCAGGATCATGATGTAGACCTCGGGATGGCCGAAAAACCAGAACAGATGCAGGAACAGCATCGGGTCGCCGCCGCCCGCCGGCGCGAAGAACGTCGTGCCGAAATTGCGGTCCGTCAGGAGCATCGTGATCGCGCCCGCGAGCACCGGCAGCGCCAGCAGCAGCAGAAACGCTGTCAGCAGGATCGACCAGACGAAGAGCGGCATGCGGTGCAAGGTCATGCCCGGCGCGCGCATGTTGAAGATCGTCGTGATGAAGTTGATCGAACTCATGATCGAGGAGGCGCCCGCCAGATGCAGCGCGAAGATGGCCATGTCGATCGACGGGCCGGGATGCCCGCTTGCTTGTGCGGACGACAGCGGGGGATAGATCGTCCACCCGACCCCGGCGCCGGCGCCGTTGACCCCCTGCCCCGCGCCGACCATCGTCGAGCCAAGAAGCAGCAGGAAGGACGGCACGAGTAACCAGAAGCTGACATTGTTCATGCGCGGGAAGGCCATGTCCGGCGCGCCGATCATCAATGGCACGAACCAGTTGCCGAACCCGCCGAAGGTCGCCGGCATGACCACGAAAAATACCATGATCAGGCCGTGGGCGGTAATGATCACGTTGTAGAGCTGCTCGTCCGGGATCAGCTCGTTGTGCGGATGCATCAGCTGGGCCCGCATCAGAACAGACAGCCCGCCGGCAATCACCGCGGCGAAGATCGCAAAGCAGATATAAAGGGTGCCGATGTCCTTGTGATTGGTCGAGAACAGCCAGCGCGTGAAGAAGCCCGGCCGATGATCATGCGCCGCGTGATCGGCGCCGACCATGTGAGCATCATGCCCGTACGTCATCGAGAGACCTCGTCCTTATCGGTTGCCGGCCGGCGATGTCGCGGAACCGGCCGCTGGCGCCGCCGCCAGGACTGGCTCGCGGTCGCCCGTCAGACCAGCGTTCTTTTTGGCCTGGGCCAGCCATGTCTGAAAATCGGGTTTTGAGACCGCCTTGACCTGGATCGGCATGCGGGAATGGTTGATGCCGCAGATCTGGTTGCACTCGCCGTAATAGGTGCCCTCGCGCTCGACCCGCAGCCACGATTCGTTGAGGCGCCCCGGCATCGCGTATTCCTGGACGCCGAACGAAGGAACGAACCAGCTGTGGATGACGCCGTCGGGAATGCCGGCGACCTGCACCCGGATTGTCGTGTTGACCGGCACAACCAGCGGCTTGTCGACCTCGAGGAGCCGCGGCTGGCCCGGTTTCAAATCCTTGTCCTCGACGATGTTGCTGTCGAAGGCGAGACCGCCCTGGTCAGGGTATTCGTAGGACCAGTACCACTGGTTGCCGGTGACCTTGATTGTCATCTCGGCATCGGGGGCCCGGTCCATATAATACATCAGCTTGAAGGACGGGATCGCGATGATCACCAGGATCAGCACCGGGATGACGGTCCACAGGATCTCGATCACGGCGTTGTGTGAGGTGCGGGTCGGTATCGGATGGCGGCGATGATGAAACCGCACCATCGCGTAGAGCATCAGGCCGAGCACGAAGATCGTGATGATCGTGATGATCGGCATCAGGATGTCGTTGTGCAGGAAATGAATCCGCTCCTTGACCGGAGTCGCCGGCGGCTGCATGCCGAGCTGCCAGGGATGCGGCTGCTGTGCCCAGCCGACCGCGGAAAACGCGGCAATCACAATCAGAGCCAGGCCCAGCACCAACCAGGCACGCGCCAGCGGCCGCCCCGTCGTCGATCTCGCCAACCGCAACATGCTCTTGCAGCCCCTCCGCCGAGTATACCTTCTGGCCCGAGACAAAGGTTCGGCTGGCTTTCCGGCACATTACCCGGAGCCGCTGTTCGGACAACGATTTCCGAGCGGGATGGTCCGGGCTCCGCGCCATTCGGCCGAAGCCGCGCCGCCGCCCGATTCCGTACCGGCCCGTGACGGCAGCAACCGAGGCGGACCCTACACCAAAGCCCGCGGAAGCCACAATGCGGGCAGGTCTTTCCGCGGCCCTCCGCTTTGCGGCAAGCCGTCGCATGCGGATAATCGGTTATCGGAATGTGCACGCTGAGTATGGGTATTCACCGCGATACCGCAGCCTGGAGCCGCCGATGAGCAACCTTGCCGTGACCAACGACCTGTTTTTTGACCGCACCGGAATGGATTCGCGCCGGGTCGAAAAATTGGTCGGCGAGGCGCTCGCCGGCATGGATGATGGCGAGCTGTTTCTCGAATACAGCCAGTCGGAAAGCGTCGCGCTCGACGACGGCCGCATCAAGAGCGCCTCGTTCGACACGACGCAGGGTTTCGGGTTGCGCGCGGTGGCCGGCGAGGCGGCGGGCTATGCGCACGCGTCGGAATTGTCGGAGGCCGCGATCAAGCGTGCCGCGACGGCGGTGCGGGCGGTCGCCAGCGGGCATGCCGGCACGCTGGCCGACCCGCCGCAGGGCACCAACCGTACGCTTTACACCGATCTCAACCCGCTCGGCATCGTCGATCTCGGCGCCAAGACCAAGCTGCTAACCGAGATCGACGCCTATGCCCGCGGCCGCGACCCGCGGGTGCGTCAGGTCATGGCATCGCTCTCCGGCGTCTGGCAGGCGGTGCAGATCATCCGGCCGGATGGCCGCCGCGCCGCCGACATCCGACCGCTGGTGCGGCTCAACGTCGCCGTCGTGGTCGGCGAGGGCGATCGCATGGAGACGGGCTCGCATGGGGCGGGCGGCCGCGTCAGCTACGAGTATTACCTGGATCCGGCCAATTGGCGGGCGCAGGTCGACGAGGCGCTGCGGCAGGCATTGGTCAACCTCGACTCGGTGCCGGCCCCGGCCGGCGAGATGACCGTCGTGCTCGGCCCGGGCTGGCCCGGCGTCATGTTGCACGAAGCGGTCGGCCACGGGCTCGAGGGCGATTTCAATCGCAAAAAGACCTCGACCTTTTCCGGCCAGATCGGCCAGCAGGTCGCGGCGAAGGGCGTCACGGTCGTCGATGACGGCACGCTTCCCGATCGGCGCGGCTCCTTGACGATCGACGATGAGGGGACGCCCTCGGCGTACAACGTGTTGATCGAGGACGGCATTCTCAAAGGCTACATGCAGGACCGGCTGAACGCCCGTCTGATGGGCGCCGCCCCGACCGGCAACGGCCGGCGCGAGAGTTTTGCGCACGCGCCGATCCCGCGCATGACCAACACCTACATGCTGGCCGGCCAGCACGACCCGCAGGAGATCATGCGCTCGGTCAAGCGCGGCCTCTACGCGGTCAATTTCGGCGGCGGTAGCGTCGATATCACCTCGGGCAAGTTCGTCTTCTCCGCCTCGGAAGCGTATCTGATCGAAGACGGGAAGGTCGGCGCCGCGGTCAAGGGCGCGACGCTGATCGGCAACGGCCCCGACGCGATGACCAAGGTCACAATGATCGGCAACGATTTGAGGCTCGACGATGGCGTCGGGACCTGCGGCAAGGACGGCCAGGGCGTCCCGGTCGGGGTCGGCCAGCCGACGCTGCGCATGGACGGGCTGACCGTCGGCGGCACGATGGGTCCGCCGCCAGGCCCGTGAGCAAGCGCGGGATCAAGCCCCTCTCCCGCACCGCGGGAGAGGGTGGCGAGCGCAGCGAGCCGGGTGAGGGTCTTTCAGCCGGCGACACCCTCACCCTCCCACGCCTTCGGCGCGGGTCCCTCCCTCTCCCGCGGTGCGGGAGAGGGGCCTAAGTGCACAGCGCCTAAATGCTCCGAACAGCTATCCTCTGCTGCGCGATGCTCATTGCAAGCGCAGCGCCATCGGCTCTTGCCTGCGATTTCGATAAGGCGCCGTCGAGCCGCTGGACGCTTGCCCAAGAGAATGGCGTCGATTGGCTCAAGACGCCGTGCGGCGAGCGTTTCTACAGTCTCGGCGTCAACATTCTCGATGGCGGCAACGGCGAGCACGCGAAACTCGGGAACGCCTATACGGGGTATGACTGGCACAGATTCGCGCCGACGATTGCCGATTGGGGCGACGAGACCCGCCGCCGCCTGACCACCTGGGGCTTCAACAGCGCCGGCGGCTGGTCGCTGCCGCCGCAGGAGCTTCGCCTCCCGACTGTCATCGATCTCGAGCTCGGCCGGCTAGCCAAGTTCCACTGGTTCGATCCGTTCGCGCCCGACATGCAAAGCAGCATGGATGCTGTGGCCCGCGATCTCGTCGCTCCGTTTCGCGGCTCGCCCTACCGGATCGGCTATTTCTCCGATAATGAGGTCGGCTGGTGGGCCGGCGCGCTGTTCGGCTTTTTCTCGGTCAAACCGGCCGACAATTTCACGAAGCAGCGCTGGGTCGCGATGCTGCGCCGGCACTATGGCGATGACTGGGCGCGCTTCGCGGCGGACTTCCGGCCGCCGGGGGGGGTCGGATCATGGGACCAGCTGCTCGCGACCCAGGACCTGACGACGCTGCGACCGGGCGGCCACGGCATCGACGCGGTACGCGAGTGGGCCGGCATCGTCGCCGAGCGCTATTACGCGCTCGCCGAACACGCGATCCATGCCGCCGACCCGGAGGCGCTCTATTTCGGCGACCGCCTGCCGATCTATTACGATCCCGCCGCGGTTCGCGCGATGGCGGCGCATGTCGATGCCATCGCGATCAACTACAATGTCGATGCCGGCGACGGCTGGATCGCGCGCTATTTCTTCGACGGGCTCGAAAAGCTGTCCGGCGGCAAGCCGGTCCTGATCACCGAATGGTTTTTTGCGGCGCGCGAGAACCGGACCGGCAACCGCAACAACGGCCATCTGATGACGGTCGGCACGCAGGCGGAACGGGCACGCGGCGCAGCCGAGGCGACCCGCAACTTCGCCGCGCTGCCGGATGTCGTCGGGGCGCAATGGTTTCAATATTACGATCATCCGAAGGGCGGCCGCGCGGACGGCGAAGATTACAATTTCGGGCTCGTCGACATCGATAATCACCCGTATGAGGCGCTGACGCAGGCGCTCGCTGCCGCAAATCGCGACGCGCCGGCGATCCATGCCGCCGCCGTTCCCAAAGCTGCGCCGCCGGCCACGCCGATCATGCTGCCGCACGCGACGATCGACGTGTACGACAATTCGCTGTCGGACTGGCCGAAACCCAAGAGCCTCTTGCCGCCGCTCAAGCCCTCTCCGGGCACGGTCGATTTCGGCGAAGTCTACCTGTCGTGGAGCGAACGCGGCCTGGCGCTTGGGACGATCGGGCAGGATTATTTCGACATCGAGCTGTTCCCCTACCCCGGGAGCTTCCCGCTCGGCGACGCCTATCGCCTGGAACTCGGAGTGGATTTCGGCGCCGGCCCGCGCCGCTTCACGCTGTTCTTCATTCCGCCGCGCACCAAATTGCACGACCATCCGCCGATGGCGGCGATGCTGTGCGCCGGCGCCGCCGAAACCGCGATCACGGATGACTGCAAACCGGTGTTCGGAGCCGAAGCGGTATATTTCGGCGCCGACCAGCCGCGCATCACCGCCGAGCTGCTGCTGCCATGGTCGAACCTCGGTATCGCGCCGCCGCAGCCCGGCGCGCGATTCCGCGGCGAGGTGGCGATGACCTCGTGGCACCGCCAGCGCTGGATGTCGTTATCCGGTGAAGCACCCGACCGGGCGATGGCGGATCCGACGCGTTGGCTGCCGATGCGGCTCGGCGATGGCCAGGCGGTGAAGAAGGCCGCGGATACGCCCGGCTAGCCGCACGCGGCGACCAGACGGCGAGGAGACCGCATGAATTCCACCACCGTGCAGACGACCTGCTGCATCGCTGGCGGCGGACCGGCCGGGATCATGGCCGGATTTCTGTTGGCGCGAGCCGGCGTCCGGACCCTCGTGCTGGAGCGGCATAAGGATTTTTTTCGCGACTTTCGCGGCGACACGATTCATCCCTCGACGCTGCAAATCATGCACGAGCTCGGATTGCTCGACGCGTTTTTGAAGCTGCCGCACTCGAAGGTGCAAACATTGCGCGGGTTGGTCGGCGACACCGAGGTTCAGCTCGCCGATTTCAGCCATCTCCCGACGGTCTGCAAATACATCGCCCTGATGCCGCAATGGGATTTCCTGAATTTCCTGGCCGAGCAGGGGCGGCGGTATCCCGGTTTTGACCTGCACATGGAAACCGAGGCGACCGATCTGATCGTCGAGGGCGATCGGGTGGTCGGGTTGCGGGCGCAAAACCCGAGCGGTCCGCTGGAAATTCGCGCCGATTTGGCGATCGGCGCCGACGGCCGCCATTCGACCGTGCGCGAGCGGGCCGGGTTCCAAGTGACAAACCTCGGCGCACCGATGGATGTGTTATGGATGCGGCTGTCGCGGCATCCGAACGATCCGGAGCAGACCGGCGGCTTCTTCAATTTCGGCCATCTGCTGGTGGCGCTCAATCGCGGCGATTACTGGCAATGCGCCTTTGTGATCCGCAAGGGCGGCTACGACGAGGTGCGCCGGCGCGGCCTTGATGCCTTCCGCGGCGACATCGTTAGGCTCGCGCCGTACCTCTCCGATCGCGTCCAAGAGCTGAAGGATTGGGACGACATCAAATTGCTGACCGTCGCGGTCGATCGGCTGACCCAATGGTGGCGGCCCGGGCTGTTGTGCATCGGCGACGCGGCACACGCGATGTCGCCGATCGGCGGCGTCGGGGTCAATTTGGCGGTGCAGGACGCGGTCGCCGCCGCCAATATCCTCGCCGCTCCCTTGCGCGAGGGACGGCTCAGCACCGGCGATCTCGCAGCGGTTCAGCACCGCCGGACCTTTCCGATGAAGGTGATCCAGGCGATGCAGATCGGCGTGCAGAACCGAATCCTTGACCCGCTGCTCGATTCCGACAAGCCGGTTACGGCGCCCTTGGTGGTGCGGCTGTTCAACCATTTCCCAATTTTGCGGCGCATCCCGGCACGGATCGTCGGCATCGGCGTACGCCCCGAGCATGTGCACAGTCCACAGATCGGCAACCCGGTGGGTGCACTGGCGCAATCGTGATCGGAGACCCGCCGCCGCCAATCGTATAACCGGAAACGCCGTGTCCTCCCGGAGCATCCGATCATGAGCACGCAGCCGCTTCCCGAACTCCGCCGACGCGATGTGTTGCGTCTCGCCGGCAGCGCGATCGCTTTCCTGGCGCTGGCGACCTCACCCTTTGCCGCGCTCGCGCAGACCACAGGCGGCGCCGCGCTCAAGATCGGCACGATCGGCT
>Ga0209474_10001161_pt1 | contig 26539 bp, 22 predicted proteins | sample GraSoiAngelo_145_FD_185902 | JGI IMG/M metagenome (GOLD analysis project Ga0209474, IMG submission 185902) | Grasslands soil microbial communities from the Angelo Coastal Reserve, California, USA - 14_1009_05_20cm (SPAdes) (version 2) | ecosystem: Environmental > Terrestrial > Soil > Grasslands...
CGCGCCGATGCGCTATCTCGCGAAGGCGGGCTTCACGCAGTCTTACACGTACTTCACCTGGCGGAACACGAAGGCGGAGCTCACCGAGTACTTCACCGAGCTGACGGCGACCGACGTGCGCGAGTATCTGCGTCCGAACCTGTTCGCGAACACGCCGGACATCCTGCACCCGTACCTGCAGCACGGCGGCCGGCCGGCCTTCGAGGCGCGCCTGCTGCTGGCGGCGACGCTCGGCGCCGCCTACGGGATCTACAGCGGCTTCGAGCTCGCGGAAGGCCAGGCGGTGCCCGGCACGGAGGAGTACGCCGACTCGGAGAAGTACCAGTATCGCAAGTGGGACTGGAACCGCCCCGGCAATCTCGACGAGCTCGTCGCGCGCGTCAACCGGATCCGGCACGCGCATCGCGCGCTGCAGATCGATCGCACGCTGCAGTTCCACGCGGCCGACAACCCGGAGATCATCGCCTACAGCAAGACGTCCGCTGACGGCGCGGAGACGATCTTCGTCGTCGTGAACCTGGATCCGCACCACATGCAGCACGGCCACGTGGAGATTCCGTGGATGGCGGCCGAGCAGCGCTACGAGGTCCGCGATCTGATCGACGACGTGTCGTATCAATGGCGCGGCGCGCGGAACTACGTCCGCTTCGATCCGGACATTCGCCAGGGGCACATTCTGTGGCTACCGAAACCCCGAACCTGACGATTCCGATCGACGCCGTCACGTCCGCGGGATCGGCCGCCGAGGACGATCCGCTCTGGTTCAAGGACGCGATCATCTATCAGGCGCACGTCAAGTCGTTCTTCGACAGCAACAACGACGGCATCGGCGACTTCCAGGGGTTGACGCAGAAGCTCGACTACCTCCACACGCTCGGGATCACGTGCCTGTGGATCCTGCCGTTCTTCCCCTCGCCGCTGAAAGACGACGGGTACGACATCAGCGATTACCTGAGCGTGCACCCCAGCTACGGCACGCTCGACGACTTCACGCGCTTCGTCGCCGCGGCGCACGAACGGCACATCAAGGTGCTGATCGAGCTCGTCGTCAACCACACGTCGGATCAGCATCCGTGGTTCCAGCGCGCGCGCCAGGCGCCTCCCGGCTCGCGCGAGCGCGCCTTCTACGTGTGGAGCGACACGGACACGAAGTTTCCCGAGACGCGCATCATCTTCACCGACACCGAGAAATCGAACTGGACCTACGATCCGGTCGCGAAGCAGTACTACTGGCACCGCTTCTTCTCGCATCAGCCCGACCTGAATCACGACAACCCGGCGGTGGTCGACGCCGTCATCGACGTGATGAAGTTCTGGCTCGACCTCGGCGTCGACGCGCTGCGGCTGGACGCGGTGCCGTACCTCTGCGTGCGCGAGGGAACGAACAACGAGAACCTGCCCGAATCGCACGCGGTCCTGAAGCGCATGCGCCGCGAGCTCGACAAGGCGTACAAGAACCGCATGCTGCTCGCCGAGGCGAACCAGTGGCCGTCCGACGTGCGCGCGTACTTCGGCGACGGCGACGAGTGCCACATGGCGTTCCACTTCCCGCTGATGCCGCGCATGTTCATGGCGCTCCGGCAGGAAGATCGCCACGCGATCACGGAGATCCTCAACCAGACGCCCGACATCCCGGAGAACTGCCAGTGGGCGCTCTTCCTGCGCAACCACGACGAGCTGACGCTCGAGATGGTGACCGACGAGGAGCGCGACTACATGTATTCGGCGTACGCCTCCGATCCGCAGATGCGGCTGAACGTCGGCATCCGGCGGCGGCTCGCGCCGCTCGTCGAGAACAGCCGGCGGCGCGTCGAGTTGCTGAACACGATGCTCTTCTCGTTCCCCGGAACGCCGATCGTGTACTACGGCGACGAGCTCGGCATGGGCGACAACATCTACCTCGGGGATCGCAACGGCGTCCGCACGCCGATGCAGTGGAGCAGCGATCGCAACGCCGGCTTCTCGCGCGCCGATCCCGCCCGGCTGTACGCGCCGCCGATCCAGGATCCGGTGTACGGCTACCAGTCGATCAACGTCGAGGCGCAGGAGCGCTATCCCTTCTCGCCGCTCAACTGGAACAAGCGCCTGATCGCGATGCGCAAGCAGCACCGCGTGTTCGGGCGCGGGACGATCGAGTTCGTGCCGTGCGCGAATCGAAAGATCCTCGGCTACCTCCGCCGCGACGAGAAGGAGACGATTCTCATCGTCGTCAACCTCTCGCGGACCGTGCAGCCCGCCGAGCTCGATCTCAAGCCGTTCACGGGCCTGCTCCCGGTGGAGATGAGCGGCCTCACTGAATTCCCACGCATCGGCGAGACGCCGTATTTCCTCACGCTCGGCCCGTACGCCTACTACTGGTTCACGCTGCAGCACGAGCCGGTGCAGAAGACGGCGAAGGCCGCGGCGCCGATCGATCCGAACGCCGCGATCGTCGAGTCGCTGCCCAACCTGTTCATGGGCGTCGAGTGGCAGAACGTGCTCGACGCCGCGACGCGCGGCATCCTCGAGCGGCAGGCGCTCTCGGCGTTCCTGCAGCGCCAGCGCTGGTTCGCGGCGAAGTCGCGCACGATCCGCGAGGCGCGCTTCAGCGACTGGTCGCCGCTCCGCACCGGCGCGACGCCGTCGTTCCTCGCCCTCGTCTCGGTCGAGTACACGGACGGCCGAGCCGACAGCTACCTCGTGCCGCTCGCGCTCGTCGACGGCGATGCCGCGGCGCACTTCGTGAAGACGACGCCGGCGGCGGTCCTCGCGCGGATCACCGGCGCGCGCAAGGGCGCGATCGTCGACGGCCTCATGGACGACGACGCGTGCAGCCGCATCCTCGCGCTCGTCGAGCGCGGCGACGAAGTCGCCACCAGGCGCGGGAGCGTCCAGGGCACCAGGATCGGCAACCCGACGGCCCTCTTCGCCGGGCCGGCGCAGGAGCACAAGTGGACGCGCGGCGGCGCGGATCAGAGCAACAGCGTCGCCTTCGTCAACGACAAGTCCGTGCTCAAGCTGTTCCGCCGCATCGAACCTGCGGCGAATCCGGAATTCGAGATCGGCCGCTTCCTGACGACGCGGCAGTTCGCGCGGATTCCGGCGCTCATCGGCGCGCTCGAGTACCTGCGCCCCGGCTTCGAGCCGGGCACGCTGGCCGTCGTCCAGACCAGCGTAAAGCATCAGGGATCCGGGTGGGATTTCACGATCGACGAGCTGCGGCGCTACTACGAGCGCGTCGCGGCTCGCGAAGGGCCCGAGGACCGCAAAGGCGTGGAGCCGCGCGAGGGGCTCGATGCGCCGCCGCCGTTGTTCGTCGCGCTCGAGAACTGGTATCTCACGAGCGCCGCGACGCTCGGACGCCGCACCGCCGAACTGCATCTCGCGCTCGCATCGGCGGCCGACAGCCCGGCGTTCAGGCCGGAGCCGATCGATCGCGCGTCGCTCGACGTGCTCGCCGACGACATGCGCGCGCACGCGTCGGCGTCGCTCGATCTGCTCGCGAGCCGGCTGGCGTCGCTCAACGACGCGTCGCGGCCGATCGCCGAAGCGGTGCTCGCCGCGCGCGCGGGGCTGCTCGCGCGCTTCGACGACGTCCGCCGCCTGCGGCACGCCGGCACGCGGATCCGCGTGCACGGCGACTATCATCTCGGCCAGGTGCTGCGGACCGAAGAGGACTTCGTGATCCTCGACTTCGAGGGCGAGCCGGCGCGATCGATCGCCGAGCGGCGCGCGAAGCAGTCGCCGCTCAAGGACGTCGCCGGCATGGTGCGCTCGTTCGGCTATGCGGCGTACGCGGCGTTGTTCGCCTTCACGGTGCACGCGCCCGACGAGTACGCGCCGCTGGCGCCGTGGGCCGACACGTGGGAGCATTGGGCGACCGACGCATTCCTCAAGGGCTACGCGGCGGCGGCCGGCGATTCGCCGCTGCTGCCGCGGGATCGCGGCGAGCGCGACGCGCTGCTGACGGCGTTCACGCTCGACAAAGCGCTCTACGAGCTCGGATACGAGTTGAACAATCGGCCGGACTGGGTGCGCATCCCGCTCGTCGGAATCCAGAAGTTGACCGAATCACCGGGAGCAAAGACCGCGAAGGACGTTCGGTGGTAGATCTTTTGCAGAGTTAGCGCAATTCATCGGCGATCGGTCGAAAATTGAATGAATTCACGACAGGGCTTGACGCACTGTCGAGTGTTGGAGAAAGGCCATGGCGAAACGCACCACACCTCGATCGACTGCCCAAGATTCCTCGGCCATGAACACACCAGCTCAGCCGCGCGTGCGGCGGCCCCGCGCCGCCACCGCGCCGTCGCAGGGGTTCGACACGATTGCGCCCGATTCGCGCGTCGAAGGCCGCGGGAACGGGCGCGCCACGATGCCGCCCGCCGCACCGACCGAAGCCGGCGACGACGCGCCGCTCGAGACGATGTCGGTGTCGATGGGCTCGGAGCCGAGCGAAGAGGACGTCCGCAACCGCGCGTACCAGCGCTTTCTCGAGCGCGGCGGCGGCCACGGCAACGACTTCGAGGACTGGCTCGAGGCCGAGCGCGAGCTGAAAGGCCGCGGGTAGCCGTCGGTGCCGCGCGCGCTCTGGAAAGGATCCATCTCGTTCGGCCTCGTGAACATTCCGATCGAGCTGCACACGGCGGTCCGCAATCACCGGCCGAAGTTCCGCATGCTGCACGCGAAGGACAAATCGCCGGTGAAGTTCGAGCGCGTCTGCGTGCAAGACGGCAAGCCGGTCGCATGGGAAGATCTCGTCAAGGGCTACGAGTACAGCAAGGGGCACTTCGTCGTGATGACGAAGGAGGACTTCCAGGCGGCCGCCGTCGAGAAGACGCGCACGGTCGATATCGTCGACTTCGTGAAGGCGGAGGAGATCGACGATCGGTTCTTCGAGACGCCGTACTATCTCGTGCCCGCCAAGGGCGGCGAGCGCGCGTACGCGCTGCTGCGCGAGGCGATCCGCGAGTCGGGGCGGATCGGCATCGCGAAGTTCATCCTGCGCGACGCGCAGCACCTGGCCGGCGTCGAGGTGATCGGGGACGCGATCGTGCTGTCGGTGATGCGGTTCGCCGACGAGCTCGTCGAGGTCGAGCAGTTCGAGTTCCCGGCGGCGCACGGCGTCCGCAAGCAGGAGCTCGACATGGCGAAGGCGCTCGTCAACAGCCTCGCCGCCGATTGGGATCCCGCGAAGTACACCGATCAGTACCGCGAGAACCTGATGCGGATCATCCAGGGGAAGATGAAGGGCAAGGAGGTCCACCTCGCGCCCGACGTCGAGCCGCGGCAGGCGGAGGTCGTCGATCTGATGGAGCGGCTGCGGCGCAGCCTCGCGCAGAGCGGCGGCGCCGGCGCACGGCCGCGCGCGGCGAGCCCTCGACAGGCTCGGGCCGCGAAGTCGCACGGCGCCGCCAAGCGCGCCGGCGGCCGCAAGCGCACCGCGGCATGACGAGGACTTGAATCCCGCCTTCGAGCCGATGCTCGCGTCGCTCGCCGACGCGCCGCTCGACGATCCGCATCTCGTCTACGAACCCAAATACGACGGCATCCGCGCGATCGTCGAGATCGGCCCTGGCGGCGCGGTCCGCCTCTGGTCGCGCCTCGGCAACGAGAAAACCAATCAGTTCCCGGAGATCGTCACCGCGCTGCAGAAGTGGGGGCGCCGCCGCAAGGAGCTGCTTGTCGTCGACGGCGAGATCGTCGCGCTCGACGACAAGGGCGAGCCAAGCGGCTTCCAGAATCTGCAGGGCCGCATTCACGTGCTGGATCCGACGTCGGGCAAAGCGCGTGCCGCCGAAAAAGGGGTACGACCCCTTTTTGCGGTCGCGCTCATCGCGTTCGACATCCTCCGCGACGGCAGGATCGACTACCGCACTCGTCCGCTGACCGAACGGCGCGCGGCGCTCGAGCGGATCTTCGCCAGGACCGGATCGCCGCTGCTGCGCATCAGCCGGCAGGTGCGCGGCGACGGCCGCGCGCTGCACGACGAAGCGCTGGCGCGCGGGTGGGAAGGGCTGATCGCGAAGCACGCCGACTCGCTCTACAAGTCCGGCAAGCGCACGCCCGACTGGAAGAAGCTGAAGATCGTCCAGGAGCAGGAATTCGTCGTCGGCGGCTGGACCGACCCGCGGCACGCGCGCTCGTACTTCGGCGCGCTGCTGCTCGGCGTGTACGACAACGACGATCTCGTGTACGTCGGGCACACGGGGACGGGATTCACCGAGAAGGAGCTCGCGCGCGTGATGGCGCTCGTCGCGCCGCTCGAGATCAAGGCGTGCCCGTTTCGCAATCGGCCGAAGACGAACGAGCGGCCGCACTGGGTGAAGCCCGAGCTCGTCGCGCAGATCAAATTCACGGAGTGGACGGCGGACGCGAAGCTGCGGCACCCGGTCTACCTCGGGCTGCGCGACGACAAGCGTCCATCCGAGGTTCGCCGGGAGGACACGCGCGTGCAGCGGTCGGCGTCCACAGTTCAGCATTCTGGTTCTCGTTCGGGTGCTCGTTCTCGTCCTCGTTCCAAGGGTGCTGCGAGCTCTGCGAGCTCTGCGTCGAACGTGGTCGACATCGGCGATCTCGCCGAGCAGCTCACGGCGCTCGAGAAGGCGCGGCGCGACGGTAGTCTGACGCTGCCTGACGGCGACCAGCTGAGCGTCACGAATCTGTCGAAGGTGTTCTGGCCGACGCTGAAGCTGACCAAGGGCGATCTGTTCCGCTACTACGTCCGCGCGGCGCGGTTTCTGCTGCCGGCCGTCGCGGATCGCCCGCTCGTGATGAAGCGCTTCCCGAACGGCGTCGCAGCGCCGCCGTTCTACCAGCATCGCGCGCCCCAGGCGCCGCCGGGCGTCCGCACCGAGGTCGTGAGCGTTGTCGAGACGCGGCCGCAGATCATCGGCGGATCGCTGAAGACGCTCCTCTACATGACGCAGATCGCGGCGATCTCGCAGGACCCGTGGTTCTCGCGCGTGCAGCATCCGGAGTTTGCCGACTACGCCGCGTTCGATCTCGATCCGTCGGAGGGGGTCCCGTTCGAGCGCGCGCTCGACGTCGCGCGGTGGATTCGCGACGAGCTCGACGCGCTCGGCGCCGAGGGCGTCGCGAAGACCTCCGGCTCCGACGGCCTCCACATCTACATCCCGCTGCCGCCGCGGACGCCGTACGACGCCGGGCTGCTCTTCTGCCAGATCATCGCGACGGTCGTCGCGCACAAGCACCCGAGAGTGGCGACGGTCGAGCGCGCGGTGCGTGCGCGCGGGAAGCGCGTCTACATCGACTGCCTGCAGAACATCCTCGGCAAGACGCTCGCGACCGCGTACAGCGCGCGCGCGAGCGAGTACGCCGGCGTCTCGACGCCCGTCAGCTGGACGGAGATCGACGAGGGCTTCGATCGCCGCGCGTTCACGATCGAAACCGCGCCCGCGCGCTTCGACGCGGTCGGCGATCTGTGGGCGGCGCTGCGAGCGTCGAAGGGGATCGATCTGGCGCGCGCGACGCGCTACGCCGAGCGCGCAGGCGCCGGACGCCTGAACGGCGACAAATCGTAGTGGTTCACGAGATCTTCCGGATCGTCGTAGACGGCGGCCGCGCCGTCGAGATCGGAATCCGACCAGCCGCCTGATCGCAGCGCGATGATCGCGATGCCGGCGCCGAGCGCCGCTTCGACGTCGTACGGCGTGTCGCCGATCATGATCACGTCATCCGCCGGACGGCCGGTGCGATCGATCGCCGCCTTCACGATGTCGGGATCCGGCTTCGATCGCGGCGCATCGTCCGACGATGTCGTGGATTCGATCAGCTTGTCGGCGCCGGCGACGCGCAGCAGCGGCTGCAGCTCGTCGGCGTTCGCCGAGCTCGCGACGTAGAGCATCAGTCGATCGTCGCGCAGCCATTCGAGCAGCTCGCGCGCGCCGCGCGTCGGCTGCAGCCGCGGGATCCAGTCGCGCAGGAAGATCTCGCGGCGGCGGGCGGCGATGGCGCGTCCTTCCGGTGAATCGGCCGCGAGGCCCGCGGCCTGCGGGAGCAGCTTGTCGGAGCCCATGCCGATGAGCGGCCGCACGCGTGAGAATTCCACGCGGCGGCCGCGCTCCGCAAGCGCCTGCACCCACGCGTGCGCGTGGGCGTCGTTGCTGTCGACGAGCGTGCCGTCGACGTCGAAGATGACTGCGCGATACATCTACGGGCTGCGCCGTCCCTCGCCCATCTCGCGTGTTTCGCGCGCAGGACGCATTGGCTACTCCAGATCCCCGGTGTCGGCCTCGTCTTCCGACTCGTCCTCGTCGATCTCCTCGAATTCCTCCTCGTCGGCGGTGTCGACCACGTCCTCCTGTGTGCTCTCGGTGAGATCTTCTTCGCTGCGGTTGCGATCGAGCGGATCTGCCATGCGTGCCTCCTGTCGGTAAGGAGCGCTGGCGCAGCAAGGCGGATACCACCGGCGTGCGCATGAGCGGCGATCCCTGCGGATCAGGTGCTGCGCATCAGCTGTCCGGGCGCAACATGGTTCGCGTGTTGCTCGACATGTGCTTTGCGAGGAGATGTGAGCACGCGACGGGGCCACATGGAGTCAGAAAGTTCATCAAATCGGTCGGCGACTGTCCGTGTGCGACTGATCCGCAAGATGGCGCATCAGGTGGACGGCGTGGACATTTCGGGCCATTCCGTCGGCGAAACCTTCGAATTGTCCGCGGCCGAAGCCGGGCTGCTCGTCGCCGAAGGCTGGGCTATTGTCGAGCCGACGACCAACGGCCACAGCGCGGCACCGTTCGGGGACCACCTTGCGGTCGAGCCGAGAGTGCGGCGGGAGCACGACGGCGAGGACCTGACTCTAACGCGCACGCTGGAACGCCTGCGCGAGCTGCGCGCCGAAATCGAGCAGCGCGGTCGGACGACGGAATTCGAGCGTCGGCGCGCCGAAGACATAATTCGCGAGGAATTGCGCGACTCGCGCGCGAAAACGATCCGGCCGTAATCCCTTCGCCCACTTTGGTGGGATTGTCCGACCGCTCTCCCATCCTCTATCGTCACATCGGCACAGGCGGGACGCGCGCTTCGTCCAGCCCGGCGCCACAACCGAAAGCTGCAACCTTTTAACTCACGCGATTGCGCAGCGGCATCGGCGTTCGGCCACGGCAGTGGTTGACGTTGATCCGAGTGCGAGCGCTGCATTTTAACAAGTCGATTCTCGCTGCGGGCGTGCGCGCAGTCGGCGTACGCCTGTCTGTCCGCCGGCTCTGGCGCAAAGGAGGTGGTAGTGAAAACCGTGGCTCTGTGCCTCGCCATGGTGTGCTGTGCCGCGCGCGGCGCGTTCGCCGCCGCGGATCCTGCGACGACCTTCGCGCGCAACTGCAGCAGCTGTCACACGTTCGGCCGCGGCGTGCTCGTCGGACCGGATCTCAAAGGCGTCACCGATCGCCACGGCCGCGCCTGGCTCGCCTCCTGGATCTCCTCGTCGGAGACCGTGATCGCGTCGGGCGATCGGACGGCGACCGCGCTCTTCGAGAAGTTCAGCAAGCAGCGGATGCCCGATCAGCGGCTGTCGCCCGGCGAGGTGACCGCGCTCCTGGACTACCTCGCGGCGGGCGGACCGGAGCTCGACGCGCGCCGGCGCGAGCGATCGGCCGAGGACGCGACGCCCGCGGAGATCGGCATGGGCCGCGCGCTGTTTGCCGGCGAGCGCGCGCTTGCGCGCGGCGGCGCGTCGTGCGCGTCGTGTCATCGCGCCAGCAACGAGCCCGCAGGGGGCACGCTCGGGCCCGATTTGTCGCGCTCGTACGCGCGCTTTCACGACAAGGGTCTGACGACGATTCTGTCGCGCGGATGCTTCCCCCGAACGAAGCGCGGGTTGACCGAGCAGGAGGCGTTCGCGCTGAGGGCGTACCTGCGACACAGTGCGGCGATCGGCCAGTGACGGACTCTTTTCTCTTCATCGTCTCGCCCTATCTGACCGCGGCGGCGGTGTCCGGCTGCATCGCGCGCTACGCGTTCACCACGCGCCGCGACGGCGACGATGCGGCGGCCGCGCGCGGCGCCGATGCGATCTCGCGCCCCGTGCGCGCCGCGTGGCGATGGGCGATCGGCTTCGTCGCCGCCGGCCATCTGCTCGCGCTTGGCTTCCCGGAGAGCGTGCTGCGGTGGAATCAACAGCCACTTCGCCTGCTCGCGCTCGAGACGGCCGGCGTCGCATCGGCGCTCACGGCGTTCGCCGCGCTGATCGCGATGGCCGTCCGGCGCGTCCGCGCGGCCGACGCCGGCGCGGTCCATTCGCCGTTCGACGTGATCGCGTGGACGCTGCTGCTGATCGAGATCGTCTCCGGGCTCGCCGTCGCGCTGTTCTACCGCTGGGGCTCGTCATGGTCGGCGGTCACGATCGCGCCCTACGTGCAATCGCTCTTCCGGCTCGATCCCGACGCGGTGCTGATCGCACGGCTGCCGCTCGCCGCGCGGCTGCACGTGTTCTGCGCCTTCGCGCTGTTCGCCGTCGTGCCGTACAGCCGCGCGGCGCACGCGCTGATGGCGTCGATCGATCGCGCCGCCTCGCGCCTTGCCGGGCGTGCGTCGAACGCCGCGCCGTCCTGGTGCGCGCCGGACGCGCTGAGGGCACGCGTGCAGCCGCTGCGCGTCCGCTTGATTCGAGACGAGGGAGAGGAGAACTAACCCCGCGATGCGCGCGAGCGTCCTCCTCATCGCAGCCGTCGTGGCGGTAACGTCCGCGGGTCTCGTCGCTCGCACCCTCGCGCGCGTCGGCGTGCATCAGGGCTACGCGCCCGAGCAGCCGATCGCGTTCTCGCACAAGCTGCACGCCGGCGACTCGAAGGTGCCGTGCCTCTACTGCCACTCGAGCGCGCGCACCAGCCGGCACGCGGGGATCCCGTCGGTCAACGTCTGCATGAACTGCCACTCGATGCTGACGAAGCAGACCGTCGACATCGAGAGGCTGAAGGAAGCGGTCCAGCGCCGGCAGCCGATCGTGTGGACGAAGGTCCACAACCTGCCGGACTTCGTGTACTTCAACCACAGCCAGCACGTCGGCGCGAACGTCGCGTGCCAGTCATGTCACGGGCCCGTCGAGACGATGGCGCGCGTGCGGCAGGAGGCGCCGCTCACGATGGGCTGGTGCCTCGACTGCCACCGGACGCGCGGCGCGGAGCTGCAGCGAAGTCGGATGGCGTGGGCGCACGCGGATCCGAACGCGCCGCTGCCCGTAACGGATTGCGGCAAGTGTCATTACTAGTGTCGCGAGTGGGTGCCTGAGTGAACGCCGAACTGCGATTCTGGAAGAGCGTCGAGGAGCTTCGTTCCGACGCGGGCGCGGAGGGCGAGGTCGCGCGCGACTGCTTCGCGGGGCAGCGCGCGCAAACCGGTCCGCCGCCGCCCGTCTCGCGCCGCGATTTTCTGACGCTCGCCGGCTTCGGCCTCGCCGCCGCGGCGGCCGCATGCTCGCGCGGATCGGTGCAGAAGGCGATCCCGATGCTCAATCAGCCGGAGCAGATGACGCCCGGCGTCGCGAGCTATTACGCGACGACGTGCGGCGGCTGCGGCGCCGGATGCGCCCTGCTGGTGAAAACGCGCGACGGCCGGCCGATCAAGATCGAGGGCAACGCCGAATCGGCCGTCTTCGGCGGCGCCACGTGCGCCGCCGGCCAGGCGACGGTGCTGTCGCTCTACGACGATGCGCGGCTGAAGGGCCCGCTGTGGCGCGGGCAGCCGGCCGCGTGGGCCGACGTCGACGCGCACGTCTCGGCGCGGATCGCCGCCGCCGCCGCCGCGCGCAAGCGCGTCGTCCTGCTGTCGCGCACGATCCTCGGCCCGGCGACGCGGCGCCTCGTGCGCGAGTGGTCGAGCCGTCCGGGGTTCGAGCACGTCACGCGCGACGCCGTCTCGTACGCCGCGCTGCGCGACGCGACGCGCGCGTCGTTCGGCGTCGATGCGATCCCGCACTACCGCTTCGGCGGCGCCAGCGTGATCGTCGGCATCGAGGCCGACTTCCTCGGCGCGTGGCTGTCGCCGGTGGAGTTCACGCGCGAGTATGCCGGTCGGCGGCGGCCCGAATCTGGCGCGCTGATGTCGCGTCACGTTCAGTTCGAAAGTGGGCTGTCGCTGACCGGCAGCAATGCCGACGTCCGCGTGCCGATCGCGCCTTCCGAGCAAGGGCTCGTCGCGCTCGCGCTGCTGCACCGCATCGCGCGCAGGCACGGCGGCATCGAGGTGCCCGAGGTCGACGAGTCCTCTCTCGACGCCCGGGCGCTCGACAAGGCGGCCGACGATCTCTGGCGCGCGCGCGGCGCGTCGCTCGTCGTCTGCGGCGCGCACGATGAAGCGACGCAGACGCTCGTTCACGCGATCAACACGCACCTCGGCAACATCGGGCGCACGGTCGATCTCGACAACGTCTCGCTGCAGAAGCAGGGCGACGATGCGGCGTTCGCGCGGCTGGTGGAGGACATGGCCGACCGGCGCGTCGACGTCCTGATTCTCTACGGCGTCAACCCGGCGTACGACGCGCCCGACGCCGATCGCTTCGTCGCCGCGATGGAGCGCGTGCCGCTCACCGTCTCGTTCGCCGATCGCCTCGACGAAACGGCCGCGCGCGCCGACGTCGTCTGTCCGGATCATCATTTCCTCGAGGCGTGGGGCGACGCGGAGCCGATCGCGCGCGTCTGCAGCCTCGCGCAGCCGACGATCGCGCCGCTCTTCGACACGCGCGCGGCGCAGGAGAGCCTGCTCGCGTGGCAGGGGCGCACGCCAGACTTCTACGAGTACCTCCGCGCCTACTGGCGCGAGACGCTCTTCCCCGCGCAGGATCGCTACGACACCTTCGACGAGTTCTGGGATCGCAGCCTCCACGACGGCGTCTTCGCGCGATCGCCGCGGCCGGCGTCCGAGCACCGATTCGACGGCGACTGCACGCGCGCGGCAGCGGGCGTCGTGCGCGAGCACGCGCAGACGATTGCCGACGCTCGAGGCGGATACCACCTGCATTTGTACGAACCGGTCGGCGTCCGCGACGGCACGAACGCGAACAACCCGTGGCTGCAGGAGCTGCCGGACCCCGTCTCGAAGGTCACCTGGGGCAACTACGCGGCGATCGCGCCGGCGCTCGCCTCGCGCCTCGCGCTCGCCGACGGCGACGTCGTCGCGGTCGAGGCCGGCGGGCACCGCGTGGAGCTGCCGGTTCTCGTGCAGCCGGGCCAGTCGGCGCAGACGATCTCGATCGCGCTCGGGTACGGGCGGACGCGCGCCGGCCGTGTCGCCGAAGGCATCGGCGTCAACGCGTATCCGCTCGCGCAGTCGATCGGCGGCCGCCGGCGCTACGCCCGCGCCGGCGTCGGGCTGACGCGCACGGGCCGCCGCGATCCGCTCGCGGCCACCCAGACGCACCACTCGATGGAAGGACGCGAGATCGTGAAGCAGACGACGCTCGCGTCGTTTCTCGAGTCGCCGCCGCCGGGCGCCGAGGCGCACGCCGACATGCCGAACCTGTGGGCCGAGCACCCGCGCGGCGAACACAACTGGGGCATGGCGATCGATCTCACCTCGTGCACCGGCTGCTCCGCGTGCGTCACGGCGTGCCAGGCGGAGAACAACGTGCCGGTGGTCGGCCGCGACGAAGTGCGGCGCGGGCGCGAGATGCACTGGATCCGGATCGACCGCTACTACGCCGGCAGCGAGGACGCGCCCGAGACGCTCGTGCAGCCGATGATGTGCCAGCACTGCGGCCACGCGCCGTGCGAGCCGGTCTGCCCCGTGCTCGCCACGGTGCACAGCTCCGACGGCCTCAACCAGCAGGTCTACAACCGCTGCGTCGGCACGCGCTACTGCGAGAACAACTGCCCCTACAAAGTGCGGCGGTTCAACTGGTTCGAGTACGCGCGCAACGATCGGTTCGACTTCAACATGAACAGCCCGCTCGGCGAGATGGTGCTGAATCCCGACGTCACCGTCCGCTCGCGCGGCGTCATGGAGAAGTGCAGCCTCTGCGTGCAGCGCATCCAGGCGGGAAAGCTCGAGGCGACGCGCGAGGGGCGCGCGATCGCCGACGGCGACATCCAGACCGCGTGCCAGCAGGTCTGCCCCGCGGACGCGATCGTCTTCGGCGACCTCGCCGATCCGTCGAGCCGTGTCTCGCGATTGAGCCGGCAGCAGCGCCGCTACCGCGTGCTCGAGGAGCTGGGCACCCGGCCGAACGTCACGTATCTGGCAAAGGTCCGGAACGCATGATTCGCTTCGACCACCGCGCGGATCGCTCGCTTCGCCTGCAGCCGCCGCGGCCGCCCGTCGGCAATCCGGCGCTCGGCCGGATCACCGACGACGTCGCGCGGCCGCTCGACGCGCGGCCCGGCCTCGGCTGGTGCGCCTGCTTCGCGGCGGCGGCGACGGCGCTGTCGATCGGCGCCGCGTGCGTCAGCTACGAGATCGCGACGGGCATCGGCACCTGGGGGCTGAACCGCACCGTCGGCTGGGCGTTCGACATCACGAACTTCGTGTTCTGGGTCGGCATCGGCCACGCGGGCACGCTCATCTCGGCGATCCTGCTGCTGCTGCGCCAGCAGTGGCGCACGTCGATCAATCGATCGGCGGAGGCGATGACGATCTTCGCCGTCATCTGCGCGGCGCTCTTCCCGCTGATTCACATGGGGCGGCCGTGGCTCGCCTTCTGGGTGTTCCCGTATCCGAATTCGCGCGGTTCCCTGTGGGTGAACTTCCGCTCGCCGCTCCTGTGGGACGTGTTCGCGATCAACACCTACATGACGATCTCGCTCGCGTTCTGGTACATCGGGATGATTCCCGATTTCGCGACGCTGCGCGATCGCGCGCCGGCGGGCCTGAAGAAGACGATCTACTCGATCGCGAGCCTCGGCTGGAACGGATCGCACCGCACGTGGTCGCGCTACGAGACGCTCAACATCATCCTCGCGGGCCTCGCGACGCCGCTCGTGATCTCGGTCCACTCGATCGTCAGCATGGACTTCGCGACGTCGATTCTCCCCGGCTGGCACACGACGATCTTTCCGCCGTACTTCGTCGCCGGCGCGGTCTACTCCGGCTTCGGCATGGTGACGACGCTCCTGATCCTGACGCGCGGGCTGATGCATCTGGAGGCCTACATCACGCACCGCCACCTCGACGCGATGGCGAAGGTGATGCTGCTCACCGGATCGATCGTCGGGCTCTCGTACGGCACCGAGTTCTACGTCGCGTGGCTCAGCGGAAACGTGTACGAGCAGGCGACGCTCATCGGCCGCGCGACCGGCCCGTACGCGTGGTGCTTCTGGACGATGGTCTCGTGCAACGCGCTCGCGCCGCAGGCGCTGTGGTCGAAGCGGATCCGCTCGAGCATCCCCGCGCTGTTCGTCTTCTCCATCCTCGTCAACATCGGCATGTGGCTCGAGCGCTTCGTGATCATCGTCACCTCGCTGCACCGCAGCTACCTGCCGTCGACGTGGGTGATGTACCGGCCGACGCTCATCGAGGTCGGCACCCTCGTCGGCAGCTTCGGCCTTTTCTTCAGCTGCTTCCTCTTGTTCATCCGGCTGCTGCCGATGATCGCCATCTGGGAAGTGAAAAGCGACGGCCTGCGCGCCGCGGGGGCGTCGGTGGGCCAGGTGCCGGTGAGCCATGGCTAGCGCGTATCTCATCGCCACGTTCGCGGACCCGGAGGCGCTGGTCGGCGCGGTCGAGTCGATCCGCGCGCGCGGCTTCAAGATCTACGACGTCTACGCGCCCTGTCCGGTGCACGGCCTCGACGAGGCGATGGGCATCCGCCGATCGCGGCTGCCGTATGTGACGCTTGCGGCCGGCGCGCTCGCGTGCGCGGCGACGGCGGCGTTCGAGTTCTACGCCGCGGTCTTCGACTGGACGCTGAACGTCGGCGGCAAGCCGGACAACTCGACGCTCGCGTTCGTGCCCATCGCGTTCGAGATGACGGTGCTCGCGGCGGGCCTCGCGACCGCCGGCGCGTTCCTGCTGCGCGCGGGCCTCTTCCCGGGATCGGCGCCCAAGCTCGCCGGCCCGCCGGTCACCGACGACACGTTCGCCGTCGCGCTGCGCTGGCGCCCGAACGCGTTCGACACCGGCGAAGCGCGTCGTCTCCTGATCGAGAGCGGCGCGACCGACATCCGGCAGACGGTGGGAGACCTCTAATGGGAGCGACGGCGGCCATGGCGAGGTTCGCCGTCGCGATCGCGTGCGCGGCGGCGGCGGCCGGATGCAGCGGGATGCCGGAGAAGCGCGCCTTCGAGTACACGCGCGACATGACCTACTCGCTCGCGTACGACAGCTACGCGCCGAATCCGGTCACGCGCGACGGCCTCACGCTGCAGCGGCCGGTGCGCGGCACGATTGCGCGCGGCCATGTCCCGCTGCACTACGCGGCGACGCCCGAGGACGCCGAGCGCGCCGGGCGCGAGCTGAACAACCCGATCGCCCCGACGCCGCGAACGGCCGCCGACGGCAAGGCGCTCTTCGGCGTCTACTGCGTCGTCTGCCACGGCGCGGAAGGGGCGGGCGACGGTCCGCTCGTGCCGAAGATCCCGAATCCGCCGGCGTACTCGTCGGCGCGCGTGCGGGCGATGCCGGCCGGGCGGATCTTCCACGTCATCACGTACGGGTCCGGCCGCATGCCGTCCTACGCGTCGCAGCTCCCGGTGACCGACCGATGGCTCGTCGCGGCGCACGTGCAGACGCTGCAGCGCCTCGAAGATCGGCCATGACGCGCCACGATCGTTTCGTCCTCGGCCCGCGCGCGCGCAACGTCGCGTGGTCGCTCGTCGTCGCCGGCGCCGCCGCGATCGCGGCGGGGCTTGCCGTCGACCCGCGGCGGACGTGGCCGAACCTGTTGATCGACGGCTTCTACACGACCGCCATCGCCGTCGCGGGCGTCGTCTTCATCGCGCTGCAGTTTCTGACGGGCGCGACGTGGAACGCCGGCCTCCGCCGGATTCCGGAGGCGTTGATGGCGGCGCTCCCGGCCTCGGGCGTGATGATGCTGGCGCTCTTCTTCGGGCGGGACTGGCTGTATCCGGCGCATCGCGCGGGCGCCGACGATGCGGCGGCCGGAGCGCACGTGATCTACTTCGGCGCGCCGCTCTTCTTCGGGCGCATGGCGCTCTTCGTCGCGGTCTGGGTGCTCTTCGCGCGCCTCATCCGGCGTGCATCGCTGCAGCAGGATCGCCAGCGCGACGACGAGGGCGCGGCGCGGCAGCACGAGCGGCTGATCCGGTACTCCGCGATGTTCACCGTCGTCTTCGCGATTTCGTTCTCGATCGCGAGCTTCGACTGGCTGATGAGCGTCGTGCCGCGGTGGACGAGCACGATCTTCGCCGTGTACTGGTTCGCCGGCGTGCTCGCCGGCGGCACTGCAGCGATCACGCTCGCCGCCGTCCTGCTCAACGAGCGCGGGTATCTCGCCGGGATCGTGGACGAGGAGCGCCTGCACGATCTGGGCAAGCTGCTCCTCGCGTTCACCACGTTCTGGGCCTACATCTGGCTCTCGCAGTACCTGCTGATCTGGTACGGCAACGTGCCGGAGGAAGCGGCGTATTACGCGAGCCGGACGAGCGATCGCTGGATCGTGCTCTTCCTCCTCAACCTGGTGCTGAACTGGGTCGTGCCGTTTTTCGTCCTGCTGCCGCGGGACGCCAAGCGCAGCGCTCGGGTCCTGAAGTGGATCGCGATCGTGGTGCTGGCGGGGCGCTGGCTCGATCTCTACGTCACCGTGATGCCGGAGATGATCCCCGCGCCGAGCGTGAGGCCGCTCGACGTCGTGATCCTCTGCGGCTACGGCGCCGCGGTGTTCCTCATCGCGGCGCGCGCGCTCGCGAGCGCGCCGCTCGTTCCCCGCTTCGCTGTCGCCGGCGGCGAGCACCACGCGCCGGCGGCGATGAGGAGTGACCACCGTGTCTGACGCTCGACACCGCGCGCCGCTCGGCCTGGCCGCCATTGTCTCGATTGCCGTGGGTACCGTGCTCGCGGCGCTCGCGCTCGTCGATCCGCCGTCGCCGGCGAGCGTCGAGCTCGCGAACCGCATCCCGGAGCCGGCGCCGTACGTCGCCGAGGAGGCGGCCTACGTCTCGCCGCCGTTCGAGGATTACTGGCAGGGCGTCAATCATCCGGGACAGTGCCGCAATTGCCACGCGCGAATCTTCGACGAGTGGAACGGATCGATGATGGCGAACGCGTGGCGCGATCCGGCGTGGCGCGCCGCCTTCCTGCTCTCGGCGCGGCAGATCTCGACGAGCGGCGACTGCGAGACACCGGCGCCGCCGGACGGCACGGCGAAGGCGCATCACAATCCGTTTGCGGAGGCCGGCGGCTGCGCGTCGCGCTTCGATCTCGGCGACGCGCATCAGACGATCGCGCGGCCGGGTTCGCTCCTCGACGGCACCTGCTCGCGCTGCCACATGCCGACCAACTACGTGGACAACGTGCCGCTGCAGAACGTCTCGATCGACGCGGGGGCGCGCGTCGAGCACGGCGCGCTCGACGCCGACTTCAACCCGACGTCGGACAATGGCACGGGCCTCGCCTTCGCGACCGTCGACGCGCAGCTGCGGAACACGAGCTCGGGGAAGAGCGGCGTCGTCTGCATGGTCTGCCACACCCTCGTCGACACGCGCGCGACGCCGTACCACAACTCGCCGTCGAGCGCGGCGGGCCACGGCTACACGGCGGCGCTCGGATCGAAATCGCGCGCGCAGTTGCTGCCGCCCGGCGATCGCGACGTGATGCGCGTCGCCGACGCGTCGGCGGCGACGCTCGGCTACGCCGTCGGCGGCGGCGCGTTCCGGCTGTCGCCGCACGCGATCGCGTTTCCCGAGCGGTTCGGCCCGCTGATGTCGCCCGGCCGCAGCGCGGAGCCCGACGCGTACCTCACGAGCGTCTTCAAGCGGCCGATCGCGGCCGAGCCGATCGCGGCGCCGAAGCACGACGGATTCCGGCATGTCTTCGCCACCCGATCGGAGTTCTGCGCGACCTGCCACGACGTCACCAACCCGCTGACGATCCGGAATCGGCTCGGCAAATGGGTCGGCGGCTTCCCCATCGAGCGCACCTACGCCGAATGGTCGTCGAGCCGGTACGCCGATCGGCCGGGCAACGGCAACTTCGATCCGCAGTTCAAGCGCGACTGCCAGACCTGCCACATGCAGCAGGATTACGGAAAGCCGGGCACCGCGCACACGCTCTATCACGACGGCGCGCCGATGCCGCCGCTCGAGGGGCCGTCGGCGATCGACGGCCCGACGCGCGTGCACTTCAGCCATCATTTCGTCGGCGGCAACGCCTACGTGCCGGGCCTCATCGGCGCAGCGCTCGACGAGGGCGGAAACGTCGAGCCGTATCCCGAGCTGTCGGTGTTCAGCTTCTCGTCGTCGAACGACACGAGCGTCTATCACAACGCCTACTGGATGAACGCGGGCCACCGCGGCGCGATCACGCAGCAGGCGCGCCTCGCGTGGGAGCGGCTGCGCAACGTCCTCGATCTCGACGTCCGTGGCCCCGCGACCATCGCCGCCGGAACGAGCGCGCCGCTCTCCGTCTCGGTGACCAACAGCGGCAGCGGCCACAACTTCCCCACCGGCTTCCCCGAGGGGCGCATCGCGTGGGTCGCGATCTCCGCGTTCGATCTCGCCACGGGCCGCGAGCTCCCGATTCATGATTCGTTCTGGAACCGCACGTCGATCGGCGTCGGCCGTCTGACGAAGACCGATATGCTCGATCCGTCGTTTCCGCAGTGCGGCTGGAAGGTGCCGGCGGGCTCCGCCGATCCGTACGCGTATCAGTTCAAGGCGGTGGCGACGATCGGCGACGACTGCCCGACGCTCGAGCTCGTCTACGCGACGCCGCGCAACCTCGCGACGAACGCCGCAGGCCAGCCGATCGACGCGCGCGGCATCGTCATCGACAAGCAGAATCCGGACGCGCTGCCGATCTTCCGCGATCTGAACGGCAACGGCGATCACTTCGACGACGCCTTCCTGCGCGACACGCGGCTGCGGCCGCTGCCGCATGCAGGCGCGAACGTCACGCTCGATCGCTACTCGGTCGTCGTGCCGCTCGGCACCGCCGGACCCATTGCCGTGTCGGCCGCGGTGTACTATCAATCGCTCGAGGCGATCGTCGCGAAGAAGTTTCTCGGCAACCTCGTCGACACCGACACCGATTTCGTGCTCGAGCCGTGCGTCCTCGGCGGGGCGTGCGACGGCCGTCGCCCGTCTTCCGAGCCGGCCGTCGTCGAAGGGGCGCCGCCGGTGCCGATGGAAGTGCGCAACTGGGTGATGCGCGTGAGCGGCGGCGCGCGCGGCGACGAGTCGCCGACCGTCGCGGCGATCTACCCGAGCCCCGACGCGACGGACGTCTACGCATCGGTGGTGCCGAAGGCGTCGTTCTCCGAGCCGGTGGCGAACGTGAACGACACGACGTTCACGCTCGTCGATGCCGCCGGCGCGCGCGTGCCGGCGTCGGTCCACCAGATCGGCGACGGCACGTGGGGGCTGTTTCCGGATCGCATCTTCCTGAAACGCGGCGAGACCTACACGGCGCGCCTCGCGGCCGGCGTGTGCGCCGACGCGGGGCGCTGTACCTCGCGAGTGTTCGGGTGGACGTTCACCGTGGCGAAGAAGAAGGACGACGAGAAGGGCGACACGACGATTCCCGACGGCTTCCCCGCCGCGGGCGGCCGACGTCAAACAACCGAAAGGACACGATGATGGCGACGACTCGACAGATCTGCGCGGTGTGCTGCCTGGTGATGGCTTTGGCGTTCGCGCCGCGAGCGGCGCACGCGCAGAACCGGCTTGGCGGACATTTCGGCGCGGTCTTCCCGCTGGTGACGCGCGCGGGCGGCACGACGGTGACGCTCGCCGACGATTTCAGCATCGGCTTTCCGATGGGCATCACGGTGAAGACGAGCGACCAGTGGGCGTTCGATCTCGAGCTCGTGCCGTCGATTCAGAACGATCCGCTCTCTGTCGGCCTTACCGTCCATCCCGGCATCATTCGCGCGCTGTCGAACGGCTACGCCGCGGGGCTGCGCATGGCGTTCGACGTCAACCAGGCGTCGTGGGGCTTCACGCCGCTCGTGAACAAAGCGTTCCCGGTGCCGGGGCGGCCGTACGCGTTCTTCGTCGAGGGCGTGCTGCCGATCCGCTTCCAGGCGGATCCCGCGGGCGGCAACCGCACGTCGATCGGCCTCGCCGCGCACGTCGGCATCGGTTTCTAGCGGAGGAACGCGTTCGAGCCGGTTCTCGGAGCGGCACATCGAACCGCGTTCGAGCGAGCGTGCTTGAGCGAAGAAATGCCCCGCTGAAAGAGAGGTTGCCGAGAAGCGACGCTCGATGTGACCATTCGGGCCGTGAGCATCATTGTTCCCGACGAAGAGACGCTGACGGTGTGGATCGCGACGGCGTACGACGTCTGCCGCGACGAGCTGCGACGCGAGCCCGATCCGGCATATCTCGCGTCGATGATCCACGTCGCGGCGACGCCGCCGCCCGAGGGCGGCAGCAAGGAGGCGATGATCCGCGTGACGCGCCTCTCGCCGGAGTGGCACGCGCTGCACGATCGGCCCCAGCTGCCCGAGGCGCCGCCGCGCGCCAGCGTCTGCGGCGTACAGACGCATTTTCAGGGAATCTGGTACGAGACCCGCGAGTTCGGCCGCTTCCCGGGCGCGTTCCTCGCGCTGCTCGCCGACGACGATCGCGCAGCGGCGATCGCGCAGCACCAGGCGGCCGGCGATACGCACGTCACGATGGATCTGACCGGCGCCTACCGCGAGCCGGCCGCGATCTATCCCGAGCGCCTCAAGAACGGCCACGACTGGTCGAACGATCTGCCTGGCATCAAGGCGCGCGTGCGTGAAGCGATCGTGGCCGGCCTCTTCGTCGACATCGCGCTCGGCGGCGACGGCCGCAGCGTCAACGACAACCCGTCGTTCGGCCAGTACAACGATCCGGTCGGGGACACCTACGGCCACGAATGGCTGATGGCGAATCTCGAGCGCATCGTCACGGCGTTTCGCGGCGACGCCGGCAGTGAAGCGCCCGACGGCGAGGATCTGACGCGCTACATGCTGTTTCGTCCGGGGTACGACGGTGTGTTCTTCGGCTGGGGCGATCCGCCCGGACAGCCCGATCGGCAGCCGGCGCGCGTGCTCGCGTTCGGCGCGAAATTCCGATCGATTCTCCCCGACGGCTACGTGTGCATCGAGCACGGCATCGGGACGATTCCGGTCGGCGAGGGCGGGCGAGAGTACGCGGGCGGCATGCAGACCTACGACGTGATCATGTCCGAGTTTCCCAACTGGCCCGATCGCGGCGACGCCGTCTGGCAGGTTGCGGCGCGCCTGCTGGGGCCGGCGTACCGACGGCCGGCGGATCAGCCCGCCGGCGACGATCCGCATCCGCCGTTCTATCTCGCGCCGGGAACGCCGCGCGGGCCGTATGTCACATGCGCGTTTGAGTTCGCGAAGTTTCCCGAGTCCCGCGGCCAGATTCCGCCAGACGAAGTGCAGCGCGCCCGCGATTATTACCGCGCGCTCGGATATACATTCACAGGCTGATCGTCGCTTCGCGAAGGCGGTCTGGAACGCGAACCTGTGGCCTTCGGCTCCGGAGGCGAACATGCGCGAATGGAACCGCGCGTGCAACAGGTGGCAGAACGACCTGCGCGAGCAACCCACGCGGCGGTAGTGCCTGGCACTGCGTCGGACGCTCTAATGGACCCTACTTGCGCGCTTCAGGATGTCGTTCGTGACCGCCTTCGCCGCCTGAAGCAGTTCAAGGCAACGGGCGGTCCTGTTTTCGGGGAGCGGCGTGGTTGTTGAAATCAACGATTCGATTTCAACGAGCATGTTCTGGATCGCTTTGATCGGCACCGGATCGATGAGCATGCCCTGACGCTACGGCAGTCGGCGATTTCCATCAAGCCGTCGACGCTGCAGTAGGAATCCCCGTAAGTGAACATGAGCGACCACCGATTGTCACCCATTTGTCACCCGGGGATCGAAAAAGTGGCGCGCCCGACAGGGTTCGAACCTGTGGCCTTCGGCTCCGGAGGCCGACGCTCTATCCAGCTGAGCTACGGGCGCGTGGACAGACCGCTATCTTACAATGGCCGCGCCATGAAACGCTCGAGGTTCCAGACGACGATCGTCGCGGCCATCGCGCTCCTCGCCGGCGCATCCGGCCGCGCAGGACGGACGCCGGGCATCGCGCCCGCCGAATACGCGGCGCGGCGCGCCGCGCTCGCGAAGGCGATCGGCCCGGACGCCGTCTTCGTCGCATTCTCGTTCGCCCCGGCGCGGCGCACGGGCGACATCGACTGGCCCTTTCGCCAGGAAGACAACCTCCTCTACCTGACGGGCATGAACGTGCCCGACACGACGCTCGCCATACTGCCCGGCGAGTCGATGCACCCCGAGCTGCTGTTCGCCACGGATCGCGATCCGTCGAGCGAGCGATGGACGGGCCGCGTCCTGTCGGCCCGCGAGGTGACCGACGCCACCGCCGTCAAGGACGTCCGGTCGTCGAGCCGCTTCGACGCCTTCGTCGACGCGCTCTTCCGCGGCGGCGGATTCGGCGACCGCGGGCCATCCTCGTACTACGCGACGCCGTTCGCGCCGGCGTTGTTCGCCGCGTTCAAGGCCGGCCGCGCGGAGGTGTGGCTCGTGCTGGAGGATCGCGGCGCGCGCGCGGCGCCGACGCGGGAGCAGCGCTTCGCCGAGGATCTGCGGCGGCGCTATCCCGAGGTGCGGATTCGCGACGCGTCGCCGATGCTCCTCGCGATGCGCGAGATCAAGAGCGACGCCGAGCTCGCGCTGATTCAGCGCGCGGTCGACGTCACCGTGGAAGCGCAGAAAGCCGCGATGGCGCGCGTCCTTACCGCGGCGCGCGAGTACGAGGTGCAGGCGACGATCGAGTTCACGTTCCGCAATCTGGACGCGTGCTGTCCCGCGTTTCCGTCGATCGTCGCCGGCGGCCGCAACGCGACCACGCTGCACTACGAGACCAACGAGGATGCGATCGTGCGCGGCACGCTGCTGCTCACCGATCTCGGCGCGGAGGTCGACGGCTACTCGGCCGACGTCACGCGCACGTATCCCGTGGACGGCGTCTTCTCGCGCGATCAGCGCGCGATCTACGACGCCGTGCTCGCCGCGCAGAACGAGACGCTGCCGCTGATGCGGCCCGGCCACAAGTTCATCGAGATCCACGAGCGCGCGCAGGACGTCGTCGGGCGCGAGCTCCTGAAGCTCGGGCTCGTGACGAAGAACGCGCGCGAGCAGACGGAGCTGTATCTGTTCCACGGCCCGGGGCATCCGCTCGGCCTGCAGACGCACGACGTCTACGATCGGCAGCGCACGTTCGAGCGCGGCATGGTGTTCACGAACGAGCCCGGCGTGTACGTGAGAAAGGACGACATCCTCGCGAGCACGACGTTCGGGAAGCTGCCTGCCGGCGAGCAGCAGACGATCCGCGCGGCGCTCGATCGCTACGACGGCATCGGCGTCCGGATCGAGGACGACGTGTTGATCACCGCGGGCGAGCCGAAGGTGTTGTCCGCCGGCGCGCCGCGCGCGCCGCACGACATCGAGGCGCTGATGGCCGCGGCGAAGCGGTAGAATGAGTCCGCGCGCGCCCGTAGCTCAGCTGGATAGAGCGACAGGCTTCGAACCTGTAGGCCGGGGGTTCGACTCCCTCCGGGCGCGCCAACCTTCGCTCGCGGTTCCGCGTCTACGGCTGATCGCGGAATACCTGAACGCCCATGATGCCGGGATCCCCCGTCGCGTCATGCTTGATCAACTGCACTTCGACGACCCAGCCAAACCGCAGGAAGTCCATGCTGTCGCCGGTCGTGATGTTGCCCGCGAACGCGCTGCGGTTGTAGTGCTGCGCCCACACGGTCATCCAGTCGTTGCTCGGTGCGACGGCTGAGAGATCGCTGTCGATCGTCGCAGCCGTCACCGTCGTCTGCGGCATGGCGATGTCCGACCCGCCGCCGAGCGTGACGCGTTTCAACGTCGCGATAACGCGCGCGCCGGCTCCGTTGTCGCGAACGCGCATCGTGAACACCAGATTGCCGATCTCCTCGCCGGGCTTCGGGATGAAGAAGTCGATACCTGGATTGCTCGTGACGTTGAAGCGCACCTTCGCCGACGTCGAACTGATCGTGGATCGAATCGATGCGGAGCCATCGTTGTTGAGCACGATTTTGCCGAGGTCGCCCTCGTCAATCGTTCCGGTCGACCCGACTGCCGTCCAATCAGCGTGAAGCACCGACGCGGCGGCCACTAAAGAGAAAACGACTGCCATGATGCGAACCCGGATAGGCATAGGCTACCTCCGGGCGCCGAGCGCGCAACCGATGTACCGTCGGTGCCAAGCACGAATGAAAACGCTGTATAAGGTCCAGCGCTCGAAGAGTGGGACGGCGTCGTGTCGCCCGTCGCGGAGCGCGCGCGGACGTGCGGTATGACCATCGGTACGCATCGCCCGGCGGCAAGCTGTGCGCTCGGTTCATTTCGGCGGTGCTCGACGAACTGAATGCACTCCTGACGGCGCTCGCGCTGAGACCGCCGCATGTGCTCGTCGGCCACAGCCGTTCGAGGCCGCGGATGTCGTCATCAGCACAATCCTTGGCGTCCTGACAGCGGTCGAGACCGCCCGACTGCACGCCGTCCGCGCGAGTTCACTCGATCATCTGTGACACAATACCGCCGCCGTGACGGCGCGTCGCCTTCAGCGTGCGGGCACGTTCGCGATCACACTTCAAGGAGTCTCCACGTGACAGCGCGTCTCGCGGTTGCAGCGGCGATGATCGCCGCGTCGGCGTCGGTCGCGAACGCGCAGCCGCAGGGGCGGCCGCGGATCGCGGTGTCGGTCGAGGCGCGCACGGAGGGACGGGCGGAGCCGGACGCGACCGCCGCGCAGCTGCTCGCGGAGGTTCGCCGCGCGCTCGGCGCGCTGGACGACGTGGATCTCGTCGCGCGGGAGGGATCGCGGCGCACGCTCTGGATCATCGCGGGCGCGACGCCCGGCGCGACGGCCGCATCGATGATGGTCACCGAGCGCTACGATCGCGAGACGCTGATGGTGCTCGGCATCGAGGACGACGACATGGCGTTCAAGATGATGGCGCTGCAGATCGTCGCCGACCATCAGATCTTCACGGGCCGCGACACGGGCGACCTCGCGCGGCGCATCGTCGCGTCGCTGAACACCGGCGTATTCGCGCGGCTGCGCGCGCTGCCGCCCCGTCCGTAAGCGCGCCGGCGCTGTGATACAATCGGGTTTTGTCTCGGCGCGCCGATCGCGCACCGATCATCCGCGCACATCATCGGGCCGGTAGCTCAATTGGCAGAGCAGCAGACTCTTAATCTGCGGGTTGTGGGTTCGATTCCCACCCGGCTCACCAAATTACACACAGGCAAGCAGTTGCGTGTTTTCCCGCTGCTCGGGAGACCACGCTATGAGCCGCAAACCTCTCGCGCTGGAACGGACCGAGTTCTCACACGATTGCCACCCGTCTGAACCGTTGACGACGGCTGCGCCGTTCGCGTCAGACGAGA
>Ga0209474_10001162_pt1 | contig 26516 bp, 18 predicted proteins | sample GraSoiAngelo_145_FD_185902 | JGI IMG/M metagenome (GOLD analysis project Ga0209474, IMG submission 185902) | Grasslands soil microbial communities from the Angelo Coastal Reserve, California, USA - 14_1009_05_20cm (SPAdes) (version 2) | ecosystem: Environmental > Terrestrial > Soil > Grasslands...
TGGCATCTTCGGGATGCTCTTTTCCGCGCTCGCCTGCTCCTTGACCTTGAGGAAGACTGGCGACTCGGCGATCTTCATCCGGATGTAGAGGCCGACACCGACGAGGAGGAAGCTGAGGAGGAACGGCACGCGCCAGCCCCAGCTCAGGAAAGTTTCCTCCGGCATCTTGGAGAAGTAGCGGAACACGAGCGTCGAGAGCAGAAGGCCGATGTAAGCGCCGATCTGCGGGAAGGACCCGAAAAAGCCGCGCCGATTCGCGGGCGCGTGTTCCACGGCCATCAGCACTGCGCCGCCCCACTCGCCGCCGAGGCCGAACCCCTGGGCGAGGCGGAGCACCACGAGGAGGATGGGGGCCCAGATGCCGATCGCGCCATAGGTCGGTAGCAGGCCGATGCACGCGGTCGCGAGGCCCATGATGAGGAGCGTGATGTACAGCATCGTCTTGCGGCCGATCCTGTCGCCGTAATGGCCGAAGATGATTCCGCCGATCGGCCGGGCGATGAATCCGACTGCGAAGGTCGCAAACGCCGCGACGGTGCCGGTCAGGGGATCGAGCTGCGGGAAGAAGAGCTTGTTGAAGACGAGCGCGGCTGCGGTGCCGTAGAGGAAGAAGTCGTACCATTCGACGGAAGTTCCGATGAGGCTGGCCACGGCTACGCGGACCGCTTCCGATCCAGGCGCAGCGGTTGCGGGGATTACACGATCCGAGGGGGGCATGATGGTTCTCCGTTTGGGTCGCGCCGGCGCGCGAGGTCCTGGTTCCGGGACGGCGTCGTGCAGGAATTGATCCAGGAGTGGCCAGATCCCTTACCCATGCGCGTGGCTGGAATTGCTTTCCAGCTTGGCTTCGCCGTTTCGAGGTAGCCGAAGCAGCGGACGCGCGCACTCTTTGCGGCGGGGAGCCGCAGGAACGCAAAGCGTGCGTCCATTCGAGATTCGGCGGCGTCGCGCCTCGGTGGCACATCGCTTGCTCCACCGGCGCACGCCGCGAACCGTGCTCCAACACCGAAACCGAGAGGGGAATCATGACCTGGATCCAGAGCTACAACCCGCTCGGCAGCCTGTACCTGTCGGCGCTCGTCGCCGCCATTCCCGTCGTCGTGCTGCTGGCGGCGCTGGCCTTCTTCCACGTCAAGGCCCACTGGGCGGCGCTGCTCGGCCTCGCCATGGCGCTCGCCACCGCGGTGTTCGTCTACGGAATGCCCGGAAAGATGGCCGCGGCCACCGCGCTCAACGGCGCCGCCTTCGGCCTCTTCCCCATCGGCTGGATCGTGCTCAACGCCATCTTCGTCTACGACATCACCGTCGCGACCGGGCAGTTCTCGGTAGTGAAGGACACCATCGCGGGGCTCGCGAGCGATCGCCGAATCCAGGTGCTGCTCATCGCCTTCAGCTTCGGCGCCTTCATCGAAGGCGCAGCCGGATTCGGAACGCCCGTGGCCATATCCGCGGCCATGCTGATCGGGCTCGGGTTCCGGCCGCTCGCAGCCGCCGGACTGGCGCTCATCGGGAACACCGCGCCAGTCGCCTACGGCGCGCTTGGCTCGCCGCTGCTCGCACTCGCCAAGGTAACGAACCTTCCGCTCGAGCAGCTCTCCGCCATGGTTGGCCGGCAGCTCCCGTTCTTCTCCTTGATCGTGCCCTTCTGGCTCATCTGGGCGATGGCGGGTTTCGCCGGCATGATCGAGGTCTGGCCGGCGTGCCTCGTGGCCGGGATCAGCTTCGCGATCCCGCAATTCCTTGTCAGCAATTTCCACGGGCCCTGGATCGTCGACATCGTCGCCTCGGCGGTGTCGATCACTTCCATGGTGGTCCTGCTGCGCTTCTGGCAGCCGAAGAAGGTCTGGCGCTTCGAGCATGAGCGGGAGTCCGATGCCGCTGCGGCGTTCGCCGGCGCCGTACCCGCCGGTTCGATCGGCGCGATGAAGTCGCGTGCCGTCGCAAAGGGTCCCACCTCTCGAGAAGCCTGGCTGGCGTGGATGCCGTGGATCATCCTTTGCGTGTTCGTCTTCGTCTGGGGGCTGCCCCAGGTGAAGACCTGGCTCAATGGAATCCACAACCCGACCTGGCAAGTGCCCTACCTGCACAATCTCGTCCTGCGCGCGCCCCCCGTGATGCCGAAACCGACACCGGAAGGCGCCGTGTACAGCCTCAACTGGATTTCCGCGACGGGCACCGGGCTGCTCCTCGCGGGCATCGTCTCGGGGCTCTTGCTCGGGCTCAACCCGCGCAGGCTCCTCGGCATCTACCTCGGCACGCTCCGCCGCGTCCGGTATTCGCTCTTGACGATCGCCGCGATGCTGGCGCTCGGCTTCACCACCAGGTACGCGGGATCGGACGCGACCATGGGCCTCGCGTTCGCCTCTACCGGCAAGGCGTTCCCCTTCTTCTCTGCGTTGCTCGGATGGCTCGGCGTCGCGCTGACGGGGAGCGACACGTCGTCGAACGTGCTCTTCGGCAACCTCCAGCAGGTGACCGCGCAGCAAGTGGGCATCTCGCCCATCCTCGCGGCAGCGGCCAACAGCTCCGGCGGCGTGATGGGGAAGATGATCGACGCGCAGAGCATCGTCGTCGCGGGAGTAGCGACCGGACAGGTGGGAGGCGAGGGATCCATCCTCCGCTACGTCTTCTTCCACAGCCTCGCGCTCGCGGCGCTGGTAGGCCTCCTCGTCTGGGCACAGGCGTATTGGCTCACGGGCATGATTCCGCACTGAGGGAGACGTCTTCGCTCCTCGACTGGAACGCTTCCGGCCCGGATCTTGAACCTGTTGGACTGCATGCGAGCTCGGATGACGCAATATGCACGGGCCCAGATCGACGATCGGGACGACCGTCACGGTGCGACGTACGTAACCGTGCTCCAGCGTCCCCCGATGCTGGGGGTCGACTACTGCACTTGCGCCAATGAGGTCGCGGGCGGTTCTCTCGTCCTCGTCCTCGATGAGGGCACCTCGCAGAAGGTCGTCGGCTGTTGGCGGTGCGGTCGCGTCTAGCGCGACCTGATCTGTCGACGTCGCGGCTTTTGACACTTCGGCGAACGAGGTCTGCGACCGGCCCGAACACAAACCGAAGAAGGTCGATCACGCTGTCGAGATGCGCAGCGGCGACGCTCGTCAGACTTTGCGGACGTTGGTCGCCTGCGGACCCTTGGGGCCCTCGGTGACCTCGTACTCCACCTTTTGCCCTTCCGGCAGGCTGCGAAAGCCCTCCGCCTGGATGGCAGTGTGGTGGACGAATACGTCCTTGCCACCGCCATCAGGCGTGATGAAGCCGAATCCCTTCGCATCGTTGAACCACTTCACCGTCCCGGTTGCCATCGATCACTCCTGGCGGCGAGTTCCTGCCGTCACCCTGATGATGCAGCTTCCCGCCCGACTTTGCGACTTTCCCTCGGTCCGGCTGTGTTCACTCGTCTTCGTCCGCCCGGCGATCGACGATGCAGGAGAGCATCCGCGACGGACGCTGTCAGTACCTCGGCTGAGCAACTAACTGGTCGCCGCCGGCGGTGCTCCTTGGCGTGCTCATGCGTGTCCTGCGCTGAAGGACCCCAAGGCGGCGCGCCTGCGTTCAGAAGGGATGGGCTCCGTGCGCGCCGATCGAATACTCGACCTGCAGATAGGTAGCGAACGACGTCGAGGGGACCGCTCCCGCCGTCGCGGGTGGGAAGGAAGGGCCCTCCGCCCGATCCGACGTGCTCCGTCTCGGCGTAGATGCGAACGCGAGCGAACTCGCTGCCCTGCCAGGTAAGACTCGCCGATCCGCGCTGTGTCCGCCCGAGGACGCTAGAAGTGGGTAGACCGAGGACGTCGCCCCGCACGCCGATGAACCAGTTCCGCGCCACCTGCACGACGACCTGCGAGTAGAGCCCTCCGTCCCACTCCTCGCCGATACCGCCGGCGTTTCCGAGGCGGCGCCAGACCGCCTCGGTTTGCCACGCCACCGACGTGTATCCTTGCACGACATTGGGCGGTTTCCACTTCACGTAGAGATCGGCGCCGAAGAGGTCGCTGCGCCGCCCGGCGCCGGGGAATGTCCCCGCATCGTTCGCCCGCAGGAACCCCGGGGACACACCGGTGGCGAAGTTGAACCCGCCGTACACCGACCACTCCTCGCCCACCGGCACGAAGTATTTCGCCTCTGCGGCGTAGGTGAGATCGGTCGCGCTTCCGCCGCCGAAGCTGGCAACGGGATCGACCGGCGAATCCGGGCCGGGCGGTATGTCGGGCGCGGCGAGCGAGAACGCCTCGCCGTACAAGACGACATAAAAGGGCAGAGGCGCGAGCCAGCTCACTTCTGCGCCGGGCCCGCGCAGCCCGTCAGCGCCGAGGAAGGCGGCATTGAGGAGCGGCCTGCGCGTGAAGTCCTGCACGTGGAGGTGCTGGCCGTTCTGCCGCCCGAACGCGCTGCGGAACGATCCGACCTTTGCCTGCAGGTTGTAAGGCAAGCTGGTCGTGGTGGCGAACGCCTCTTCGACCTCGAGCCCGGAGAGGTTCGGGATGGTGAGGAAGATGTCGCCCCTGAAATACGGGTCGACGATGGCAGATAGCGCCAGCTCCACCTCCTGTGCCGTGAATCCAGATCCCCGCGAGGCGGGTCCGCCGTGCAGATCCGGATCGTCGCCGTTCCGGTAAGCGACGCCGCGCCGCTCGTAACCCGCGTTGCCGTCGAAGATGGCGCTGATGTCGGGGTTCAACGACTGCGTGCCGCGCGCCATGGTGCCCTGCGGGCCTCCCGTCGAGGGCGGCGTCGTCGACGACGTGGAAGTGGTGCTGCCCGTCTGCTGCGCCGCGGGGGTCGATCGAGCGTCCTGCTGGAGCGACTTCTCCAGCTCCTTGCGCAACGCCTCGTCGTCCGGAGTCCCCGCGTCCGGCGCCGCGGCGATTCCGCCGTCAGGACCGTCTGCGGTTTGAGCCAAGGCGGTGCATAACGGCGCGCAGCAAAGCAGCGCGGCGAGCAAGCAGCGGGTCCGCGGCATGCAACCTCCTTCTGGCTTACGGCGGGATGCGGCCGTTCAAGACGCGGCGGCCAGGCGCGTGAGCACCTCTTTCACGAGATCGAACCAGTTGCGGACCTCGGGCGTGGCACCGACGTCCGTAGGCAGCGTCAGCATCTTCGCTCCCGCCTTGCTGGCGACGAGCTGCGCGGTGTTCTGGTTGTAGAAGTCTTCGACCAGGAGGACCTTGACCTTCTCCGCGCGCATCGCCTGGATGAGGCGAAGCAGGTGCTGCGGATCGGGCGGGATGCCCGGCTTCGGCTCGAGGTAGCCGATTTCCTTGAGGCCGAGCCAGCTCGATACGTAGCTCCAGCTCTGGTGGTAGGTGACGACTTTGTCGCCATGCACCTTGGCGATGAGGGGCTGCCAGGACTTCTCCGCCGCGTCCACCCGTGCCTGGAAATCGGCGAGGCGCTTCTGGTACGTGGCCGCGCCCTCCGGATCGAGCTGACCCAGCCGCGACGCGATCTCCTTGGCGATGATCTTCGCGTTTGCGGGCGGCAGCCAATAATGCGGATTGCCGAGCGGATGGATGTCCCCCATGGAACGGTCGATCTTGGTCGTCGGCACGTCCACCACCGGGATCGCGCGCGAGCAGTCGAGGCTGCCAAGCTCGCCGTTCTGGATCTTCGGGTTGCGCGAGCCGAGGACGAGCGGCGGGAGCCAGCCGATCTCCAGATCGAGGCCCACGAAGACGAGCAGGTCGGCCTTGTTGAGATCGACCATCAAGCTCGGTTTCGGCTCGACGAAATGGGGATCCTGGTACCCCTTGCCGAGCGAGACCACCTCGACCCGATCGCCGCCCACCTCCTTGGCGAGGGAGCCGAGAGTCGGAATGCTGGAGACGACGCGCAGGGCCGCCCGTGCGGGGGTCGCCGCAGCGAAAACCGTGAGCACGAAGATGAAACGGCGGATCATGCTGCCTCCTCGGCCTTCGACATTGCCTGCCCAGCGGTTCTTCAAACGGTTCCGCGGCGGAGCAGGCGCAGAAGGCCCGGAACGAGGAACAGGGAAGCGACGATCACCATGCTGGCTCCCGTCGGCAACGACTCGACCCAGCTGACGTAGTAGCCGACGGCCGCAGACACGATGCCGATGGCGACGGAAAGCGCGATGGTGGTGCGGAGCCGCTCCGTGACCATCAGCGCCGCCGCCGCGGGAACCACGGTGAAAGCGAAGACGGGCAGCGCGCCGACAGCCCGCGTCGCCACCGAGATGATCACCGCGATGACGAGGTTGAGGACCAGCTCGTACCGCAACACGCCCACTCCCTGCACCACGGCGGTCTCCGAGTCATAGCTGACGAAGAGCAGCTCCTTGAAGAAGAGCGCGTGGATGAGGAGACCCACCGCTCCCACCGCGAGAAGCGCCTCGATTTGCGAGAACGGCACGGTCACCGCATTGCCGAAGAGGATGTCTCCCACCGCGTGCGCTTCCTGCGCGATGCGGGGGCTGTTGAGGATGGCGAGGACCAGTGCGCTCGCCGCGATGTAGCCGATGCCGACGACGGTCTCGGGGGCGAGCTTTCTATGCCCGGGCCGGAGTGAGAAGAGGACGCCCGCCAGGCACGCGAAGAGGAGCGAGAACCAGGTCGGATCGAGGAGGATGGGGATGCCGAAATGGTGGGTGTGCGGGTCCACCCCTGCGACGGCCGAGACGTAGAAGGCGAACGCCACGCCGACGCCGCTCACCTCGGAGAGGGCGGCGGAGACGAACACCATCCGCTTGAGCACCACGAAGACGCCGAGGTACGAGAGCAGCGCCGCCGCGAGCACTCCCGCAAAGAGCGGTTCCTGCCATAGCTCGCGTCCTGCCCAGAAATCGTTGAAGGCGCTCACCGGTCTTCCTCGACCTCCGTCGGGCTGTCTCCCGATCCGTTGCCGGCGGCGACGGACCCGATGACGATGGCCGTCTGCCCGCCCACCTCCGCAACCCGGACCTCGCGTCCGTAGAGTCGTTCGAGCTTCTTCGGGTCGAGCATCTGGCGGACGGGACCCACCTCGAAGACGCCGCGAACGCGGTCGACCAGCGCGACTTCGGTTGCGAACCCGGCGACTGCGGTGAGCTGGTGGGTGACGAGGACGACGGACAGGTCGTGCGCGCGCTTGAGGCGCTCGACCAGCTCCAGGAGCACGCGTTCGGCGGCCGGATCCATGGCGCTCGTCGGCTCGTCGAGGACGAGGAGCTCGGGTTCGGCGGCGATGGCGCGAGCGATCAGCACCCGCTGGTGCTGGCCCCCCGAAAGCGCGTAGAGGGGACGATCGGCGAGGTCGCCGACGCCGATCTCCGAGAGGGCTTCGCGCGCTCTTTTCCGATCGTGGGTACGCGGCCGGTGCAGAGGGCCGAGCAGCGGGGTTCTTCCCATCAGCACGACATCCAGAACCGTCAGCGGCCAGCTCTGATCGAGGCGATCACGCTGCGGCACGTAGCCGACGCGCGGTGCCCGTCCCTGCGGAAGCAGCCGGCGCCCGCCGAGAAGAGGCAACAGACCCAGCAGAGACTTGAGCAGGGCGGTCTTTCCGGCGCCGTTCGGACCGAGGACGCCCAGCGTCGACCCTGCCTTGACGCCCAGATCGAGGGGCGGCAGCAGCGGGACGCGGTAGCCGATGACGGCGCGTTCGAGCCGGACGAGATCCACGCGTGACGCTCGTCGCCCGCTCAGGCGCGCCGCTGGGTGCTATCGGAGGGTATCCCGGCTGTCGAAGTTCGATAGCAGAGAACGCCCCGCGTTACGGCGGCGAGCAGGAACGACAATGTCTTCTTCACGTGGAAGCTCCGAATCAATGGCGACGCACTCGTGCGCCGCGAAAATCGACATGGCCGATCGCTTCGACTGAGGTGGGAGCTGCGGCCTCAGGCGAGCGGCGGCGATGCCTTCGGAGCGAACCGGTAGACTGCGAGGCTTACGAGGCAGGCTGGCTCATGGGCGGCGATCGAAGCCGCGCGGGCTTCGAGAACCGGCGGAAGCCAACCTTCGTGTGACTCGCCGCGACCGCGGAGGTGCGCTTGCGCGGCGATGGCGCAGTGATCGTGCGCGCCTTCGGACGAAAGCGGAGGCGATGAATCGTGCTCCGCGAAGAGGGATGCGCCGTCGCCTGACGCGCGCGCATGTTGGTGCGCCGGTGCCAGCGGGCCATCCACCAGCTCGCCGTCCTCAGGGCAGGCGAAGTGAACCCGCTGCGCTTCGTGGAGGCTATCGAGGAGCGGCGACGCAAACAGCGCGAACCCGAGGAGCGCCGACGCGGTCCGTCGGAACGGACGTACGACGCCGGGGCTAGGCCGAACGGCCGTGCGCATGACGCTCTTCGATACATCCCCGCATCCCCATATTCAAGCATCGCAAGCGCCTGCGGAAGCGGGACTACTGTTTTCCGCCTTCCTACCCGCAATCCGGCCGCGGCCGCCCGGAAGCGTCGACCTACTTCGCGAATCGTCGAAAGCCGTCCCACCCGCGCGACCTGCACGCTCACGATTGCATCAGGCTGCGCAGCAGCACCAAGGGGACAGTGGATCGGTGGAGATTCGTCGAGAGCGGCAAGGAGCTCGAGGTTTCAGTCGACGGACACATCGTCACGAACGACGGAACGGTGCTGGTCGACGCGGCGATCGGGTATTGTGGTTGAATTGCTGGGCCGCCGTGCGACGTTGGTGCCGGTGGTAGTGGTCGATCAGCGGATGGCCGCTTCGACGGCAGCGCGGACGTCGGCTGCTTCAGCGTCCGATATGTCGTGATCCAGCCCCGGGTAGGTGCGTAGGTCGGCGGTGTATCCCTCGGCGCGCAAGCGATCGAGCGAAGCCTGCACGGTCCTCGAAGGAAACACCGGGTCGGCATCGCCGAGAAAGGCGTGGATCGGAGGCAGCCCTACTGACCGGGTGCGCGAGACCGCCGGCTCGGGTAGGGCCCCCGCCACCGCAAACACCGCCCCGAAGTCGGCTGGGTGCTCCCGCGCCGCGGCCAGCGCGACCACCGCGCCTTGCGAGAATCCCATCACCGCGGGCAGGCCACGGGTACTCTCGTGCAGCGCCGTCGCCACCGCCGCCACGCGCCCCGCGGCCTCCGCGGGACCGTTCGGATCGCGGAGCGCATACCATTCGCAATTCCCGGCGGCATCCTCGAGCCCGCCGCACGGCGCGACAACCAGCGCCGGAACCCGGAGACTCGTGAACAGCTCGAGCGCCCCGCGCGGATCGGCGCCCATCGGATGCAGCGAGAGCACTAGCGGAACGCGCTCTCCCGGCTGCGCTCCGCCGACGCGCTGAAGGTAGCAGCGCTGCCCCGCCAGGCGCCGCTCCTCGACCGGTCCGGGCCGCGAGGGAACCGCAGGCTTGCATGCCGCGGCGGCCAAGAACAGGCAGAGCACGCGCATCGGTTCGAGAACGCCGCCGGAAGCCAGGCATTCCATTGCCAGACTTAGGCGATGCGCGAGACAAAGGGCCTGTCGCCGGTTCACGCGGCTTCATTGCGGCTGCGCAATCCAAGCATCGCGAGCGCAGCCGAGAACAATCTGGGTCCAACTGGGGTCCAAGATTGCCGCGAGAGCGAATAATGCGGCGGACCCGGCTGGCCCCAGGGAGGCTCGGACGGGCGTCTTGAGCACCTTCGCGTGGTCAACGCTCTCTGGCTCTGGCCGTCAGCAGTCACCGCCTCTGCCGCGACTTGGCGCACCACCAAGTGACCCTCATCGTGCGCCGCGCGGCGTCGTCACAGGGGCGGCGACGGATTTGCTGGAGATGTCGTCCGGATCGTTCTCACGCATCGCGCGCCGTCAGCACATAAGACGAGCCGACGACGCTCGGACCGTACCTGCCCGGGGCAAATGCGCTCGCGAGCGCAGCCTTCGCGCGCCAGCCCGTGCAGTGTCCGGGAGCGACGACGCGCGGACGGATGCGATCCTTCAGGTCCGCGATCGTGGGCTCGATGCGCTTCTCCATCTCCTTGCCGCTCAGGTGATAGCCGCCGAGCACGACGTCAACCGGCATGTCGGGGAATTGCCGCTGAGCGGCGAGGCAGGCATTCACCACGCCCGCGTGCGAACAGGCCGAGAGCACGGTGACCCCGCGCCCGCGCACGACGGCGGCGACGAACCGCTCGTCCAGAATCAACGGATCCGGTTCGGCGCGCGCGCCGCGTAAGCTGTGATGTCCCGCAAGGCCCGTCTCGTACGCAGTCACCCGGTCGATGCCGCCGCTGGCGAAGAAGAAACTCTCGAGAAGCGCGTGCTGCGCCGCCTGTCGGATCACGTCCCCGCCGGAAGCCTCGAGTTGATCGAAGCGCGGCTCCTCCGGCAGCAAGACCATGGACCCGGATGGCAACATGATTCCGCGCTGGTCTGGCCGGTCCGGGTGCACATCGACGAACGGAGGGGGCAGCCCGCGGTTCCGGCGGGCGGCGGCGATCGACGCGACTACTTCCGGGAATCCGCCGCTGTGGTCGAAATGCCAATGGGAGAGGAAGACGCCCTCGATCGCCGAAACGTCGATACCGAGGCGGGCCGCGTTCTCCATCCAGACCGACGCGTACGGCCCCACGTCGAACAGCAGACTGTGCTGCCGATCCCCGCGACGTCCCGTAGCAAGAATGGACAAGCCGTGGCACGCGCAACAGCACTGGTCGAAGAACACGTTTCCCGGATGCCCACCGAATTCCCTCGCGGGGGGCGAGCGCTGCAAGAAGCCGCCGATCTCCCCGATCTGCGGCACCCCCGGATCGATGCTCGAGAGCGCGTCTGTCTCGTTGTCGATCACGACGGTCAGGCGCAACTCGTCGAGGGGCGCGATCTCTTCCTGGCGCATGGCGAATCAGTATCACTTCGTGGGAGCGCTCTCCATCCGCGAACTTGGCTCCGAATTCTTCGCGGTGCGGCGGCGCGCTGGTTATCTGGCTGCAGGCTAACAGCGCTGAATGAAGGGGGACGCTTTGCTTCAAAGTCGCGCCCTCAGAAGCCACAGCTTTCAACAACGCGCGCCTCAAACTGAGTGCAGATTCATCGCTCCTCCCCTGCGACCGCCAGGAGCGCGCTCAGGTCCTGCGGGATTTCCATCGGTGTGAATATCCCCACGTCGGACCCGCCGGTATTGCCGCGAGGCGCTCGCCCCGTCCACGAGCCGGGCGCCGCGAGAATGAGGCGAGGGACCTGGCCGAGCAGCTCCGAGAAGTCGCGGCGGCGCCACGCGAAGGCCACCATTGCGCAGTGCACGCGCACATGCGGACCGGCGTGGAACTGGCTCAGCACGTGTGCGCGCTCGAGCGACCGCCACGCATGGTCGAGATCGCCGCACGCCGCGGCCGCTTTCGCCGCGACGAGCTGGGCCTCGAGAGATGTTGCCAGCGCAGGCGTCATCGTCTTGGCGGGACGCACGATCCGGTATGCGATGTAGGCGGCGACGATCGGGTCCCATGCCAGGCAACCCAGCGCGTATGGAGCAGGAGCGAACGCAGCTCCCGCGCCCAAGTAGTGAAGCGCGATGTCCCAGACGGGATGCAATGCCCAACCCGCGACCAGCCACCATTGCGAACCCCTGAGACCGAGAAACGCGATGCCTCCGTAGATCGCAAGGCCGAGAAGCTCGAGGCCGATCCAGCCCGCGCTGGCGCGTCCGTACACAGGAAAGATCACGTATGCGAGCGCCGCGACGACGAGGCCCCCGAACAGAATCCGTCGCGTCTGGGACTGGATAGCGTAGGCAATGAGTACGAAGAGAGCGCCGAAGACTGCGCCGGAGATGAGCCAGAACGTGGAAGTCATGTGAGCGTCCTTTGTCGTCGCGGGCCGCGAGTTCAGGGCGACAGCTATTTCGTCGCGTCGCAGGCGCGGCCCGTCGCGCAACGGCAGGTGGTCTTGCAGCTGCACCGTTCGCCGCAAGCGCAGCGCTCGGCCTTCGTGTTCGCGCATCCACAAGACGACTTCTCGCAACGGCACTCGTTCTGGGTCTGGTTCGCCATCGGGTCTCTCCTGGTTTCCGGCGCGCTCCGTTGCGCGCTGTCGGATAGGAAGACGCACACCGCGGGAGAGCATTACACACGCTGCCGCGATAGGCGGTCCGCCGGACAGATCACGGCCCAGGCCTCCGATTCCTGCTGCCACGAGCGCGAGTGCGGCTGCCGCGAGTAATGCGGGACCCGGGCCTGCCGCACGGCGAACCTCCCGGAATCTGGTTTCATGATCTGGATGGCGTGAAGGGAGACTGAGCCGAAGACTCGAAAGCTCTACGAGCTAGCAGCGCGTAGGGCCTCGAAGAAATTGGCATAACCGCACGCACCAGCGCGCGGTCATCCGCGAGTACGAGGCGCAGTGTGCTCACGGCTCTCCGGCGGCGGTTGCCGGCAAACGTGCCACAATCGTCGTGCCGCGGCCGGCGGCGGAATCGATTCCGAGCTCTCCGCCCGCGAGCGCCACGCGCTCCTGCATGCTGAGCAGGCCCTGGCTGCCGCCCTGCGTGGCGCGCTTGCGAGCCGCGGCGACGTCAAAGCCGCGGCCGTCGTCGCGCACGACGAGCTGCAGCCGGCCGTCCGACGGGCCCAGCTCGACTTCGACGCTGTGCGCCTGGGCGTGCCGGGTGACGTTGGTCAGCGCCTCCTGTGCGACCCGAAAGCACGTCGTCTCGACGGCGCCGGGCGGTCGGGTAGGGAGCGGCGCGAAGCGGAGACGCGCGACAAGCCCGGCGCGTTTGGCCTCGCGCTCCACGTACCAGCGCAGCGACGCCTCGAGACCGAATTCGTCGAGCAACGGCGGGCGCAGGTCGGTCGCCAGCTCGCGCATCCGCGCGATCGCGCCGTCGACCAGCGCGATCGACTCGGCATCGTCGCGATCGTGACGGCCGAGGTTCAGCCGCAGCGCCGTCAACACCTGGCCGAAGTCGTCGTGCAGCTCGCGGGCGACCGCGCGCCGCTCGGCTTCCTGCGCCTCGATCAGCTTGCGCGAGAGCGCCCGGAGCTGCTCGCGCTTCTCCTCCAGCTCGGCGGCAGCGCGCGCGTGCTCGATGGACGTGGCGAGCACGTTCGCCACCGACCAGACGAATTGCAGCTGCTGGTCGCTGAAGCGTCGCTTCGCCTTCGTCGCGGCGCTGAGGATGCCGAACGGCCGCTCCTTGCCTGCGATCGGCACCGTGATGCCGCTCTTCACGCCGAGCGCCATGAGCAGCTCGCACGGGACGAAACGCGTCTCCGCGGGCAGGTCCTCGACGACCACGGGCGCCTCCGCCCGGAGATTGAACCAGGCCATGAACCCCGGCAGCGCCCGCGCGGAAACGTCTCGCAGCGCCTCGTCCACCGACGGCCCCGCCCCGGCCCGGAACTCCATCCGCTCTTTCTCGGGACGCCATTCGAGCACCAACCCGTACTCGACGCCGAGCGTGCGCGCCAGCGCGGCGGCCGCGTCGTGGAACAGCGCTTGCGCGTCGTCGCCCTTGAGAGCGGTGAGGCTGAGCTGCGCCAATGCGGACTGCTCCTGCGCCCGCCGGGCCAGCTCCGCCTCTGCAAGCTTGCGCTCGGTGATGTCGGCGTTCGTGCCGTACGTGCGGATCAGCCGTCCGGACTGATCGCGGACCACCGTGGCGCGACCGAAGATCCAGCGCACGCTCCCATCGGGCCAGACGACGCGGTAGTCGATGTCACCGGACCCGGTGCCGGCGAGGAGCTCCCCGCGCCGCCGCCACACCGAGTCACGGTCGTCGGGATGGATTGCTTGGACGTAGTCCTCGAGCCGCGTGCCTTTGCTCCGGTCGTCGCCGAAGAACAGCCGCCGATTCGCTTCGGTGTTGATGACCTGTCCGCTGATCAGGTCCTGCTCCCAGCTCCCGGTCTGGCCCAGCTTCTCCGCCTCGACCAGCAACCGTTCGGTCTGGCGCAGCACCTCCTCGGCACGGGCGCGCTCGGTCACGTCCTCGTTCACAACGACCGCGCCAGTGATGGCGCCCTTGGCCTCGGGGCCGTCTTCCAGTGCGCGCAGCGACACCCACTCGTCCGGGCGGATGGCACGCCGCTCCACGCCCGAAACGATCATCCCACCCGAGGCGGAGTTACCGAGCAGGATGTCTCCCGCTCGATCGAGCACGAACACGCCCACGGGGAGGGTGTCCAGGACCTCTCGCAGCAGCTGCTGGCCGGCTCGGACTTCGTCCGCGGTGCGCACGCGGTCGGTGATGTCGAACACGATCCCGACCACGCCGATTACGTTCCCGCCCGGATCGCGGAACGGCTCGAGCTGAAGGTGCGCGGCCGCCGTCCCGTCGTCGATATCGAGTCCGTACGACTCGCCCGCGAGCGCCCGGCGATACCCTTCCAGGACGCGCTCGCGGTCGGGAGATTGCGCGAACAGCTCCGGGACCGTTTTTCCCACCACTGATGGGTTGGACGAGAACGCGGCACCCGCATGCCACACGACGCGCAGCTCGCGATCAGTGGCACACGCCCGGGCGGGAATTTGCTCGGTGAAGAGCCGCAGCCGCGACTCGGTCTCCTTGAGCTTGCTGATATCGATCAGGGCGCCAACCGCGCGTCGGGCCCCTCCCTCGACGTCACGCTCGATCGCGCTCCGCGAAGCTACCCATGCCCAGGAGCCGTCCTTCCGGTGAAAACGGTATTCGCTCGACCAGCCGGGGGATTCGCCGCGGATCGCCTCAGCAGCAGCCTGCTCCACCCGTTCGAGATCGTCCGGATGGACGCGCTCGCGCCACCAGCTGATGTGGCTCACCACCTCGTCCCGGTGGTAGCCGAACATCGACTCTAGACTCCCGTCCCAGCGCACCGCGTCACTGTCGAGGTCCCGTTCCCAGATGGCCTCGAAGTCGCCACGGGCGAGCAACCGATCCCGACTTTCGCTGGCAAGAGTGGGAGGTGCGAAGGGACGTTCCGTCGCTGACATATCGTCCTAGCCTGCGGCAGGCTCGAGATGGCCTACGGAAGATAGTCCGTTCAACCCAGAGGGGCACGCTGCGACGAGCGGTTCCATCGCTAGCGGGGCGTTCGGATAGGGGCCCGCTCATCCTACGTCAGGGTGCGATGCTCAGCACGATCTTGCCGCGCTTGTGCGGCGCACCCGCAAGCATCTCGTGGGCAGCGCGAGCGTCTTCCAGCGGCAGCACCGTCCCCACGTCGGGGCGTATTTTCCGACTGTCGAAGAGCTTTGCGATCCCGTTCAGCCGCGCTGTCGTCACAGCCGCATAGAAGTACGCCGCTCGCACCCCGTACTGCTTCTGGGCGGCATCGGGAACAGGCGACACGACGGAGACCAGGATCCCGCCGGGCTTCAGGACGCCAAGCGACCGCCGCTGCGTCTCTCCTCCGACGGTGTCGAGCACGGCGTCCACCGCAGTCACGGACTCCTCGAATCGCTCCTTTGTGTAGTCGATGACCTTCGCCGCGCCCAGACTCCGGACATGGTCGAGATCGGCGGAGCCGGCGGTCGCGACGACCTGGAGCTCTGACTGACTGGCCATTTGCACGGCGTACGCGCCGACGTTGCCCGCGGCTCCATGGACGAGCACGGTCTGCCCGGCAGTCAAGCCGGCGTACTCGAACAGCATCTGCCACGCCGTGACCGTCACCACCGGAGCCGACGCCGCCTCGATGAAGGTCAGCGTCTTCGGCTTCTGGGCGATCATCCTGGCGAGCGGGACCGCATATTCCGCATACGCGCCGCTCCATTGCTCGCTGGTGGCCCCGTACACCTGGTCGCCAACCTCGAATTCCGAGACTCCGTCTCCGATTGCCTCGACGATTCCCGACAGCTCGGAACCGAGAATGATGGGCGGCGGCTCGAGCTTGACCTTGCCCGCCCGGATGAGGGCGTCCCAATTCCCCACTCCTGCCGCCTTCACGCGCACCAACACTTGTCCGGCGCCGGCCTCGGGCCGAGGCAGATCGTCAGCGGTGATCACGCTCGGTGGACCGAATCGACGGATCCGTGCTGCTTTCATATGTCCTCCTCTGGATCCCGGGCTCGGCCGCGCTCAGCTGTTGTCATGAGCGCGCTCCGCCGAGGGTGGCAACATCGAGACCGCGATTTCCTGTTCGGGACTGACGCGCATGCCCATGAGGGATCTGCTGCCCGCGAGGCGCGATGCCGAAGAAAAAGCCGCTCCGTTTGGTCCGCCGGTGGTCCGAAACGTCCAACCGCAAAAAAACAAGGCCGGATCCGCCTCGAAAAGGTTCGGCGAAATCCGGCCTTCTTCATGGTTGCGGGGGCAGGATTTGAACCTGCGACCTTCGGGTTATGAGGGCGATTCCACCCAACCGGCAGACGGGCGTCGTACCTCATGTTTTCAGTCGTTCCGAGTAGTTGGGCGACGGGCGGAGTCCACCGAAGTCTACACCCGAATCCGCGGGTCCCCTCCTGTTTGGACAAGATCTGGTCAAAGTTCAGGCGAGGCCGTTCCGAGATCGCGACCGTCGCCTTGGCAAGGCCGTCTCGAGGATCTGCAGGCCGCAAACCGAAGTAGCCCGCGGAATCTCTCGCGCCACCCTGCCCGTCCACACCCCCTCTCAAGGAGCCAGAGCACAACGTTCACTGCGGATGGAGTTAGTAGCCAGCACGGCTGCTTCGAGAGAATGAATCTGCCATTGCATTGAGATCGCGGTCCAGGACCCGCCCTCTTCGTGCAGCCATTGCGGACGTGACCGAGGCTACATCGAGAGCACGCAGAGGCGCCGCTGAGCCGGCGATGTAGTGGCCCTGCCGCTGGAAGTGTACAGTCACGGACATGGTCGCCAAGGCTCGAAGGCAGACCAAGGTTCCCCCTCGCATCGGCCCCTTCTTGATTGAAGGCGTCATCGGCGAGGGAGGAATGGGCGTCGTTTATCGGGCGCAGCACGAACAGACGCGGGCCCTCGCGGCCGTGAAGACCGTGCGCGTGCGGAGCGAGTCGTGCCTGACCAGCATCCGTCGCGAGGTCCACGCGCTGGCCGAGCTTCGTCATCCCGGCGTCGTGCGCATCCTCTCCCAGGGGGTCGATCGCAATCGTCCCTGGTACGCAATGGAGTTGCTCGAAGGCGAGACGCTGGCGAGCTATCACGGACGGGTGTGGGGAGCCGACCCGCAGCGGCGGCAAGCCGCAGCGGGCCGCCTGGCCGAGGCGCTGACACATGTCCGGCGCGTTTGCGATCCGCTGGCGTTCCTGCACGGCGAGGGCGTCATCCATGCGGATTTGAAACCGCAGAACGTGTTCTTGCGGACGGACGGGCGGCCCATCCTGGTCGACTTCGGCATCTCGCGGCGGGCCAGTTCGTCCGGCGGTCACGAAGTGCCGGACCTCCCCGCGCTGGGAGGGACGCCGGCGTATATGGCGCCGCACCAGGTGACGGGAGACCTGCTCGAGGCGCGCGACGATCTATATGCGCTCGGATGCATATTGTATGAACTGGTAACGGGCCGGCCGCCTTTCGTCGGCACATCCGCCGCGGACGTTGCCTGGCAGCACCTGCGGGCCCCCGCCCCCCGGCCCTCCTCCCTGGTGGAGGGCGTTCCGCCGGAACTGGACCGGCTCCTGCTTTCGATGCTCGAGAAGCAGCCTCGCGACCGGCCCGGTCACGCAGACGACGTCGGTGAGGCGCTCGAAGAGCTGGGCGCGGTGCGGGAGAAGGAGCGGCGCAGCCGGCGCAGTTACGTCTACAGGCCGAGGCTGGTCGGGCGCGACGTCCCGCTCGGACAGCTGATGGATTACGTCCAGGCGCTGCAGAAGGGGCAAGGCGCCGTAGCCTTGATCGCGGGCGAGAGCGGGATAGGCAAGACCTACCTGGCCCTCGAGGTGTCCCGCCGGGCCGCGGGCGTCGCACAGGTGCTGAACGGCAGCTGCTTGCCTCCCGGAATGCTGGGCCGCGCCGGCGGTGCGGCCCCGCTTCATCCCTTCGGCGACGTTTTGCTCGCGGTCGTGGATCGCTGCGCCTCGGAGGGTCGAGCCGCCACCGATCGCCTCCTCGGCGATCGCGGGAAGGTCCTGGCCGCGATCGAGCCCGCGGTGGCGCAGTTGCCAGGCGTCGCCGCCTATCCGGATCCGCCACCGCTCGGGGGCGCGGCCGCGCGCGATCGCTTGCTGGCCTCGCTGGCCGACACCATCTGCGCGTTCGCTGGCGACCACCCGCTTCTCCTCGTCCTCGATGATCTGCAATGGGCCGACGAGCTGACCTTGCGCCTTCTCGGCTTGCTCGCCGCGAACGTGGTGAGGCGTGCACCGGTATTCGTGCTGGGAACCTATCGCACGGACGAAGCAGGCTCTCCGCTCTCGGAGGTGCTGGACCAGCCCCATGTGCACGTCATCCGGATCGGGCGTCTTGACGAACGGTCCCTCGGGTCCCTCGTGGGCGACATGCTCGCGGTCGACAATCCGCCCGGGCCATTCGTCCAGTTCCTCGCGCACCAGTCCGAGGGCAATCCGTTCTTCGTCGCCGAGTACCTTCGCAGCGCCGTCGACGAAGGCATCATCCGCCGCCTGGGCGCGCGCTCGTTGGTCTTGGGCGGCGGCGCGGAAGCGTCGATCGACGCGCTCCGGGCACTTCCATTTCCCGCGACGTTGCGCGAAGTGGTGGGCAAGCGCCTGAGCGGGCTCAGCCCGCAGGGGCAGCGCCGCGTCGAGCTGGCCGCGGTGATTGGAAGGGAATTCGACGTCGAGATCCTCGACGCCGCCGGCGGGGTGGACGACTCGTCTACGGCGGAACTGCTTTCCCGGCAGATCGTGGAGCAGGTGCGGCAGGGGGCGCTGCGCTTTGCCCATGACAAGCTGCGGGAGATCGCCTACGAGAGGATCGATCCCGAGCGCCGTGGGGCCCTCCATCTGAGCGCAGCGGAAGCCATCGTAAGCGTCCGCCGCGGGCGTCCGGATTTCGCGGCCACGAGCGGCGTCCTTGCGCACCACTACCTCCTGGCGGGCCGGACCGGGGAGGCAGTCGATCATCTGGAAAAGGCGGGGGTCCACGCGCTCGCCGTCGGAGCCCATCGCGAAGCCATCGGGTTCCTCGATCAGTGCCTTGCGCTCGCCGGTAAGCGCGAAGTCGAGAGCGACGCGATCCGTCTCGTCCGCTGGCGACGCCAGCTGAGCGATGCTTATACCGGCGTCGGCAATCTTTCCGCCCGCGCGGCGGAGGCGCGGAAGGCGATCGCTGCGGCGGGCGGCGCGGCGGGCGTCCCGCTGTCGCTCGCGGTTGCCCGCGCGCTCGGGCTGCTCGCCGTCCAGGCTCTCCGGGCCCGAGTGCCGCCAGGTGCCCGCTCCCGGAAGTCGCAGAACAGCACGAACCTGCACCTCGAGCTCGCCCGTGCCCACCGCCACGTCGCGGTGGTCCACTATTTCCAGAACGAGGCCGTGCCCGTCGTGGTCCGGCTCATCGACGCCGTCGAGCACGCCGAGCGCGCCGGACCGTCGCCGGAGCTTTCCGGCGCGTATGCGGAGATCGGAGGTTGCTTTGGATTCGCCGGCTTGAACGGCGCGGCGGAGCGTTATCTACGGCGCGCGATCCACGTCGCGCGGGAAATCGAAGATCCCGCGGCGCTCGACTACGCGTACATGCTCAAGGGACTGTACTCGGTGAGCGTCGGACACTGGCAGGACGTACGATCGAGCGTGGACGAATGCCAGGCCATCTGCGAGCGGATCGGCGACCACGTGAATTGGGCGAACGCGCAGATCGTGCGGTTCTGGATGCACCATTACCTGGGCGAGACCGAGGAATCCGCGCAAGCCGCCCATCGCCTGCTGGTCCGGGCGCAGAAGATCGGCAACCTGCAGCAGGAGGTCTGGGCCCTGTGTAGCGCCGGTGTTGCCGAGTTGCGAGGCGATCGGCCTGCCGAAGCCGTCCGCTACCTGGAGGGCGCCCTGGGCGTGCACGAGGACAAGGACCAGAACAACTTGATCCTCACGCTCGGCTGCGCGGCACTCGCGCGGATGAGGCTGGGCGAAATGGATCGCGCGCAAGCGGACGCGCAAAAAGCGCTCGCCATGCTCGTTCGCGCGCCACGGCCCACGGGGCATGCCACGCTCGAGGGCAGATCGGCCATCGCCGAGGTCATCTTGCGCGCTCCGGAGGTGCGACCGGACCTCGCGCGCCGTTCGGTAGAATGCCTGCGCAGGTATCGCGATGTGTTTCCCATCGGGGAGCCGAGGTATCGGTTCTGGCGCGGCGTCCTGTTGTCGGCGGCGGATCGCAAGCGCGGCGCGGCGCGATCGTGGAACAAGGGATTGCGGGCGGCGGCAAGCCTCTCGATGCGCCACGACGCGCATTTGATCGAGGGAGAAATGGAAGACGCGCCGCCGCGTCATTAACCGATTTCATTTCTCGAGCGCGCGTACGATCTCCGGAAACACGACCTGCGGCGCCGTCTTGCCCCAGAGGAGATCCTGGTGGCCGAATCGCCGGAACACGATCTTCTCGACGGAGCCTCCCCGGTCTCCCTGCCGCGGCGTCTGCGGGCCGTGCAAGAGTCCTCCCCGGCGTAGCCAGTCGTACATGCGGTCGATCGAGTCCCGGTGCCAGAGCGTGTTCCGCGTTCCGGTGATCAAGGTGACGTGCGAGCGTGCGAAGAACGATCGAGCGCGGTCCGTGAGGTACTCGTCGCAGTCTCCGTCCGCGCCGTACGGCGCGGCCCAGCGGCGGCGGACGTTCTGGCCCGCCTGGATGTACATCTCGATCGGTATCGGTCCGAATTGCGCGTTCAGCGCCTTCGCGTCGTGGAGCTCTTCCGTCAGCTGCTCGTGGAAGTACGGGATCCCATACATGAAGCAGAGGCGGAAACAGAGATCGTTGTCGCACAGCGGCTTGCATCCCGGGGAAAGTATTGCCTTCCAATCCTGGTAGTCCCTCTCGAGATCGTCGGGCCACGCCTCGTCGGGCGCAATGTAGTTGCACTGGGCTGCGATTTTTTCGAGCACGAAGTCCTTCGCTTTCATCGCGTTGTCGAAGGTGACCTCGTAGAAGAGGCCCAGCGTGGAGAGCACGACGTGGCTCACGTGCAGCTCCTGCAGATGACCGCCTGCAAGCGACTGCGCGAACGCCCCCGATCCCAGGCAGTGCGCGACGACGGCGAGGGAATCCGCGTTCGCGCGCGTGCGAATCTCGTTCAGTGCCTTGGGGAAGTCGATCTCCGCGACCCGATCGATATGGAAACGCTGCGCGAAGGCCGCGGCAACTTTCTTCTGGAGGTACTGCCTGGAAACGAGATGGCTGCCCCGCCAATCGAGGAGCCAGACGTCGAACCCTTCCTTGCACAGCCTCTTCGCGAGGCTATCTCCGGAGGGGACGAGGAACGTCGTGTACGCCGCGCTGGCGCCGTGGATCAGCACCACGTGACGCCCTTTCGCCTCGCGCGCGGCCGGCCTCGCGTGCCGGATCTGGAGCTTGATGCCGTCCGACGTCTCTACCTCCGACGTCTCCAACGGGATCGGTGTGAGCCCGTCCTTCGATGGCGCGATCACGGGAAGGGCCTCAGCCGATCGATCTCCGGCAGGTACACCTTCTCCAGGTTGCCGAAGAAGAACGAGGCGAACGCGCCGAACGCCCAGATCTTGCGCTCGTCGTCGTCGGTCCCGCGCACTTCGAACGAAGGCATCTGCTTCGTGAGGAAATCGTCGATCCCGACGCGCAGGATGCCGGCGCGGCGGAAAGAGCGGTCCCTTCGGTTGCGGATGGTGGTGAACAGCGTGGTCGTGTCCTGCCAGGCGTCCGATCCGGCCCGATCGAGCAGCCTCTTGAAGCCCCTCAGGACGTATTCGCCGTCGGTCCCGAAGACCAGGTGGTAGATCATGAAACGCTCGCGCGCGGAGTCGATCGGCCCGCCGAGGACGAGCAGGCGCAGCCGGCCCGTGACGTCGTATGTCTCCGGACGCGGAGCCTTTCTCGGGGCGCCCGGCTTCAGCGGCCATTTCACCGTGATCTTGCCGGTCAAATCGATCTCGTGCAATCGATCCTGGAGCATCTTGGAAAGATCGCCACTACGGGCGTGCAGCGACACGACGACGCTGGTATTCGCGAATCGGCCGAGCTCCTCGGCACGCTCATAGCTGACGTTGCGGGCGACTTCCGCGACGAAGCCTTGCATGACCTCGTCGAATTCAAGGCTGACGGGTGCCGCCCTCGGCTCGGGCACGCCCGCGGGCGGGAGCCCCTCTTCGATGCGAGCGATCGGGTCGAGCATCCCGCGGTTCTTGGTCGCCCAGCCTTGCGCCGCGTCCCACTCGTCCGCCTGCCAGTCGACTCCAAGCTCCCGGGAGATCCGATATTCGATACTGCGTTCGGCGATGGCCGCGATCGTTGCGGAAGGGTTGACGCCGACAGAGCGGGGAAAGATCGAGGCGTCGATCACATGCAGGCCCTCGTAATCGTGGACACCGCCCCATTGGTCGGTAACGCCATGCGCGGCGTCGCCGCCCATCGGGCATCCGCCCTGGCTGTGGACGGTGATCGGACGATTGAGGAAGCTCCAGGCGGGGTTCACGCGGAGCTGCGAACCCACGCGTTCGCCGCCGCTGCCGTCGAGCGGCGGACCATCGAGCTCCGCGGCGTAGTCGCGCATCAGCCGCTCCTCGGCCGTGTACACCGGGTGTCCCGGGGGATCGGTGAAATGAGCGCAGAGCACACCCCGCTCGAGCGCGAGCCGGCCCGGTTTGTCGTCCCGCCCCATGACCAGGAACACCGCGGTGTTCTCTCCGGGATCCTCGAATCCCAGGAGGAACACGATGAAACCGACGAGCGCGTCGACGCCGCCGAGCTTGTCGAGGAGGAACCGCTTCTTCAGCGCCCGTTTCGTTTCTTCTTCCGTCAGGCGATGCAGTTTCCTCGCAGGGACCGCCATCCTCACCAGTGGGTGGAGCAGGGATCCGAGAATCCCTTTCGGCTCCAGCGCCGCGAGCACCGCTTCGGAAATGTTCCTCGCCTCTTCGCGGAGCTCGTTCGTGAGGAGGTCGGATAGCTCGCTCCGGAAATCCTGGAAGATCTGCTTCAGCTGGGACGGAACGTACTGTTCGAGGCTGGTCAGCACCGATCCGACGTCGGCGGGAATGGAAACCGTGTGCTCCTGGCCGAGCCCGCCGTCCGCGTGTGAAACGAATCGGAACGAATGCCCGTCGTGCTGTCGCGAATTGCCGTGTCCGGCGCTGAGCGCACGCACCCAGCTTCGATTGCTGCTCCGGGGCATCGCCCTCGCGCCGGTGTTGAAATGGTGGAGCAATTCGCGGACGCGGGCTGTCCGGTCACGGGCAATCCCGCCTTCGTCGGCGAGGAACGCCTTGAGCTGCTGCGCCAGTTGCAAATACTGCCTGTGCGGCGCCCGCTCGAGATACCGATTGCGACCGAACCAGATCGGAGCGCGAAACATCCCGAAGACTTCCTTCAGCGACGGGGGATAGCCGCCGTCCTGGAGCAGGAACCACTCCGGGCGGTCGTGTGCCGGGTTGCCGTTACGGTGGTAAAGCAGGGAAGTCGTGATGGTCGGCCCGGAGCAAGGCTCGACCGGCTGCTTCACGTCGTACGCAAGCCCGACCGCGTCCGCATTCGCGAAATATTTGTGCCCGAGCTTGCCGCTGAGGTGCGGCAGCGCTCCGCTTGCCTTGCACTTGAGGAGCAGCTCCGTCGAGTTCACCGCGCCGGCGCAGAGAAACACCCACTTCGCTTCGACGGTCACGCGTCTTGCGCCGCAAAGCCGGTCTTCGTAGGCGACCGAGTACCCGTGCTCCGGATGATGGGGATCCAGTGGCTTGATCTCGACGACCTCGGCTAGCGTGCGGATGTCGGCGTAGGGCCTCTTCGCCTGGTCGTCCCAAGCGTCCTCGGCGATGGCGAGATAGTTCAAGTCCAGCGTGTTCTTGGCGCGAAACTCGCAGCCGATGTCGCAGTTCCCACATCCCTGACAGCCCTCCTGCGTGCGCCGGCGGGGCCCACCATCCGGTTCCTGCGCCTCGCGGGGTTTCTTGAAATGAACCGCAAGCGGGGGGTGGAAGAACTCCCCTTCGCGGCCGAGTCGCTTCGCCACGGCTTGCATGATTGCGGTCTTCGGAGCGCCGCCGCGCCGAAATTCCTGTGCCTCGATCGACGCGACCTGAAGCATGTAGGCCGCGAGGTCGTAGTAACGCTCGAGCCTGTCCCGCGAGCATCCCTCCGGCCATCCCGACTCGAAGACGTGCTTGGGCGCGCGCAGATGGACGTTGGCGTAGATCAGCGATCCGCCCCCGTACCCTGCCGCCTGCCCGACCTCGATGCCGTTCAGGTCGCGCAGTTCCCACAGGCCATTTCCCGCCGTCCAGAGCAGGCGCGACAGATCCGGGACCTCGCCGGGACCGGGCGGTGTGACCCTCGGGAAGTCGTCCTTCTCGTAACGCCGCCCGCGCTCGAGCACGCAGATATGGAAGCCGGCTTGTACGAGGCGGCAGGCCGCGACCGCACCACCGAAGCCGGTGCCGATCACCACTGCGTCGAGTTGGGGCCCCATCTTCCCCCCTCTCCAAGCATTGCGGATCGTGCATGGGAAATCAATGGCTGGCCTACAAAATGATTCAGCCACTCATGCGACCAGTGATCACTATGAATATCGACAACCGATTCATGGTCAGCAAGTGCCGTGCCCGCGGGCGCAAGGCGAGCGATCCCATCACGAGCCGCACGCGCAATCTATTGCAAGAACACAGATCACGTCGAACCGTGGCGCTACGGTGGCGCTACCAGCGGCGCTACTTCACGCGCGTTCTCATTCCGGTTGAGGTTCCCCGATTCAGTGGGCGTTTACTCTCAACGGGCGCCGCGCGCTCGCAGATCCAGTCCACTGAGATGTCGCTTCCAAACCGCAACGTGGTGAGGTTCGCTCGGGCTACCCGTGGATACGGCAACCAGCCCGTGATCGGGTCCATCGAGTTCCCGAGGCTACGCGGGCGAGTATCCCCCGTGTCGAGATCCGCATCCGCGGCGAACTCGCAGTTGGCGGTGTCAGGCCCGGGTGCTATCCGCCGAGGCGATGGCCGCCTTACCGCCGATCCCTCGATGCGGTGCTGCGTCTGCGGCGCCGCTCTCTGGTACGTCCGCGCGCGTGTGATCGGCGAGGAGGGCCATTTCCATTGCCGTCGCTGCGGCGCACGGTATTGCGAGACGCAGCATTGGTATCCGGGCATGAGCTGCCGTCGCCACGGCGAGCTCTGAGCTTTGAGGTAGGAGGGGTGTCGTTGGCAAAAACTTGATCCGACACGCTGGACGTAAATCGGCAGGGAGGCAAGCTGGATGGCCATGCACCTCGTACTCGCTCTGCTGGGCGCTCTGCGCGCCGCGCTGTCGACTCGCTCAGACCTCATTCTTGAGAACCTGGCGCTACGGCAGCAACTCGCCCTACTCCGACGCTGCTCTAAGCGCCCTGGCATTGGTCCCCTCGATCGCCTCTTCTGGATGTGGCTCTCGCAGCGGTGGGCGCGGTGGCGCGAGGCGCTCCATATCGTTCAGCCGCAGACCGTTATTCGCTGGTACAGACAAGGCTTCCGCGCCTTCTGGAACTGGAAGTCCCGACGCGGTGGAACCGGTCGACCGCCCATCGACTGCCAGGTTGCAAAACTCGTCCGCACCATGGCCCTCGCCAATCCTCTCTGGGGCGCGCCGCGCATCCATGGTGAGATCCTCAAACTCGGTCTTGATATTTCAGAACGCACCGTTGGTCGGCTCATGCCCCGTCGCGTGAAACCGCCCTCCCAGACCTGGCGAACGTTCCTCCAAAACCACGTTGCCGATCTCGCCTCCGTCGACTTCTTCGTCGTACCCACCGTGACGTTCCGCGTGCTCTATGTGTTCGTGGTCCTGCTTCATCACCGCCGCCGAGTCGCGCACTTCAACGTCACCGAGTCGCCCACCGCCGCCTGGACCGCGCAGCAGATCATCGAAGCCTTCCCTCACGAATCAGCGCCTCGCTTCCTCCTCCGCGATCGGGACAGCGTCTACGGCGCCGAGTTTCGAGAACGGGTCAAGAACATGGGCATCGCCGAGGTTCTCACCGCACCGCGCTCGCCGTGGCAGAATCCCTTTGCCGAGCGCGTGATCGGTACCATCCGCCGCGAGCTCCTCGACCACGTGATTGTTCTTAATGAGGGCCACTTGCGCCGTCGTCTTCGCAGTTACCTCGGCTACTACCACCAGTCGCGCACACACCTCGCCCTCGAGAAAGACGCGCCCGAGCCGCGCGCAGTCGAGCCACCCGACACCGGGCGAATCATTGCGCTGCCGCAAGTCGGCGGACTCCACCACCGCTACGAACGCCGCGCGGCGTAGCCGTACTCGACGATCTCCCTGCCTCGAATAAGTCCGCGATTGCTTTGCGAACATAGGCTCGCTGACCGGGCTCGCGGGCTCGGTCATCAACGCCCTCCCGTCGCCCTTGCTTCGGCCGACCCAACAGCGCGCGCTGCTGCTCAAATAGGCTCGGCCTCGGCCGCTTGCATCTTATCGTTCAGCTGTCTCGATCGAGTTTTGGCCAACGACAGGTCGGGTCGACTTCTGATCGGCGGCAAAAGCGATCGCGCCTTCCCTCCAGAGTCAAGGGAAACGGCTCGACCCTTTCTGTCGTGTGATCCGGCC
>Ga0209474_10001163_pt1 | contig 26516 bp, 23 predicted proteins | sample GraSoiAngelo_145_FD_185902 | JGI IMG/M metagenome (GOLD analysis project Ga0209474, IMG submission 185902) | Grasslands soil microbial communities from the Angelo Coastal Reserve, California, USA - 14_1009_05_20cm (SPAdes) (version 2) | ecosystem: Environmental > Terrestrial > Soil > Grasslands...
TGGTCAAGTTGGGGACCCCCGACACGGCCGACGCCAAGGGTGTGCGCGTTTACCTCAAGGAATTTTTGTCGGACCCTCGGGTGATCGAGGATCAGGGGCTGTCATGGAAGCTGGTGCTGTACGGCATCATCCTGCGCGTCCGCCCGCGCCGCAAGGCGCGCGATTACCAGAAGATCTGGAATACCGACAGAAACGAGTCTCCGCTCAAGACCATCACGCGCTCGCAGTCCGACAAGCTCTCGGCCGCCATCAGCGATCACGACCACATCGTGGTGGATTGGGCAATGCGCTACGGCAACCCCTCGATCCAGTCGCGCATCGAGGCCCTGATGGCGCAGGGCTGCAAGCGGCTGCTGGTGGTTCCGCTCTATCCGCAATATTCGGCCGCGACTTCGGCGACCGTGTGCGACGAAGTATTCCGCGTGCTCGCGCGGATGCGCGCGCAACCGACATTGAGAGTGACGCCGCCCTACTACGACGATGCAGAATATATCGAGGCGCTTGCGGCCTCGATCAATGCGCACCTGGCGAGCTTGCCGTTTGAGCCGGAGCTGATCGTGGCCTCGTTCCATGGCATGCCGCAGAAATACGTCGACAACGGCGATCCCTACCAGGCGCAGTGCATCGCCACTACCGATGCGTTGCGCAAGCGCATGGGCCTTGATCCCTCAAGGCTGCTTCTGACGTTTCAGTCGCGTTTCGGCTACGACGAGTGGCTGCAGCCCTACACGGACAAGACCATGGAGCAACTGGCAAAGGACGGCGTGCGCCGTATCGCCGTCGTCACTCCCGGTTTCTCCGCCGATTGCCTGGAAACGCTGGAAGAGATTGCGCAGGAAAACGCAGAGATATTCAGGCACAATGGCGGCGAGCAATTTACCTTCATTCCATGCCTGAACGACAGCGAGGCCGGGATGGACGTGATTCGCCAACTGGTCCTGCGCGAGGTTCAGGGCTGGATATGAAGCTTCCGTTTCAGGCTGCCATCGCTCGCAGCCCTGTGAGATTTTGGCGAGGAGATTTTGATGACCGGGTTTGACATTTTCGCCATTGCGCTGGTGCTGCTGGTTATTTTTACGCTGTTCGCCGGCGTCAAGACGGTGCCGCAGGGATACGACTGGACCATCGAGCGATTCGGGAAATACACGCGCACGCTGGCCCCGGGGCTGAACATCATCATCCCTTACTTCGATCGGGTCGGGCGCAAGATGAACATGATGGAGCAGGTGATCAGCATCCCGGAACAGGAGGTGATCACCAAGGACAACGCCACTGTTACGGTGGATGGGGTTGCGTTCTTCCAGGTGTTCGATGCGGCCAAAGCAAGCTACGAGGTGGCTAATCTCAACCAGGCGATCATCGTGCTGACGATGACGAACATCCGCTCGGTAATGGGAGCGATGGACCTCGATCAGGTGCTGTCGCATCGCGACGAGATCAATGAGCGGCTGTTGCGGGTCGTCGATGCGGCCGTTTCGCCGTGGGGCCTGAAGGTCAACCGGATCGAGATCAAGGATATCGTGCCGCCCGCGGACCTCGTCGAGGCGATGGGACGGCAGATGAAGGCCGAGCGCGTCAAGCGCGCCGACATTTTGCAAGCCGAAGGGCAGCGGCAGTCGGAAATCCTTCGCGCCGAAGGAGCCAAGCAGGGCCAGATACTGCAGGCAGAAGGCCGCCGCGAAGCCGCCTTCCGTGATGCGGAGGCGCGCGAGCGCCTGGCGGAGGCCGAAGCCAAGGCGACCCAGATGGTCAGCCAGGCCATCGCCCAGGGCGATGTCGCCGCGCTGAATTATTTTATCGCCGACAAATACATCAAGGCGTTCGGGCAATTTGCGGATTCTCCGAACCAGAAGGTCCTCATGCTGCCGATCGAGGCGATGAGCATGCTCGGTGCGCTCGCCGGCATCGGCGAGATCGCCAAGGCGACTTTTGGCGAGAGTGCGGCATCGGCGCAGGCTGCCGCCCGGCGTTCTTCCGTGCCGCAGGCCGGGCCGAACCCGCCTCCGGCGACGCCGCGCACGTGATCCGGAGGGTCAGCACATGATCGAGATTTTCTCCACGCTTGGCACCTGGAACTGGCTGATCTTCGGCATCGTGCTGATGGCGCTGGAGCTGCTGGCGCCCGGCGTGTTTCTATTTTGGCTTGGGCTTGCCGCATTGCTGGTCGGCTTGTTGTCTTTCGTTATCAATCCGTCCTGGCAGATGCAGATCCTGACGTTCGCGATCTTCGCCGCCGCCGCGGTGCCGCTGTGGCGCAGGGTCGCGCGCAACAGCAAGGTCGCCAGTCAAAGCAATCCTTTCCTCAACAAGCGCGCCGATGCACTGGTGGGCCGGGTCTTCACCTTGGAAAAGCCGATCATCGACGGGTCAGGAACGGTGCGGATCGACGATACCGTCTGGCGCGTCACCGGTCCGGACGTCCCGGCCGGCAGCCGGGTCAAAATCGTGCAGGCCGATGGCGCCAGCCTGACGGTCGCCCCGGAGTGACTTGGCTGTCCTGACGTTTGTTGCAGCACTGGAGCCAACGATGTCGCGAATTGCGCCGCTTGAGCCGCCTTATGCGCCGGAGATTCAGGATCAATTCGACCGGATCATGCGCGGCGCGCCTCCTCTGATGCTGTTCCGTGTCATGGCCGGCAACGCCCGTGCCTGGGAGAAATTCCGCGCTGGCAGTTTGCTCGATCGCGGTCCGCTCTCGCTGCGCGAGCGCGAGATTGTCATCGACCGGACCTGCGCACTGACCGGCTGCGAGTACGAATGGGGCGTGCATGTCGCGACATTCGCGGACGCGGCGCACCTCACGACCGAGCAGGTCCGCGCCACCGTTCTCGCCAGCGCCGATGCTTCGTGCTGGTCGGAAAGCGAACGGGCACTGATCCGGGCTGTCGATGCGCTGCATCATCGCGCGACGCTAAGCAATGCGGAATTTGCGGCATTGTCGGCGCACTTTGACGATGCGCGGATTTTTGAAATCATCCTGCTCTGCGGCTTCTACCGCACGGTGTCTTACCTCGCGAACGGGCTCGATCTGCCGTTGGAAGAAAAGGCTGCACGATTTCCGAACGCATCCTCCGAACGCATCCAGTGAGTAGCGCTCATTACGGCGCCGAAACCGCGAGTCAGCGCTGCCGCAGAAACGGGATCAACATCGGTACGCGCCGACAATATGGTCCGTAAGCATCGGCGCCAAGTTCGGTGGTCAGAAAACCTTCTTCCATGCGCGCCTTCTGCCAGAGCCCGAAGACGATCAGCAAGGCGCCGAGCAAAGCCGTGACCGTCCCGACCGCGATGCCGGTCGCCAGCATGGCTGAAATAAGCCCGGTATAGATCGGGTGGCGAACGAGACCATATGGACCGGTATCGATGATCCGGTGGCCTTCCTTGCGTGTGATCGCGTTGGACCAGAACCGTCCGAGGTGGATTCGGGCCCACCAGGTGAAAAGGATGCCCGCCAAAGTAAGCCCCGCAAGAAAGTATGTTGCGCCGTTGCCGAGATTCCACAGCGGTTTCTCTCCGAGTATCTCAGCGGTCCAGGGCGTAAGCAGAACGGCGCCCGCCAGGATCGGAATCCGGTACGCGCGCGAGTCCCAGGTCCTGACGTGTTTTTCGGTTCGAGCGGAAAAAAACGAGGCGACAATCCAGCTGATAAGCCAGGCGATCCAGATCAACGCCAGCAATTGCGTGGGCCATGTCGCGGTCCATCCACTCCATGCGAAGGCCAGGATCGGGTTCGCGGTTTGCGTCATGGCTGAATTATATTCCCGATTGCATTCAATTGGCAAACATCGCGCGGGACTAAACAATCTTAATGTTTGAAGCCAAGAAGATAAGTAAGCGTGTCGCGCAAAGCAGGCTCAACCGGCCTTGCCGTGTAGCCAAGTTCACGCTCGGCCTTCTTGCTCGAAAGGTCCGTCGCCCGCAGCGCAATCCGAACGCCCTCAGCGGTGCCTGATGGGGGACGTCGCGTTACGTGGTCGGAGATGAATTCCAGCACGGCGGCGGCCGCCTTTGCCACTCCGCCGGGAACCGGCATGTGGAGGCGGCTTCCGCCACCGATTGCGGTCACCAGCCCAAGAATTTTCTTCAGCGGAATGCTTTCCCCGCCAAGAAGGTAGCGATGACCTGCCTGCCCGCGCTCCATCGCAAGCACCAGCCCGGCCGCGACATCGCGTACATCGACGAGGTTCACGATGAAATCGAGATAAAGTTGAAAACGCCCGCCGAGGAAGTGTCGGAGCATCGCTGTCGGCGGAGTGAGGTTATGATCGTGAGGTCCAATCGGCATTGTCGGAGTGCCAATCACGACCGGAAATCCCGATCGTGCAGCTTGCAGTGCAAGTTGTTCGGCGAGCATCTTCGAACGAGTATACGGACCCGGCATATCGCGGGCCGTCAACAGGCTGCCTTCAACCGCATCGTCCGGTGGTGAACGGCGAAAAAGGATGGATTCGGTCGAGCAGTGCAACAACCGCGCAACGCCGCGCTTCCGCGCTGCCGAAATCACAATCTTTGTGCCGCGGCAATTGACTGCATGAAAATCGGTTTTGGTTCGCGCCCACATGCCAGGCAGTCCGGCAAGGTGATAGACCTGGTCGACGTCGCGTAGGCACACATCGATCAGACTCGGATCGAGTACCGAGCCGGCCACATAGTCAACTTCCGGCAGCGCAAACATCGGAGGGCGAATGTCGAGAACTCGCACCTGCCGGCCCCGTCCGACAAGCGTCGACACGAGGTGTTGTCCGATGAAGCCGCTGCCACCAGTGACAAGTATCTTGGTCATGAGCGCGGGAGCTGCTTGCCTTGCCGATCCTCGGAGGAAACTGAGGGGCCGCGAATTGGAGGAACCGGGTTGATGATCGTCGCAAGATCGTGGCGATAACCGAGCGCAATAAACAGCTTTGCCATTACAAACATAGGTCCGAGTAACAGGTGAGTTGGATTATCCACCAGCGCCGGCTGTCGACGTTCGAACACCCGGTGTCCGACGACTTGAAAACCCACGCCGAGCAGGATCAAAACCGCAGAGATCGCCCACACGCCGGCGGCAGTGACATAATTCACGATGATCCCTGCGTTCGAAAGCAATACCAGCGCAACGCCTACGATGGCCGCTCCAATGGGCGCGTCGAGAAGACACCAGTAGATCAGAACAGGCAGGACCATGATGCTGGCAGCGGTGATGCCGCCGCCAAGCGTGTCAATACGCCACAAACTCAAGGGGAGAACCGCAGCCAGAAACAAAAACAGGATACCGAATACATGCATTGCACAGTTGCGCGGATCCCGGTGATATTCCACGTAATCCACAAGCTGGCACTTGAAATAGGCAGTCATGCTACGCTCGCTTCAAATCTCGCGCATTGGCACGGCTTAAATTGCGGATAAATATCGGCGCTCAGCGCTGGTTTGCACGCTCTCGCCAGAGGGAAAAGTCGATCGAAGTAGAACTTGTGGTCACGCCAAAGTCAAATGGCGCCAAGCTCCGCCTGAAGTTTCCAACTGTTAGTTGCGGCTACTGCGTGCCAATTTCTCCGCCAATGGCGGATCCGAACAGTTCGCCGTGTTCACCGTTGAACCGCGACATCTGCATCTGCTCGACGGGGAAATAGTCGGTCGCGCTGGTATTGACCTTGATGCCGGGAAGCAGCAACCCGAGTTCGAAATTCTTCAGGTTGGCCGCCTGCCGCATGACGTTCTCGCGCGTGAGATCGTCGCCGCACTGCTTGAGCACCTGAACCATGGTCTGCGCCGTCAAATAGCCGTAGACGCTGAAGGTGCTGGATTTATCGCCTTCCGGAAAATACTTGTCCATGAAGGCCGACCATTCCTTGATGGCCGGATCGTCTTTCCATGTTGGATCAGTAGGATCCTTGAGGTAGTTGCTCGACAGAACGCCCTTGGAGTTCTCAAGGCCAGCCGGCTTGAGCACCGAGCCGACGGAGTTTGAGATACTGGCAAGGAACTGGACCGGCTTCCAGCCGATCTCGGCTGCCTTCCTGATCGCCTGTGCGGCGAATTTGGGCGAGGCCTCGTTGAAAAACACATCGGCGCCGAGTGTTTTCAGCGTGACGATCTGACGATCCACGGTCGGGTCAGTGGGCTCGTAGGGAATTTCCCCAACGATCATACGCTTGGTTGCTTCCTCGCCGAGGCCGTCCTTGAGGCCCTTGAGATAGTCGCGGCCTGAATCGTCATTTTGATAGAGGATGCCGATCTTGCCCTGCGGCAGATTTTGCAGAATGTATTTCGCGTATATCCGCCCCTCGGTCTGATAGGTGGGTTGCCACCCCATGGTCCAAGGGAAGTTCTTGGGATCGCCGAACTTGGTGGCGCCGGTGGCCACGAACAGTTGCGGCACCTTTTTGTCATTGAGGTACTTCTGGATCGCGTTATTGGTTGGCGTTCCCAAGCTCTGAAAAATCAGCAGCACCTCATCGCTCTCCACGAGCTTGCGCGCCTGCTCCACGGTCTTTGCCGGGCTGAAGCTATCATCATAAGAAACGAAGTTGATCTTTCGTCCGTTGATGCCCCCTTCAGCGTTGAGTCTCTTGAAAAAAGCGTCTTGCGTCCGGCCAATCAATGCATAGGCGGACAGCGGCCCGCTGTAGGGCATGATGTTGCCGAGCTTGATCTCGGTGTCGCTGACGCCGGGATCATATTTCTTCTGCGCCGCCGCAGGACAGGTGCCCAGTAAAACGCAGGCCAGGATAGATCCAAGTATGATGCCGCGTGACTGCGCCATGTCGCCCCCCTTGATGTCGTCGGCTATTCGCCGATCGTACTCATAGTCTAGGAGTTAAACATTGAAGCTGTCCAGTTGCGAAAACGCCAGCCTCTCGGAATCTGAGCAGTTGAAAGCTCTGCGCGGGCATTCGCGCTCGCCGGAGGCTGGCGTCACCGGAAAGTTGGTGTAGGCTCGCGCCAAACAACGGGTAGCAAGCTCGGTCTGACGGGGAGAAACATGAACGTAAAAAAACAAATTCTGTGGTACCTCACCTTTACCCTCACCGGCATTGCTGCAGCAGGCCTGGTTTCCACATTTTCAGCTCTTGCGAGCGCGCAGCAGGCAGCGGCAGCCGTCGATGATGACAACATAGGCGGTGTGGTGCGCGGGCCGGGCGGCCCCGAAGCGGGCGTTTGGGTTATCGCCGCGACCACCGAATTGCCGACCAAATTCGCCAAGATCGTTGTCACCGACGAGCAGGGCCGCTTTGTGATTCCAGACCTGCCGCCGAAGGTGAACTACGAAGTGTGGGTCCGCGGCTATGGTCTGGTGGATTCGCCCAAACTGCGGGCGAAGCCCGGCCAGCAGCTTAGCCTCGCGGCGGTCCCGGCGCCGAATGAGGCGGCCGCGGCACACTATTACCCCGCGCTCTACTGGTTCACCATGATGAAGCTTCCGCCGGCCAAGGATTTCGGTGGCAGCAGCGATATCCCGAAAGACATCACCCAAGATATCTGGCGCCAGCGCATGAACAATGTCGATTGCGTCGGATGCCATCAGCTTGGCCAGGAATCCACGCGCACGATCCCCGCGGCGTTTGGCGAATTCAAATCCGGCGAGGAGGCATGGATGCGCCGCGTCAGCTCCGGGCAAACCGGCGAATGGATGGTGAACCGGCTTGCCGGGCAGCTCGGGGGTGTGCCGTTCAAGTATTTCGGTGATTGGACCGATCGGGTTGCCAAAGGTGAACTGCCCAAGAACAAACCAGAGCGGCCATCCGGGATCGAGCGCAACGTTGTCATCTCCTCATGGGAGTGGGCGACCGAGAAACATTTCGTCCACGACCTGATTTCGTCGGACCGCCGCAATCCGGGCGTCAATGCCTACGGTCCGCTGTTCGGCTCGAATGAATACTCGTCCGACGACATGCCGATCCTCGATCCGAAGACGCACAAGGTGAGCTTCTTCAAAATGCCGGTCGCCGATCCGAAGATGCCGGAAATGTTTGGGCCGCCGCTGCATCCCAATGCCACGCTCAAACCGGTTGGCGCTTCGGCCTACTGGGGCGACGAGAAAATCTGGAACCAGCGCTCCAACAATCACAACGGCATGTTTGACAGCAAGGGCCGGGTCTGGTTCGCCGCTTCAGTGCGCGGCATCGATAATCCGGCGTTTTGCAAAAAGGATTCCGATCACCCGTCCGCGAAGGCGTTTCCGATCGATCGCTCGGGGCGGCAAGCCTCCGTGCTCGATCCCAAGACAATGAAGTACAGCTTCATCGATACCTGCTTTGGCACTCATCATCCGCAGTTCGGCTATGACGCCGACGATACATTGTGGTTCTCCGGGACCGGCCCCGTGGCCGGCTGGGTCAATACCAAAGTCTGGGATGAGACCGGCGATGCCATCAAGGCGCAAGGCTGGGCGCCGTTCGTTCTCGACACCAATGGCAATGGCACGGTCGACGAATACACCGAACCCGGCGCGCCGGCACAGGCCGGCAAGGATATGCGCGTCGCGGGCTCGGGCCCCTATGCCGTGATGCCGCATCCAACCGATGGCTCGGTTTGGTACACCGTCAACGTATTCGTCGGTACACCCGGCTTCATGCGCTTCGACCCGAAAACGAAACTGTCGGAGTTTTATGCGATCCCAAAAGAAGGCATCGGCGTCCGCGGCGGCGACATCGACAAGAACGGCGTACTCTGGGGCTCAGGCTCAAACGGAACGCTGATCAGTTTCGATCGCCGTAAATGCAAGAATCCGCTCAACGGGCCGAACGCGACCGGCAATCACTGCCCCGAAGGATTTGCTTATTACAAGTATCCGGGCCCGGGCTTCGAGGGACTCGAAAACACCAGCGCCGAGGCGAGCTACTATACCTGGGTAGATCATCACAACACGGTAGGCCTCGGCGCCAATATCCCGATTTCCACAGCCAACCTCAATGATGGATTCGTTGCCTACAAGGACCGACAAATGGTGATGCTTCGCATCCCCTACCCGTTGGGTTTTTTCGCCAAGGGCCTGGACGGGCGCATTGACGATCCAAACGCCGGCTGGAAGGGGCGCGGACTCTGGAGCACCAGCGGTGACCGCACGCCTTGGCTGATGGAGGGCGGCAAGGGTTCAAAGCCGCGCGCCGTCCATATCCAGATACGCCCTGATCCGCTTGCAAAATAGACGCGCGAACACGGCGTACATGTCATCTTCGCAGCGTACGCCTCTTGCAGTGCCTGCGCGACGAGCGACCCCGACCATTGCTCGTTTGATTGACGAATAAAGCTGAAAGGATGCGGCAAATCACACGTTTCAGAAAAGTTCTCGCTCTGTTGGTGTTCGCACTGACAGCTTCAAGTGCCGCCGCGCAGGTGCCGAGCTGCACGACCAATGATCCTGACGTGGCTTGCACGGTGCAGGGCGCGGTGCGCGGCGTCGTTGAAGGCGACATGCTTGCATTCAAGGGCATTCCCTATGCGCGGCCGCCAGTCGGTCCGTTGCGCTGGAAGCCGGCCGAGGCCGCCGAAAGTTGGCCAGGCGAGCGCGACGGCAGTCGCTTCGGCGCGATCTGCCCGCAAATTATCGCGCAGGAAGTCAGGGGTGACGAGGATTGCCTGACCCTCAATGTCTGGCGTCCGCGGGTGAGGCCGGCTGAGCCGCTGCCGGTCATGGTGTGGCTGACTGGCGGCGGCAATCATTCATTATCGGGGCAGGGATCGGCCGGTTACGGCGGTGTTACCTACAACGGCGAGAAGTTCGTGCCCGAGGGCGTGGTATTCGTCAGCTACAATTTGCGGCTTGGCGTTCTCGGTTTTCTGGCGCATCCGGCGCTTGATGCCGAACGGCCGGAGAGAGTCTCGGGCAACTATGGCAGCCTGGACCAGGTCGCCATCCTGCGCTGGCTCAAGCAGAACATCGCGGCATTCGGCGGCGACCCAAACAAGGTGTTCCTGTTTGGCACTTCGGCGGGCGGCGGCAATATCTGCGCGCTCGTGACCTCACCGTTGACGCGCGGGCTGATCCACGGCGTCGCGATGCAAAGCAGCGTCCCGAGCGGTTGTGAGCTTCAGACATTGGACGATGCGCGCAACGGCACGGGGGTGAAGGTCGCGGCGGCGGTTGGCTGCGAGATGGCTGCCGATGTAGCCGCCTGCATGCGCGGCAAGAGCACTGCGGAGATTGTCTCGGCGCTGCCAGGAACCTTTACCGTTCTGCCGCGCATCTATGGACCCAACGTGGACGGACAGATCTTTCCCGATCAGCCACTCAAGCTGATCGTGGATGGCAAGTATCCGCCGATGCCAGTGATCATTGGTAACACGTCGGAGGAAACCATGCAGTGGGCGGACAGCGCCGGACGGGTGAGCGATGAGGCGAGCTATGCGGCGGCATTGGACAAAGTGTTTGGCGCGGCTTCACGCGAACGAATTCTCGTCGAGTATCCGGTGAAATCCTATCCGACGCCTCGACTGGCCTTCATGAGGGTTACCACCGATGCTGAGTTCACCTGCCAAAGCCGGCGTGTGGCGCGGGCGATTTCGAAAACGCAACGCGAACCGGTTTACCGTTACATTTTCACGCAGGCTCAGGAAAACGATCCGGCGCTGAAACCCGCCGGTGTTGTGCACACGGTCGAGCATGCGTTTCTTTTCCCTGGCAAGTACCAGCCGACCGAGGCCGAGACCTCAATCCAGCGCCAGATGGTCGGGTACTGGACGCGCATGGCTCGGACCGGCAATCCCAACGGCGGCAATGATCCGCAATGGCCGGCTTCGAGCCTCGAAAGCGACTCGTACCTGGAAATCGGCGCGGCCACCTCGGCGAGGAAAGGCTCAGTCGAAGCGAAATGCGATTTCTGGGACACGGTGCCGTTCCCGCAGCCGCATCTGTAACGCGCTCTCTTTAATTGCCCGGCGCCAGCTCAAAAACAAAAACCCCGCCATTTGCGGCGGGGTCCAGTTGGGGAGATCAGGCTAAGTCGCGATCAGGCGGGGATGCGCTCTTCCACCTCGTGCGGCTCGCGCAGCACATAGCCGCGGCCCCACACTGTTTCGATGAAATTGCGTCCTTCGGAGGCGTTGGCGAGCTTCTTGCGCAGCTTGCAGATGAAGACGTCGATAATCTTCAGTTCCGGCTCGTCCATGCCGCCATAGAGGTGATTGAGGAACATTTCCTTGGTCAGGGTGGTGCCCTTGCGCAGCGAGAGCAGCTCGAGCATCTGGTATTCCTTGCCCGTCAGATGCACCCGCTGACCACCGACCTCGACGGTCTTGGTGTCCAGATTGACCACGAGATCGCCGGTCTGGATCACTGACTGGGCGTGGCCCTTGGACCGGCGCACGATCGCATGAATTCGCGCGACCAGTTCGTCCTTGTGGAAGGGCTTGGTCATGTAGTCGTCGGCGCCGACGCCGAGACCCTTGACCTTGTCCTCGATGCCGGCGAGCCCGGAGAGGATCAGAATGGGGGTTTTGATCTTGGAAACCCGAAGCTGCTTGAGCACATCGTAGCCGGACATGTCGGGCAGGTTAAGGTCGAGCAGGATGATGTCGTAATCGTAGAGTTTCCCGAGATCGACCCCTTCTTCGCCGAGGTCCGTCGTGTAGACGTTGAAACTCTCGGATTTCAGCATCAATTCGATCGACTGCGCGACGGCGCTGTCATCTTCTATCAGCAATACGCGCATGCCAGTCCCCTATAGTCGCCGCTCCGGGCGTCAGGTCGGCCGCATTTGCGGCACTAAAACGCCTTTGAACAACTGATTCGGATCCTGACGACATATGGTTAACAAAATCTGATTCGTGTTCGCAAGGTCTCTCAGTGCAATTTTTATCGAATCGCGCTAAGACGTTGCTCAGAAGCAGGTTTTTGTATCCGATGCCGTTCAAGCTCCACATTAAGAGCCGGACCTAACCGACTCCCGCGACTCAACCTTCCTTCTGATGGTCGAGCGCTCTCAGTCACCAAAGACAGTGACGTAATGATTAACGATGCGGGTAAACACGAAGTTAAGGTTCGAGCCACAAACCTTGGTAACTTAAGGTTTTCGCAATGAAGGCGCTCGCCGAGCAGATCAGTGACGTCGACGGCGTCAACATTTACGGCCGCGTCGTCGGCGTGCGCGGGCTGATGGTCGAGATCGCCGGTCCCATTCATGCCATGTCGGTCGGCGGGCGCATCGTGATCGAGACCGGCGGCAATCGCTTCATCCCCTCCGAGGTGATCGGCTTCACTGGCGATAATGCCGTGGTGATGCCGTTTGCGGGGCTTGAGGGCGTCAGGCGCGGCTGCCGCGCCGTGATAGCCAATGCCGCCAGCCAGGTGCGTCCTTCGCCATTGTGGCTGGGCCGCGTGATCAACGCGATGGGCGAGCCGATCGACGGCAAGGGGCCGCTGCCGCAAGGCCCATCCCCGATGCCGTTTCGCAACGCGCCGCCTCCGGCGCATTCGCGCAAGCGGGTCGGCGCGCCGCTCGATCTGGGCGTGCGGGCGCTCAATACCTTCCTGACCTGTTGCCGGGGCCAGCGCCTGGGCATTTTCGCCGGCTCCGGCGTGGGCAAGTCGGTGTTGCTGTCCATGCTGGCGCGCAACGTCGATGCCGATATCACGGTGATCGGGCTGGTTGGTGAACGCGGCCGCGAGGTGCAGGAATTCCTGCAGGACGATCTCGGCGAAGAGGGCCTTGCGCGGTCGGTGGTGGTAGTGGCGACCTCGGATGAGCCCGCCTTGATGCGGCGGCAGGCGGCCTATCTGACCCTGGCGATCGCGGAATATTTCCGGGACGACGACAAGGATGTGCTGTGCCTGATGGATTCGGTCACTCGTTTTGCGATGTCGCAGCGCGAAATCGGCCTGTCAGCGGGTGAGCCGCCGACCGCCAAAGGCTATACGCCGACGGTGTTCACCGAGTTGCCGAAGCTTTTGGAGCGCGCCGGTCCGGGCACCGGCGCCGGCACCATCACCGGGATCTTCACCGTGCTGGTGGACGGGGACGATCACAACGAGCCGATCGCGGACGCGGTACGTGGCATTCTGGACGGCCATGTGGTGATGGAGCGGGCGATTGCCGAGCGCGGGCGCTTTCCAGCGATCAACGTTCTCAAGTCTGTCTCCCGCAGCATGCCGAAATCAGCCGATCCGGCCTATCTTGCTACGATCACCAGGGGGCGTCAGGTGATGGCGACCTATGCCGACATGGAGGAACTGATCCGGCTCGGGGCCTATCGAGCCGGCTCGAGCGCCGAAGTGGACGAAGCCATCCGGCTGCATGAACCGCTTGAGAGCTTTTTGCGCCAGGACAAGGACGAGGTGACCAGCCTGGATGACGGTTATCAGCAGCTTGAGCAGATCCTCAGCAATTTGGAAACGGAACGCTAACTTTGTCAGGCCATCATCCGCGCCACACAACTAGCGACGCCGGTGGGGCCCTTGGGGGATACCGGTCCTGTCCCGCGTCCAGATCGGGACTTCTGGGGAGTATCAGTCGATGAAGTCACGCGAAACGCTAATCCGCCTCAAGAAGTTTCAGGTCGACGAGAAGCGCCGGAGGGTTGCCCAGATCGAGGGCATGATCGCCGATTTCCAGCGTATGTCAGTCGACCTGGAGCGCGAAATCCAGTCCGAGCAGGAGCGCGCCGGGATCAATGATCCCTCGCACTTCGCTTATCCGACATACGCAAAGGCTGCCATTCAGCGCCGCGAGAATCTCACTCGCTCGGCTGACGAGCTGCGGGTCCAGCTTGAAGACGCCAAAGGCCTGCTGGGCGAGGCGTTCGACGAGCTGAAAAAAGTCGAGTTGCTGGACGAGCGCGATCAGGCGCGCGAGCGCGCCGAGGAAAACGCCCGCGAACAGGCCGATCTCGACAGCATCGGACTGATGCGCGCCCGGCTTGGCGCATTGGCTTAAAGCGCGGTTCTCGCAACGCGACTGCAGGTTTGCCTTGCGAGCGACCGAGACGTGTTTCCTAAAAGCAGAGCTTCAAAAAACAAACGCCCGGCGCGAATTCGCACCGGGCGTTTTTGATTGGGCTGTTGGTGGATTGGCTGCTGTTACTTCTGCTGGGTGGTCTTTCCCGGTGTCGGAACTGAGCTTCCTCCAGCAACTGCGGGCCGGGGATGTTTAGGATGATGTACCACGACGCCGGCTTTTTCCACACCCGGGGCAGCAGTCGTCGCCATGGCTTTCGGCGACGGCGTGGCTCCATGGCGGTGATCGCTGGCGAAGGCCGTTCCGCTGATGGCGAGCACAGTTAGCACGGTCAACGTCGATGCGATGGCAAGAAGCTTGGGCATTTCCGGTCTCCAGATTTGTTGCAGGCTTTCTCGCCATGCTTGGTTGGTGGGAATCTAGCGATGACATCTGGAGTATGAATGCTATTTGAACGAAGTAACTCCTTCGATCGGAGGAGCAAGGCGGAGATTTCGCTTTCCGCAGCTTCGCAACATTCACAATTGCGAGCGCTGGTGGGAATCTAGCGATGACATCTGGAGTATGAATGCTATTTGAACGAAGTAACTCATTCGATCGGAGGAGGACGGCAGCGATTTTGCTTTCCGCAGCTTCGCAACATTCACAATTGCGAGCGCTAGCGAAGCAATCAGAGACTCCGTCATTCCGGGATGGTCCGAAGGACCACACCTCAGATGCGCGATTGCGCATCGGGGAATCTCGAGATTCTCAGATGCGCAATTGCGCATCGTAGTTCGATGCTTCGCATCGCCCCGGAATGACAAGGGTTGTCGCAGGCAAAGACGTCAGAGCTTCAAAAACAAACGCCCGGCGCGAATTCGCACCGGGCGCTTTGGTTAGGTGTTGGTAGGTTGGCTTAGGAAGCCGTAACTGCTGCTACTTCTGCTGGGTGGTCTTTCCGGGTGCCGGTACTGTGCTTCCTCCAGCAGGTCCAAGCTTTGATTGGCGTTTCTTGTTGTCGAGCTCACTGTGCCTTTTCCAGCGGTCATCAGAATGCACCTTCTCTCTCACTGAGTAGTAGAAAAGATCTTTCTTGGCCGCGGGCGGCGGGCTATTGGCTGCGGGCGGCGTCGCCGCATGGCGGTGATCGCGAACAACGTTACCGGCGAATACCGTTCCGCTGGTGGCGAGCACAGCTAGCGTGGTCAACGTCGATGCGATGGCAAGAAGCTTGGGCATTTCCGGTCTCCAGATTTGTTGCAGGCTTTCTCGCCATGCTTGGTTGGTGGGAATCTAGCGATGGCATCTGGAGTATGAATGCTATTTGAACGAAGTAACTCCTTCGATCGGAGGAGCAAGGCGGAGATTTCGCTTTCCGCAGCTTCGCATGCACAAATATTTAGGCACGTGCGTCGTCGCCATACGTGCGCGCCATCGCCGCTATTGCAGGCAACGGGTCGCGCGAATGCGCGCCCGATGACAGGCTCCGCGAAGCAATCAGAGACTCCGTCATTACGGGATGGTCCGAAGGACCAAATCTCAGATGCGCAATTGCGCATCGGGGAATCTCAAGATTCTCAGATGCGCAATTGCGCATCGTAGTTCGATGCCTGGCATCGCTCCGGAATGACAAGGGTCCTTCGGCCTCCGAGGTCCAGCGTTTTTAGTGAATGTCCACAGAGGGTCCCGCCCGATTTTGCCCAGGATGTGATACGACAGGTCAGGGGAATCCCGCTGGGCGAGGCGTGACCGGCGCTGCAGCGCGATACTGGGGGACTTCATGTTGACGCCAGCAGAGTTGGTCTGGCTGATTGCCGCGGTGGCAAAGGGCGATGAGGCGGCATTCGAGCGCCTCTACGCCGCGACGCGTGCGAAACTCTTTGGCGTGGTGCTCCGTATCTTGCGGCGACAGGATCTCGCAGAGGAGGTCATTCAGGAGACGTACGTGAAGATCTGGAGCAGCGCCGGACAGTTCAATCCCGCCCTGTCCTCGCCGATCACATGGATGGCGTCCATCGCGCGAAATCGGGCGATCGACGTGGTACGCAAACGCGGCGAGGTCTCCATCGAGGAAGAGCCGAGCGCCATGGAAGTCGCGGCCGAGAGCCCCGATCCGCTGGCGCGCCGGGAGATGAGCGAAGAACTGAAACGGCTGCTGGAGTGCGTCGGACGTCTGGAGCCCGACCGGCAAAAGCTCGTGCTGCTGGCCTATTACAATGGCTGGAGCCGTGACCAGCTCGCCGCAAAGTTCGAGACGCCGGTAAACACGGTGAAGACCTGGCTGCGCCGCAGCATGATGGAAATTCGGGAGTGCCTTGGACTTTAGATGATGGCCTACAGCGAAGATCACATCGCGCTCGCAGCCGAATATGCCCTCGGCACGCTCGATGCGGACGAGCGGGCTCAGGTCGAGTCGCTGATGTCCGTCGACAGCGACTTCACCGCGCTGGTGCAGGCCTGGCAATACCGGCTGGGCGTCCTGAACCAGATGGTCGGGTCGGTCGAGCCCCGGCCCGAGGTGTGGGACAGGATCAAAACCGCGACCGGACTCTCCGGGCCGCAGGAGCCGCTGGTGCTTCCAGAGGTGCCGCAGCCGGCGGTATCCGCCGCGGTTGCGCCGGCCGCCTCCGCGGATAACTCCAACCTCATCCGATTGTCCAAGCAGGTGCGGCGCTGGCGCAGTATCGCAGCATCCACCATGGCGATCGCGGCCGCGCTGATTGCCATCATAGGGCTAGGGGCCTATCGGCCCGACCTGCTTCCGGACGCCATCCGCTCGAAGCCGCGCACGCAGCTCGTCGAGGTCAAGCCTCCACCTGTTGCCGCGCCGAGTTCTGCCCAGTATGTCGCGGTGTTGCAGAAGGATGCCGGATCGCCAGCCTTCATTCTCACGGTAGACGGCGCAACCAAGAACTTCACGGTGCGCAGGGTTGGCGCACAGCCCGAAGCCGGCAAGAGTTATGAGCTTTGGATCGTGTCCGACAAATTGCAGCGGCCGCGCTCGCTTGGCGTGATCGGCGGCAATGACTTCACCGCGCGACCGGTGTTGTCAGCGTATGAGCCCGAGCTCGTCAACCAGGCCACTTACGCGGTGACAGTCGAACCGGAAGGTGGATCGCCAACCGGCGTCCCGACCGGTCCGATTGTCTTCACGGGCAAGCTGATCGAGACCGTTCCGCCCGCGCCTTCGGCCACGAAGAGCCGCTGAACGCAATCGTCCAAAGCAACCGCAAAAAAAGAAAACGCCCGTGGGGAGCGGGCGTTTTCAGTAGTCAACTTGGGGTAGTTGGTCTTCTAGTTATCCACGAGGCGACTTTGGGGGGCTGGTAAAGAGCCGCGTGAATTCGCAAAATCCTGTGTTAGCGCACCATCGAGGTGCTGGAGCTGGTGACGGCGACGGGGTTGCCGGCTTTCATGACGCGGGTAGCCTGGGCGTATTCGTCAGAACCGGTGCGAGCCGAGATACCAAGGCCCGCCACCGCGATGCCTGCCACCAGGGCCACGACAACGATCTTGAGATGCGTCGAGCGATCGGCGCTGTAGATCGAGTGGTTCATGGAAGCCTCCCGCCCCTATCTGGCTGCCCGAATTCGGCGACTCCGGACGCAGTCAGGTTCAACATCTGAGTTCTACAAACGTGGTGATTGGCCTTTCGGTTCCGAAGAGGCGATCACAACGCGTTGATGAGAGTTGAACGTCCGCGACTGGATTGTCGCGCCGCGACCTTGGCCGAGACCAATTCGCATATCATTACAGCGCCTTGTACAATTTTATGGATTCAGGCATTTGCCAACGTAGAGCCTCGGTCAACGGCCGCCCCGCGCCGCAAATAGTTTGCCTGTGACAAAAAAGTCGGCCGGCCGATGCTGATCGCCGACAGCCGAGCAGGGGTTTTTCCTGGCGGCGCTGGGGGCCGCTTTTCGGCCTACAGCTCAAAGTTGCAAAACTACAACACCGTCAGGAAATGTCGGTTCACGCGACCGGGCGATGGCCTGATCCAACGGGGGCCGGTATCCAAAAGATATTAGCTGAGATAATCAGGTAATTAACTAATCTACTTGCCGATTCTTTGTGAGGAAACACCGTGAATAAATTTTTTTTCGCCGTAGCCGGCGGCACGATGATAGCAGCTTCCGCTGGCTGGGCATCCGACCTTCCCCTCAAAGCGCCCGCTGCCGTTGTCGAGCCTCTCGCGGCTTCCTGGACTCTCAACACCACGAGCGAGTTGAAGTACTACACGTGGCGCGACAGCCTGACGATTCCAGGCACCGGCACCAAAGGCTCCGAACTCTATACGCCCGTTTCCGCGCAGATGAACGGCACGGTCGGCAACGTGTTAAGTATCGAGCTTGTCGGGCGCGGCGGGTGGGTCAACATAAACCAGCGTGCGGACGATTTTTCGGCCGACTTGAATACCGTCACCGATACGAACCTTTCGGCAAACTTCACATACATCGGTCTCAACGGCTTTCAGCCCTTTGCCGGACTCCAGACCAGTCTGCCGACCGGGCGATCCAGCAGAAACACCCAACTGGACCCCGATCTGGTCGAGGTCCCCGCCACCGGCCTGGGCCTCGATATCGGAGCTACGGTCGGCTTTAACCTGCTGCCTTCCACCGGTTGGGTGCTGACGACCAGCGCGACCTACCTTGAGCGCGGCAGCTTCGGCCGCGAAAACGGGCCGGTGCCTTTGATCAACCCGGCTATTTTGCCGCCGGCGGCATCAATCTCTATCAAGCCCGGAGACGTCGTCACCCTCGCGCAGTCAATCTCGTATGGCACCGGACCGTTTTCGGCCCGGCTCTCCGGCTCGGCTGCGATGGAGGGGCCGACCTTCCAGGACGGTTTGAAGCTGATGAAGCCGGGCAATACCTATTCGCTATCCGGCGAGACGAATTACATTTGGCCTCGGCTTGTGGGTACGACGACGCTGTTGGGATCGGTCACGCACACCGACGCAGTTGAGACCGCGTTAGCGACAAATCCCGCCATCGCGGCGACGCTCGCCAATACCGCTTCCAACGTGTACAGCGTCGGCCTGCAGCACCTCGTGCCGATCGGCACGTTCGTAGTCGGTCCCACCGCAAGTTATCTGTTCCGCGACAACAGCGGCTTCAACAGCTCGAAGCTGGAATTCACGCCGACCAAACAGCGATACTCGGCCGGGTTGCTGGCGCGATATACAGCGAGCCCCAAACTGACGCTCACGGCGCGTGTGGAAGGGGTGTGGACGCACCTGGATGGGAATCTTCCGACCGACAGCATGAGGTTCACCGCGATCGGCGGTGCCTTCATTCCGGTGCCAGGCTCCCCGGCCATCAACGGCGCCGCCTTGTGGACAACACTCGGGCTCAACTACAAACTATAACGGCACAACGCGTCAGCGCTGCTGCGCACCTCGCGCCCTTGGTGATTCAGACGCTGCCGACGGTCTTTAGCCGCGCGCGCGGATGGATTTCCGCTTGCGACAGAACAGTGGTTTGCGAGCGGAAGCGCTCGACCAGCGAACGGACGAACGGGCGGATGGCCGCCGAGGTGACCAGCACCGGCGCCTCGCCTTCGCGCGCCGCCTGCTCGAAGCGGTCGCGCACCGCGTTCATGAACTCGGATAGCTTCGAGGGCTGCATCGCAAGCGAGCGCTCCTCGCCTTGGCCGATCAGCGACTCGGCGAAAGCCTGCTCCCATTTCGCCGACAGCGCGATCAGCGGCAGGTAGCCGTTGGGGGAGGTGTTGTGCGCGCAAATCTGGCGCGCCAGCCGCGCGCGGACATGCTCGACCATGGTGGCGGGGTTGCGCGAGAACGCCAGTGCGTCGGCGATGCCTTCGAGAATGGTGGAGAGATCGCGGATCGATATCCTTTCCGCCAACAACAGTTGCAGAACGCGCTGGATCCCGGAGATGGTGACCTGGCTCGGCACGATGTCCTTGACCAGTTCGCCTTGCTCCTTTGGCAAATCCTTGATCAGCTTTTGCACCTCGCCATAGGACAACAGGTCCGACATGTTGTTCTTGAGCAGCTCGGTCAGGTGCGTCGAAAGCACCGTGGCGGCGTCGACCACCGTGTAGCCCTTCAACGAGGCTTCCTCTTTCAGCCCGGCATCGACCCATGTTGCCGGTAGCCCGAAGGTCGGCTCGATGGTGTGAATACCGGGCACGCTGACCTGGTTGCCGGCGGGGTCCATGACCATGAACTGGCTTGGCCAGATCTTGCCTGTGCCGGCATCCACCTCCTTGATCTTGATGATGTAGGTGTTCGCCTCAAGCTGCACGTTGTCCAGAATCCGCACCGCCGGCATCACGAAACCCATCTCGATCGCGAGCGAGCGGCGCAGCGCCTTGATCTGTTCGGTCAGCCGATCGGTTCCGTCGGGTCCGTTCACCAGCGGCAATAGCGCGTAGCCGAGTTCGATCTTGAGATCATCGATCTTCAGCGCGGTCGCGATCGGCTCCTCGGCCGCAGCACCTGCGGTGGCGTCCGGTGCGGCCGCGGTGGCGGCTTCGGAAATGGCGACCGCGCGTTTGTGCCTGCGCGCCGACCAGGCCAGCGCTGCCGCGCCGCTGCCGAGGGCGAGAAAGGGAATCATCGGAATTCCAGGCAGCGTCGCCAGCAACAGCATCACGCCGGCGGACATGCCGAGCGCCTGGGGATAACCGGAGAGCTGCTTGATCAGCGCCTTGTCGGCGGCGCCGCTGACGCCCGCCTTGGAGACCAATAAGCCCGCCGCCGTGGAGACAATCAGCGCCGGGATCTGCGTCACCAGTCCGTCGCCCACGGTCAGCAGCGTATAGGTGCGCGCGGCATCGGTGAACGACAGGCTTTGCTGCGCAACGCCGATGATGATGCCGCCGATGATGTTGATGAAGACAACCAAAAGCCCGGCGACCGCGTCGCCACGCACGAATTTCGATGCACCGTCCATCGCGCCAAAGAAGCCGCTTTCGTCTTCCAGCGCCTTGCGGCGCTCCTTGGCTGACTTTTCGTCAATCAGGCCGGCGGAAAGGTCGGCGTCGATCGCCATCTGCTTGCCTGGCATGGCATCAAGGTGGAACCGCGCGGCGACTTCGGCGATGCGCCCGGAGCCCTTGGTGATGACGACGAAGTTCACGATCACCAGGATCGCGAACACGATAATTCCGATCACGTAATTACCGCCCATCACGAAATTGCCGAACGCCTCGATGACGTGACCGGCGGCCGCGGTGCCCTCATGGCCGTGCGACAGGATCAGCCGCGTGGAGGCGAGGTTGAGCGACAACCTGAGCATGGTGGAGATCAGAAGGATGGTCGGGAACGCCGAGAATTCCAGCGGGGCCTGGATGAACAGCGCGGTCATCAGGATCAGGATGGAGAGCGTGATCGAGATCGCGAGAAAGAGATCGAGCACGATCGAGGGCAGGGGAAGGATCAGCACCACCAGAATGGTGAGGATGCCGAATGCCAGCGCGAGATCGCCGCGCTTCAGGATGGTGCCGATTTCACCCAGACTCGGAAACCCGCTCGTTGGGGGCGCCGCGCCCTGACCAGCCGTAACATCCACCATCGTTGCTGCTTCCCCCCGTGAATGCCGGTCACGGGCGCCAAACGTCTGCGCGGCGGCCGAAGGACCACCGTTTCGAAAGTGAGGCACCGCATTGGCGTCCACGGGTACTCCCCCGTTTTACGCGGCTGACGACACTCAACCTCTTCACTCGGCAATTTTTGCCCGGTTTATGGTTAGGAAAGGGTTAACGCCGCTCGTTGCCGGTGATTCCCGGCTCTGCGAAAGGCGGCGAATCAAATCCCTCGCTGTTCGCCGCCGCGCCGTTGCTGCGAGCATGGAACTCTGTTGCACCGCATCTGCATGCCCAATATCGCGGCAATGCTGGTTGACCTTGTGATCCGAGCCGACGAAGTTGCCGCCGTGCACGCGCCCTCCGACCACAGAGATTCGAGCCTTTTCACCCCGGATTCCCGTCTGGCATGGGTGAGACTTGGGCTTGCGCTGGCGATTGCATCGATCGGCGGCGTCGGCATGTGGTCGGTCGTGGTCGTGATGTCTGGCGTGCAGGCCGAGTTTGGCGCCTCGCGCGGCGCGGTATCGCTGGCGTTTACCCTGACCATGCTCGGCTTCGGTCTCGGCGGCGTCGCCACCGGCAAAATCACCGATCGCTTCGGCATTGTCACGGCGATTGCGCTTAGTATTGTCTTTCTCGGCTCGGCTTACGTTGCGGCCGGACTATCGAGCACTCTCTGGCAATTCATCGCGGTTTATTTCCTGATCGGGCTGGGGTGCTCGGCGACTTTCGGCCCGCTGATGGCGGAGGCCTCGCACTGGTTCGAGCGCTACCGCGGCCTTGCCGTCACCATCGTGGCCAGCGGCAACTATGTCGCCGGCACGATCTGGCCGCCGCTGGTCAATTGGGGCGTGCAGTCCGTTGGCTGGCGAACTACCCATATCGTCATCGGTCTGTTCTGCGCGGCAACAATGACGCTGTTGCTGTTGCTGTTGCGCGCTCAGATCGGCGGCGAGAAGGTGCGGGATCACGATGATGCGCCGCCGCCGCAGGTCGATCTCAAGCTCTCGACCAACACCTTGACCACACTGTTATGCTTCGCCAGCGTTTCATGTTGTGTGGCGATGGCGATGCCTCAGGTCCACATCGTCGCCTATTGCGGCGATCTCGGCTACGGCGTGGCCCGCGGCGCCGAGATGCTATCGCTGATGATGGCATTCGGCATCGTCAGCCGGATCGGCTCGGGTTATCTCGCCGACAAGATCGGGGGGCTCCGAACCCTGCTGATCGGCTCGGTGGCGCAGGGCTTTGCGCTGTTGTTCTACGTTTTTTTCGACAGCCTGAGTTCGCTCTTTATCATCTCGGCGATGTTCGGCCTGTTTCAGGGCGGGATCGTGCCGAGCTACGCCATCATTGTCCGTGAATCGATGCCGGCGCGCGAGGCCGCCACCCGTGTCGGAATCGTGATTCTCGCTTCCGTGGCCGGCATGTCGCTGGGGGGCTGGTTGTCCGGCGTGATCTTTGATGCCACGGGTTCTTACGCGGCGGCCTTTATCAATGGTCTGGCCTGGAACGCGCTGAACGTTACCATTGTGGTCGCGCTGTTGATCCGGGCGCGCTCGCGGCTGGCGATGGCCTGAGGTCTGCTGACGCGCCCAGGTTTTAGATGAAATGCTGGCATTACAGAACAGCAAAGACGTCGGTGATCATCCCGGTAGCTGTTCTTTGACCGACGCCAACGTGCAGAGCGTGGTTGAGATGGCCCAATCTTTTCGATGCGGTCTCGAACAGGATTGAGGTCCGAAAATAATATTCATCCGGCGCGACATGCTCTCCACTCCGGATGCGCGTGGCGACCGCATCGGAAGCCACGAACAGACCCGTGCTTCGAAAATAGACGAGTTCGTCCTCAACGGTTTTCAGCGCGAAGCGGATGTCGAGTTCGGCTGATCCGTCGCGACGGACGAGAACCCAATCGCCACCCACAGACAGAACGTTGCCTTGAAGCTCTGGGCCATCGAACTTGCCGCTCGCCACATGAAGGATGCGCCGGGTCCAAGCGGGCCATCAACGATCGCAAGCGGCGCGTCAAACTCCACCGCGATCCGCATTTTGAATTGGAGAGACGGAACTGTGTGTCATCCAACCGCGATGTAAACGTCACACTGAACAAAAAACGCAGAGTTTGTTCCCGGTCGGATCGCGCATATAGGCTGCATAAAAGCCTTTCTGTGCTTCCGGCGGGCGAAAGCCGGGAGAGCCTTCCTCTGACCCTCCATTCCTCATGCCTGCCGCGTGGGCGGCCTTCACGGTGTCCTGAGATTTGGTGGCGTAGGCGATCATGATGCCATTGCCGGCGCGGGCTTCCTTGCCATCAAACGGCGGGCAAACGGCGGTATGGCAATCCTTGAAACTCTTGCCCGGGCCGATCACTCCGTAGCCGAGCCAACCACCGCTTTCGAACTTACGTTCGCTGCCGAGCGCTTCGAAAACTGCATCGTAGAATGCGCCTGACTTCTTTGCGTCGGCAGCTCCGATAGTGACATAACCGATCGCGTTCATAATATGCCTCTGCTGTTGCAGAGGCATTTAGGAAGCTTCAGTTAAGCCGCGCTATCATGATCTTGCGCATCTCGCGGACCCGGCCAACACTCGTGTTCCGCCGAACTTCGGCAGGGGTGCAGCCAAAGAACCTTCGGAAACGTTCCGTAAAGTGGCTGTGACTGGCAAATCCAACCTGCATCGCGATTGCAGTCAGGTCCTCGCCCTGGTCCATCACGTGATCCAGCGCGCGCGCCAGGCGCTCCTGCAACACGTAGTTGTAAACCGAGGTGCCGACCAGTTCTCGGAAAACGTGGCAGAGGTGAAATGGCGCGAGGTTGGCGATCTTGGCCAGCCTGGCGACGTTCCACTTGTCCGCTGGCGCAGCCGCCACCGCCTCCTTGACGCGCTCAAGCGCGCGTATCCTCCGCGCCAGCGTGGGCTGCCCAACAACCAGAGTTTTTCTTCGCATCGAGTTGAGCGACAGGTGCACGAGATCGAGCGCCATTGTTTCGATCTCGAAAGCGTCGGCTGTAGCTCTTTGAAGCCGGCGGCCGAGCAAAGTGCGCAGCATCATGGCATTGGCCGAAAGCAGCCCATGCGATGCAATGCCATCCGCCTTGTCGGATCCATCGAGTTGTTCCGGCGCAAGATCCTCGTCAAAGCGGAATGTCAGCGCCCGATCCCCGATTGCTCCCGGAAAGCCTAATCGATATGGCGTGTCCGCTGCGATGAACACGGCATGACTTGGCGTCCCGATCACGTAACGGCCCGGGGCGTCATATTTCGAAAACACGCCGCTGAACGGCAGCACCAGCAGATTCGACGTCTGCCGGTCAACGTCCCCACACGCATCCGACGCAACTCGCGCCTCGAAAAGGCCAACCTGTAGCCTCTCGTTTTCGAACAACTTGGTGCGCGTGATTTGCATGGCTCATCCTACCCTCTCAGGTAGGGGTGTGTCGATGATCAGGTCCTTAAACCAAGCAAAAGGTTGGGACTATTAACGTCGCATACCACCTGCCCCCCGGGGCGCTTTGCGGCGAGCCATAACCTATCAAGAATCTTGCCAAACAGGGTCAACTTGTGTCGTCGAAATGAGGAATGGTGCATTGGAACTGATCACACAGGACCTCTCACTTGCGCTCTCGCCAGCCGTTGCCTGCGGCGTGGAGCCTTCGACTGAGCTTCGACGACCTGAGCCAGACGTTCAACTGCGGGAGTGATCGTGTGGCGTGGGTAGCCGCTGAAACCAAGCACGAGCGCCGATCGCGCAGGTGCTGCAACATACAAGCGGCTCATTGCCCGGACGATGACGCCGTGTTGGCGCCCGGCGCGCTCGATGGCTATGTCCGAGAGACCTCGGCGGGTGAAGGCAACGAGATGCATCCCTTGATCCGGCGCATCGACCGTGAGGTCTTCGCCGAGACGGTAGTTGAGAGCGGCAACCAGCTCGTCACGCTGATCGCGGTACAGCAGGCGTATTCTACGAATATGCGCGGCGAAGTGCCCTTCTTCCATGAAGGCGGCGACGAGCGCCTGGCTCAATGTCGATGGCTGCCGGTCCATGAGATAGCGAGCGGCAACGAACGCCCGCAGCAGCGCATGTGGCACCACCGCGTAACCGATCCGCAATCCCGGAAACAGCGCCTTGTTGAGTGTGCCGATGTAAATGACGCGCTCACCTTCATCGAGACCCTGAAGTGAGGCTAGCGGCCGGCCGCCATACCTGAACTCGCTTGCATAGTCGTCCTCCACGATCCATGCACCCTTCGCCCGTGCCCAGGCGAGAAGCTCGAGGCGACGGGCCATGGACAGCACGACACCGGTTGGGAATTGATGGGAGGGCGTCACGAACACGGCGCGAGCGTTCGGCGCCGATCTGATGCCGGCGGCGACATCGATGCCTTGCCGATCGACTGGAATCGGACGGACCTTCGCGCCAGCGGCCAGCAGGGCCTGTCGCGTCAGCGGATAGCCTGGGTCTTCAACCCACACCTCCCTGGAAAGCCCCGGAAGAACCCGGATGACAATGTCGATACCGTGCTGGGTGCCCGTCGTGACCACGATCTGTTCGGGATCGCATCGCGCTCCTCGAGCCGCCCGCAAGTAATCGCAGATGGTGTTTCGAAGTTCGATACTTCCGCGCGGGTCGGAGTATCCAAGGTGGATCGGACCGAGAGAGCGAAAGAGACGGCCATTCAGTTTGCGCCAGAGTTCCGCCGTTCGAGCGTCAACCAGCGTGCGTCCCAGATTGAACGGCCGCTGATCGCTTTGTACCGTGACATCAACGAAATCGGCAATGGATTGCATCGGCGCGTCATTGGACGCGACTGCTGCAACAGGCTTCTTGCGTCTGCGTCTGCGTCCCTCAATCGGTTCAGGAAGATCGGACGATACATAAGTGCCGGATCCGCGCCGCCCGGCGGTATATCCTTCTGCAAGAAGCTGCTCGTAGGCGACCACTACCGCGGAGCGTGACACGCCGAGTTGCGAGGCAAGCTCACGCGTGGATGGCAGCTTCGTTCCCGGCCGCAAACGTCGGGTTAGGATCGCCGACCGAAGCTGCAGGTAAATCTGCCGAAAGAGCGGCGTGTGCTCCGTGCGGGTCACCTCGAATGCATA
>Ga0209474_10001165_pt1 | contig 26480 bp, 22 predicted proteins | sample GraSoiAngelo_145_FD_185902 | JGI IMG/M metagenome (GOLD analysis project Ga0209474, IMG submission 185902) | Grasslands soil microbial communities from the Angelo Coastal Reserve, California, USA - 14_1009_05_20cm (SPAdes) (version 2) | ecosystem: Environmental > Terrestrial > Soil > Grasslands...
GTCATGTTTGTCACGCCGTAGCCTTGCGCGGAGGCGAGCCGGCAATCAACCCTCAACAATCAACTCTCAACTCCGTTCGAGCAGGTTTCACCCTGCTCGAACTATTGATCGTCATCGGCATCATTGCTCTCTTGCTAGTGTTACTCGCTCCAGCGTTCACAACCATCAAGAGCGGCACTGACGTCACCAGCGCCGCTTATACAATCAAAGGCGTGCTCGACACCGCGCGCACCTACGCTAAAGCAAACAACACTTACACCTGGGTCGGCTTTTATGAGGAGGATGTTTCGCAACCCTCGATAGCTCACGGGACCGACCCATGCACGGGCTGCGTCGGCAGACTCGTAATGTCGATAGTTGCATCTAAGGACGGCACCATGCTTTACACGCTACCCTTAACGACTTCTTTTACGCTCGACGGACTGCCTCCGAACCCTGTAACGCTGGTTCAAGTCGGCAAGCTCGTTAAGATCGACAACGTGCATTTGAAGACGTTCGCCACCCCAACGCAGACTCCTCCGCCTCTCGACACTTTTAACACCCGACCTGCGCCTACTCCCACTGCCCAGATCGGCGATACCACGCCTTCACTGGCTGATGCCTACCTTACCTTTCATTATCCTGTGAACATCCTGCCTGCGCAATACACCTTCACAAAAGTGATCCAGTTCAGTCCTCACGGAGAAGGCGTGGTTGATCACAGGAACTATTTTGCTAGTGGCGCGACTTTAGCGCCGATCTCCGAAATCGGAGTTGAACCGACACATGGAGCCACTGTGCCTACTGCCACTCCTGCCAACGTTGTTGCCATTCAGTTCATCGGGCTTGGCGGCGATGTAAAAATTTATCGGCCATGAACCCGTCTGTTATTCTCAAGCTTCGCGCCCGTCATGGCTGGGCATGCCGTCGCGGCGCGATGGAGATTGACGGGGCAACCGGCAAGTCTCAAAATGCCCGCCACATGAAACGCCATGTGCATCGAACCGCCGGCTTTTCGCTCGTCGAAGTGACGTTGGCGCTGGGCGTCGCCGCGTTTTGCTTGATTGCTGTGCTAGGGTTACTCCCCACGAGCTTGAGGACTCAACAGGCTAGTATCGAGCAAACGGTTGCTAACGGGGTTATGACCGAAATCCTCGGCGATTTACGCGCTGACGTTCGACTTCCGCCGGGTCAGGCTTCGAAGGAGGGAATATCTGGATTTGGGTTGCACGGCCATTGGGCGCAAGTATACGCACCGGACACGCTCTTTTTCACAAACGAGGGCAAGTGGACCGGCGCTCTAAACGCCTCATCTGCGCCAGCGGACGCCGCGCTTAGAGCAAAGGTTACGTACTTATTTCCACCCAACGCCTCAACATCTGTGGCAAAGATTATCGTTAGTTGGCCACCGCAGGTCGATCCGACAGCCCCCGGAGCCCCCGTGCCAGCTGGGTTCGTCGAAACGTTCATAGCCGTTAATAGATGACTAGGAACCAATTCGAGATCGCAACGCCGAGGACCCAGGATGGAGGTTTCACCCTCGCGGAGTTGCTCGTGTCGATATTTGTCCTTGCAATAATTATCTTCGTCGTCGAGCAACTGACGATCAACGCAACGGCCGTTACCCGCACTGGCAACAGACACATCAGTACCGACACTCAGGCAAGGACCGTCTTTGACCGCATGGCGCTGGATTTCGCGCAAATGGTGAAGCGCACGGATGTGGATTACTATGTCAAGGGGATTACGCTCTATCAACACGGCAACGGACACGGTTACGGGCGCCATGGAACAACTAGTCAACCAGTGAACGACCAGCTCGCCTTTTTCACCCAGGTGCCTGGCTACTACGCATCAGCGTTGCAACGTGCGCAAAGTCCGATTTCTGTCGTAGCCTATCGGGTCAACCAGAACACGGCGGCCGGCTACCCGGCCTATCTGAAGCTTGAACGGCTGGGCAGAGGGCTCCCTTGGAATGGAGGAGGGTCGAACTCCAACCCGCCGCTGGTTTTTCTGCCGGTAACCATCGGGTCGTTGTGGCCGTGGGCGATCAATAACAACAGCACTTGTGGCGGCAACGGTGGTAACAATAGCTGCGACCCGAATGGCTACTATGAAATAATCGGCCCGGGCGTTTTTCGAATGGAATATTATTACGTTCTTAAAAATGGACGGGCGACAGATTACCCGTGGAATACGGATGCGGGCCACAGCTCCATCGCTGGCATCGGCCTTGGTGACGTAGAGGCAATCGGGGTTGTCATCGCCGTAATAGATTCAGCAGGTCGAGCGCTGATTAATGCTGCCAACTCCACATGCCTTTTCGATCTTGCCTCGGACCTGGCTGATTTCGCGGACGCACATGGCAGGGGCGTCGGCCAGCAGAACCAATATATTGGTCAGCTAGAGAATGAGTGGAAGGGCGTCTTGTTTGGCGACCCGACGCTTGGGTATACTGGCATCATCAACACCGGTTACACCAGCAATAACACCCCAGTTCCACAAGAGGCGGTGAAGGCAATTCGGATTTACGGTCGTACTTTCGATCTGAAAACCTTACCGACATTTTGACGGGAGAACCTTGTAGGATGGGCCCGTTTCGCACAGCGCGCTCTGCGAGGGAGCGGGCTGCGGCGCTTCTGATTGTCCTTGCAATGGTCGTCCTGATGACCGGCTTGGCCGTCGCATATCTCTCGCGCACGACAAGCGATCGTCAGGTTGCGCAAAGTAGCTTTCACCAATCCAAGGTAGACGAACTGGCTTCAAGTGCCATGGATCTGATCATCGGCGATCTCCAAACGGAAATAGTTAACGGCTCGTCGCCAGCGCCGACAGTCACTCCTAGCGTGAGTCCGCTCCCCATTCCGACAGCCACGCCTTTAGTTTATACGCTAGCCGCTGCCGCGAACATCGTGCCGATGCGGTGGCCGAGTGCTACCCCGGGTACAACTCCAGCAATCTCAAACCTGGTCCGGCGAAGTATGTTCTCCGACCAGATCCCATCGCCCGCCATGTCCAGCCATGCTTCCAATGTTAATTCGACTCAAGCATCGGCGAACGGACGTCTAGTTAAGTTGCCGCGGTGGAACAAGCATTATCTTGTACCACGGGCGACCGCCAGTCCTACCCCGTTACCAACTGATACCACTCCAATCGGTGCCTTTGGCGCGCCGGACTGGGTTATTCTTACCCGCAATGGTCCGGTAGCGTTCTCTACCTGGAACGCCACCTTGGCGGACGCAACGCAATCTAACAATTCCTATTGCGTCGGCCGCTATGCTTATGCCATCTATGATGAAGCAGGATTGTTGGATGCAAACGTAGCTGGCTACCCAACCAATGCCACTGCTGCGCAGTTCGGCCCAAAGGGTGTTTCTGCGTTTGCGGACCTGAGTGTGCTGGGGCTAACGGCAAGCGACATCAATGCAATCGTAGGGTGGCGCAATTACTTCTCTGCGGTCCAGTCCGGCACTTTTCCCAATTTTAATATCAACGCCGCTAACTACCTCGCATTAGTTCTGTCCAATACCAATGGCTTCATGACCGTTCCTGTCCCGAGTAGTACTCCTAACAACATGAGTAACACGGACCAACAGTTCACAACGCGGCAAAGCCTGATAAACCTGCTGATAAACAGTGGGCTATCCGATGCTGATGTTGTGGCTGGCGCGAATGGGCTTCAGTACCTCGGCACTTTTTTACGAGAACTAAATGCGCCAACTTGGGCGCCGACCCGTAACGCGACCGATATGGGGGCTCCGAATAATGGCACAGGAAACATTTACGCTTACAAGGACAACGCTGCTAACCCCGCTGCCACGCCCGTTAACCCAAACCTTCTGAATGTTCGCGTCCAAAATTCGTTCACAAGGGCCGATGGCAACACTGCTGCTGTTGGAGAACCTCTAATTAACCGGCGTTTTCCGCTTACTCGGCTTGCTGGCCTTTCACCGATCGGCATCGTAACAACTACAAACTCAACAATCGTTAATGGGGTGCCCTCGGTGGCGACGGCAGCAACCATTCAGCGGGACTTCGGGTTGGTATGGGACGGCGCGAATAACCGCTGGCTCTACGCGGGCAGTAGTGGATCAACTGCCCTGACAGCAATAAAGCGTTTGGACCTGGTAGCGGCCGAAAATCGGGAGCCAAATTTCTTTGAGCTGCTCAAGGCCGCAATCCTAAGCGGCTCAGTTGGTTTGGGGTCGGGATCTGCAATTCCTCAACCGGTGCCTACGCCCACACCAACATTCGTAGCGTCGGAGAAGAAATACTACGACACCACAAACGGATTCAGCTCTGATTACCAAATCATGCAGATCGGAGCAAACATCATCAGTCAATGGGATTCCAGTAACATTCCGATCTTTATAGGTTTCGGTCTCGACACAGCGACTACGCCCCAGCCGTACGAAGTCATCGGGATCAAAAATCTCCCGTACCTGAACAAACTGGTCTTCGAGCCAAGTTGGACAACCGTTCACGGCGGTGGCCCGTATCAGTTCGACGCTTGGCTGCTTCCATCGCTATGGAACCCACATCAAAATGCAGCTTCGGCGACCGGGAGCGTACAAATAGCCATGACCAGTGGTGCTCTGAGTGCCATCACAACGTCGCCTAATATCACGACCGCTTCCATTGTCGCATCCCCGACGCCTATCAGCATGACCGTCAATGCTAACGCTTTTGCCACGCCATCCGCTCCTACTTCTGCCGGATCTATCATCGGCAGCATCAGCAAAAGCCCAGATGGGTATTACGGTTTTCATGTTTCTCCAACCCCATCTCCGACAGCGTCACCCGATAACAACTTGGCCACAGCGTTTCCTTACTTCGGGTCAACAGGTTGTACGTTTGCATTGCAAGTCCAAGTTAACGGAACCTGGAAAACTTATGAACGGTGGCAGACGTATCCTTCACCATCGCCAAGCCCGCTCGTTTGCCAGTCGCCGCCAGCGCCTAAGCATTGGTTGGATAGGGGCAGCAACAATGCTCTCCAAGACCCTGAATTTGTCGCGCTTGATCCACGCACAGTACGTTTCGGCGTATGGGCAAACGCGGCGATCCAATCTATGAACCCGTCTGATTACACCTCTGGGACACAGACTTCGCTCGACGTATCTGCAAACCCATCGCCGTCGCCTGGCACATTTGAAAAGATCACCGCTTTGCCCGCACAAGGAAGCATGTTTACCCCGTCCCCATCGCCGTCGCCAACCCCAACCCTCTACCTATACGCAGATAACAGCGACAACGCGGTTTACTACACAGATTTGGACGGTGTTAAGCGCCGGGGGGACTCCGTCACTCTAGGAAACACAAGTGTGATGCAGCCCGCAAACTCAAGTGATCGACCGTTGGTACTCGCCGGCGCATTTCAGAATGGCGTGTTTCAAAGCGTTGGCGAGCTGGGCCATGTCTTCCGCGATCAGCCTTGGAAAACTCTTAGTTTCGCGAGTGCCGCTTCGAGTCCGAGTCCGTATCCAGTTGCAAGTCCATACCCAACTCCAAGGTCGGCCGACGGTGGTCTTCTCGATGTGTTCACTTTGCACGAGTCGAGCATCGACGCTGGTAAGACTTCCTTGAATACAAAACAACCACTTGTTTTAAAAGCGATTTTGTCGCAGGTGACCAAGGGGATAGCTGGAACGAATGCTATCGCCTCGACCGACCGAGATAGCATCGTCACAGCTCTGATGAATCTTACTGCAAGCCAGCCGATGGTCAACAAAGCAGAGCTGGTAACACGACTCGCTGCAGATCCCTCGCTCATTAACTTGGGTAACAAAGAAGCACGCGAGGCCGTTGTGCGCGCGTTTTCCGATGCGGGTCAAACGCGCACGTGGAACCTGATGATCGACCTGATCGCGCAGAGCGGGCGCTATCCTTCGAGTGCGAACAGTCTTGCGGGATTCAATGTAGAGGGCGAGGTACATTATTGGGTCCATGTGGCGATCGATCGCTTTACCGGCGAAGTGATCGACAAGCAGATCGAGGTCGTGAACGAATAGCGAAGAAGCTGATCCGCCTTCGTCCCGTAGTCGCGGGACTTCCTCCTGCGCCCAAGGCTACGGCGTGACGAGCCGTCGTGACGAGTAGTTGATAGCTGGGAGGCTGCATTGAGCCAGGATGCTAGACTCGGGTTTCTTGATGCCTGAGGCAAATTTCCGCATCGCGAAGTATGTGAATGGGGATGAGCAGTTTTCTCGATCGTTGACAATTATGGATACATCTGCGTATACGTATTTGTATGCCATCAACGATCCGCATCAGTTCCACGGCGCACCGGAGCCTAGCGCAAATGGCCGAGGAAACCAATACTTCATTGCAGGAAATGCTCGATCAAGCCATCGAAAACGAGCGGCGCCGTCTTCTCCTTGAGCGGACGAATCTGGCCTATTCGAAACTTCGCCAGAACAAAAAGGCCTGGAAAGCATGGCGCGCCGAGTTGCGGCAACTAGATGCTACGCTAAGCGACGGCATTTGAGGATATGGCTTATCCGCACCGGGGCGAAATCTGGCTCGCCGATCTTCGCCCGACGCGTGGACGGGAGCAAACCGGCCGGAGACCAGTGCTCGTCCTCTCGGTTGACTTCTTTAACGCCGGTCCGGCGGATTTGGTCGTGGTGTTGCCGCTCACCTCAACCCAGCGGGACATACCTTTGCACGTAAAGGTCAGTAAGGGCGACGGAGGAACCAGAAACGACAGCGCTATCTTGTGCGAGGCGATTCGCTCGGTTTCAAAGGACCGACTTTTCTCGCGATGGGGTGTTGTGTCGCAAGAAGTCATGGCTGAAGTTGAAGATCGTTTGCGCATCCTTCTCGATCTTTGAGCTTCCAGCGGCGACGGTGTATCAGCTAATCGAAGCAGAATGTTCGTATCGGCCAGATAGCTTGCCATCTATTCGTAGATGCTGTCGCGGTGCGTCGCCTTGTCGGGCAAAGCTGGGCCATCGGTGTGACTAGCCGCCCAGCGAAGAATGTCTTCTGCCCGTTCCGAGGAAGTGGCGGTTTTCCAAAATGGCTCTTCGCTGCCGGCTGGCGCGAGAACTACTTGATGGCCGGTAACTGAGGCCACGTAACGCGTGTGCGGCTTTGAAATCGGCAGCACATCAGGCGGCAATTGAAGATTGCCGCGTTGGTCAACTTCGAGAATGGCGCTCATCAACACTTGGGATACACGAATAGCGCCAATCTTCCAAAGTCTCGACATATTGTTCGACGGTCACGCCAGCTTGCCCATGGCGCGCAATCTCTTTTTAATCGGCGATTCGCGGGCTTTCGCTCGCAACTGTTCCAGGCGGTCGTCGATAGAGCCGCAAGAATTGAGCCGTCCGACGCGAGGTCACGTGCGCGGAGAAAGATCACGCTCGCTCAATTCCGGAAAGCCATCTCGGTTGCGGCGAAGCTCTGTCTCCATTTGGTCAAGCAATTCGGCAAGAGCCGGACGCGGGCGCTCATCCGCAATGATGCGCTCCCATCCCGCGTCGCCGCCTAGTTCGGGAAACAAATCGGGGATGTCGTGCAGTAGTTTCTTGCGCTGCGATGCCGATAAGGAACGAATCGCCTCCTCGATTTCGTGCGCTGTACTCATGAATCAAACATAAGGATCGGTCAGATATTAGCAAGGTTTTGGATGTCCTTGGCAGTCAGCGTGAAGAAGTGATTGAGTAGCTTGCGGAGCGAGCGGACAACTGACTAGGGACCACTGACTGCTGGATTTCCGAAGTTCTCGATTTTTTAAGGATTTTACGCGCGGGCAAAAGCAGGTATCGGTACCGGATGGAAGTCAGTGATCTGATCACGGTTGATCCCGATATTCTCGGGGGCACGCCGGTTTTCAAGGGTACACGTGTTCCCATTAAGACCTTATTCGAGTATTTGGAAAGCAATTACAGCTTGGAAGAATTCCTCGAGTGCTTCCCGTCCGTCACGCGTGAGATGGCGTGCCGTGTCCTGGAGCGTTCCGAAGCGGTGCTGCTTGCACCGGCATGAGGATCTTATTGGACGAATGAGTCCCGTGGCCCATGCGCCATCTCTTCAGCGGACACGATTGCACCAGCGTTCAAAGACGAGGGTGGAGAGGAACAAAGAACGGCGCATTGTTGGCGCTGGCTGTTAACGAGTTCGATCTCTTTATCACCTCCGATCAGAACATTCGCTACCAGCAAAATCTCCTCGGGTCGAGCATTGCCATTTTGGAACTTTCGACGAATGATCTTCGCCGTATCCGTGCAGCCGGCCGCCATGATTCAGTCTGAAATCAGGGCGATGAAGCCCGGCGCGTATCGAAAAATCGTAATCCCATGACTCCTACCGGCCAAAGGATCGACAAGCAGATCGAAGTCGTGAACGAGTAGCCCGGATATTTGATATCCGCTCAGCGGGAAGCTGAACAGCCCTTTCAGGATAAAGTGGTTTGACCTATTTCCACGGTGTTGTTTCATTTACGCTCTGGGCGGTGCGGCTCGCTCGTCAGAAAGGGCTGGGCTACCCAGCGACTTCACAGGAAGTAGCTGCCCTCTTAAGGCGCAGTTTCGCTCAGGGAAGCGAAAGATGCGGGTAGTTCCGAGGGGAAGTTGATAGTCCGTTGTTGAGAGCGTAAAGGTCAGTGGGAGCGACGCCCCCTTACGGAGTTGAAAGCCTCTTGCCATCCTTCGGAGTTGGCAGGCATTGAGAGTTGCTAATTCATCCGCCTTCGGTCGCGGCGCAACCCCACGGCGTCCGCAGGCGGGAGCGGCCAGCTATAAACTAGCTCCAACCGAGCCGTTCGATGTTTCTAACTCCGTCAAAATGCATGTCACGGCTAACAATTGGCATTCGATGCTGTCGAGCCAGTGCGGCAATCCAAGCGTCATTCGCGGGAATCGGAGAGCCGCTAGCCTTTAATTCCGATCTAATTGCCGCGTAACAGACGGAGGTCTCTTCCACGACCGGAAGCACACGAAACAGGGACAGATCTCGCTTCAGCCAAGCTTCGTACTGATCGCGGCGCCGCGAAACACCAATGCCAAAACGAAATTCGCCGAGTACAATCACTGGCAAGGCGAGCTCGCGCGATTCTCGAATCACCTCCAGCAGCGCCGCGTCCTTATCCAGCAAGGCGGAAAGCGCGTTCGTATCGAGGATCACGAGCGATCCTCGGGCTCGATTTTCTCGAATTCGGACTCAATCGCGCGCTCGATCATCTTGCGCTCCTGTCGCAAATGCCGCAGGGCACCATAAGCTCGCATCCACCTTGGAGCAGCCTTCCCATTGCGCGCGGCCGCTCTCATGTCAAGCCGGGATTTCAAGGCCTCGGTGAGCAATTGTTTAAGCGTCACTCCTTCCTGTGCCGCCATGCTCTTGGCGCGGCGAAAGAGTGCTTCCGGTAATTCGATGGTCGTCTTCACTCCATACCCATATTCCCATATTACCGGCATTTTAGCAAACGGGTGAATAGGCTGGATGGGAGCGGTTCACACGGATCGTTCGGACCAATCAAAGCCTCGCGCAAATGCATCTCGGGGAGATGATTCAAACGCATCTGCGAATCCCGGCTCGGTGCAAGTCGATCTCGGGTCGGCGCGAAAATGAAACCGGAGCTCACCCCGAATGGACAGCGGTTTGATGGTTTTTTCCGCGGCAGCCCGAGACCGCTGAAGCAGGTGCGGCAAAATTGTGCTTGTAGGGCGATATCCTACATGCGCATAATGCGCGGCGCTCGTGACAAAGGCCGAATACATCAAGTATCCGGGTTGCCCGCCTTCGCCGGCATCGAGTACCGGGCATCGGTTTCGTCGGGAGGCAACACCATTGGTTCAATCCTTCAACCCTTTAACGCTTCAACGTCGGAGCACATTCACCCTGCCGGGGCAACGTCAGTGCGCTAGCGCTTTTACGTTGCTCGAACTGCTCATCGTCATCGGCATCATCGCGCTGTTGATGATCCTGATCGTACCCGGATTCACAACTATCAAAGGCGCCGGCGATTTCACGAATGCTGTGTACGGGATCCAGGGAACCCTCGAGAGTGCACGGACCTACGCGAAAGCTAGCCATACTTACGTTTTCGTTGGTTTCGCAGAAGTCGATTCTTCGGTTGATCGTTCGGTTAGCCCGCAAGTTACAACTGGTCCCACGCCGTATGGCAGGGTCGCGGTGACCGTCGTTGCTTCCAAAGACGGAACGCGACACTTCCAATATGCCACCAGCAACCAAGGCTCGGACTGGCAGTCGAACTATGAGGATTCGAGCAAACCCGAGTACCACGGACGCCACCTAGTGGCAGTTGGCAAGCTGCAAGTCTTTGAAAACTTGGACTTCATCCGCTGGAATTTCGGATCGTGGACGCCAGCGGCGCACCCCAACTCCAAGATGGCAAGGTATCAATCGACCGTGCCGTATACTTTGAGTGGCGATTGGTCAGGGCTAACACCTGCGACGCCATTCAGTTGGCCATTGGGCTCGCCATTGAATTCAGGTTATCAGTATCGATTCGATCGAGTGATCTACTTTGATCCTACAGGCATTGCACGGGCCGCGACCTCGACGAATGCAGACGCAATCGCACAGGTGATGGAAATCGATCTACAGCCAACGCACGGAACACTGGTTCCGCCGGATCCGAGCAATCATCAAGACGTAGGAAACCAAGCGGTGATACAGCTTGGTAGCACAGACGGTGCGGTTCGTGTTTACCGGCCATGAGATTTTGCAACTCCAGGACTGGTGCATTCTCACTGGTAGAAGTAACACTTGCTTTGGGTGTTGCTGCCTTTTGCTTGATTGCTGTGTTCGGTTTGGTGCCTGTTGGGCTGCAAACAAATCGCAACGCGACTTCTCAAACCGCCGCTACCAACATCATTGCCGCAGTCGTGGCTGATCTGAGAGCGACGCCGAGCACGAGTAACACTTCCTCGCAGTTTGGTATCACGTTCGGAGCGAATCCATCACCGATGTACTTTGATGGAGCAGGGCAGTTTGCGACTACGTTAGGCGCGAACTCCCGTTATCAGCTGAACATTACCTGGAATTCTGCGCCGAGTGGATTGCGTTATGCTGACGTTAAGGTCACATGGCCGGCTGCAGCTAGTCCAGCTAACGCGAGTGGTTTGGTAGAAATATTTGCCGCTTTCGACAGAAACTAATGTCATGATGTCGGACAATGCAAGTGTCTTACCTGTAGAGGCAGCCGTGTCGGCTGCAACGCTTCGACCTTCGCAGGCGACCCGCCTTCGCTATGCTCCGGCGTGGCAAGCAGGCGTGGCACCACAGTGGCCGCGTTTCCGCGCCGTAAGTGGCTTTACGTTGGCTGAGCTCCTAGTCACGATTGGCGTACTGGTGCTGCTTGTTCTGCTCTTCACCCAGTTTCTGAATAGCGCGGCGACTGTTACCACTCTCGGCCACAAGCAAATGGATGCGGACTCACAAGCCCGCGAACTATTCGATCGCATGGCCATCGATGTCATGCAGATGGTAAAGAGATCGGACATCTACTACCACCTCAAAGCATCTACGAGCGCTACTGATTGTCCCTCCGCGGAGTGTGGAACGCAGCCGGGCAATGACGAGATGGCATTCTACAGCAGTGTCCCAGGTTATTATGCATCAGGTTCGAGTGGCTCACAGCAGAGTTCGGTGTCAATCGTAGGATACCGGATACACATGAGCGCAGACACACTTGCTAACAGAATGGAGCGGCTAGGTGCCGGCTTGATTTGGAACGGCGTCTCCACGAGCAACCTGCCGAATACGCCGATTGTTTTCTGGACGCCCCTGAACCCCTGGGACAGTACAATTGCGACTACTAACACGCTCGACATCATTGGGCCTCAGGTTTTTCGCTTTGAATATTATTATCTGCTAAAGAACGGGAATTTATCGGCAACCCCTTGGTACACGTCTTCAAGCGTGCGCGGTATGCAGGATGTTGCGGCAATCGTCGCGGACATCGCCGTAGTTGATCCGAAGAGTAGAGTGCTTGTAGGCGACCTAACAACACTGGCCCAAAGGTTGCGGGATTATAACGGAGACGCGCCCGGAGCTTTGCTAGCGGCCTGGCGCAATGCCATCGACACCAATACGACCCTGCCGCATACAGCGATTTCTGGTATTCGGCTTTACGAACGTTTCCTTTATCTCTCACCGGCAACGTTATGAAACTCTCATCCAACCAACTCGTGCAGAAGGCATGCGCAGGTGCTGCGCTCATCATCGTCCTTGCGCTTGTCCTCATTTTTACCGGTCTAGCCCTAGCCTATTTTTCTCGCACCGCTATCGACAGGCAGCTTGCTCAGTCGAGCTCTAGCGACACTGGCGCCGGTCTGTTAGCGCGCAGCGCTCTGGATATCGTGGTTAGCGATGTTAAACAGGAACTTCTGAGCCCTCTTAGCCAGCCCATCACTTCGACGAACATCCGACCGCGGGAGTCGGGTGCCGATGCATCTATCCCAAATCTGATTCGTCGCAGCGTCTATCCAGATTTAATACCGGCACCTGGGGTTTCGAGTTTAGCGTCGAACGTCAGCTCTGCGCCAGTTGATGCATCGAACCCGAAGCGGGGCGAGATCACCTCGCCTCGCTGGAATAGCAACTATCTGATCCCATCTGGAGCTAACTTCACCGCTCCTGATTGGGTAGTAGTCACGAAAAACGGCCCCATGTCGTTCTCAGGATGGCAAGATAGCCTGAAGGACGCGAGCAACAGCAACTATGTGGTGGGTCGCTACGCTTTCGCGCTTTACGACGAGGGAGATTTGCTCGACATGAATCTAGCTGGATATCCCAACTGGATCGGGACTGTCGCGCCCAACCCCTCGCAGCCCACACCAACTCCGTGGCCAACAAACGTCGGACGGAAAGGGATCCTAACCTTCGCCGACCTTACTGCTTTGGCGCCGCTCTCCCAGGTGCAAGTCAATAATGTTGTCGGCTGGCGAAACTTTGCGACGACGCAGCAAAATGGCACCTTCGGCAGCTCCAACTTTTCGTCGGGCAACCAACGCAACAGGCAAAACGCTTACGGCAGTTACCTGCTCGACTTCGGCTTCCCGCCGTTCACTGACCCGTCAAATTTCCCGTTTACAAGCGTCGTGCCGGATGGTTCAACCAACAATCCTCCACGAACCGATCAGGCTTTGATGACCCGGCAGGAATTAATGAAACTTTGGAGCAGTTTGAACTTGAATACAAGCGTCCTTCAGTACTTGGGAACCTTTTCGCGGGAGCGGAACCAGCCCGCAAGGGATTGGAATCGCCTTAACGGTCGCCTACCTGACAGATACGACATTACGAATCTTGCCCTGGTTAAACCCGATCCCCCAGGTACGCCGTCCTGTGGCGGCAACGGGCATGGCGGAAGCAATGGCCAGGGATGTTACAGAGGCCGCGGACGGTTCAGAGGTGCTGCAGGGGATATTCGCAATCAGTTTGGGCTTGCGTGGATTCGGCCAGATCTCACGATAACGGATTCACACCAGCTTGCATACTGGGGCCACTGGCGATACGTGGGGGTGCCAGGTTTGGAGTGTCCGAACGCCATTGCATGCGATCACATTCCGGTTTTGCGAGGAGCGAACAATGATTTCTTCATGATCTTGGATTACGCGCTCACTCAGGCGAACGTCGATTCGGATGATACGGCTAACGTTGCTGATATTCTAGCACTCGGGGCCTCCTTGATCGACCAGTATGACAACCCGCCTAATTCCGTCGACACGGATGGTGACTTAGATCCAGACACCAGTGTCCCGGCTGCGAGGAAGACTCACGTTACGATCATAGAATACGGTAATAGCGGACAGTTTGTCTTGGGCTGGGAAACCGGCGAAGGGGTTACCGCTAGCACTAACCCCTATAATTCCTCGACGGGAATAATTGACCCGACCACGGGAACCACGAAGCGAACCCCAACATTTACACCGATCACGCTCGATCATGCTTTCACTACTGTTGGCGAATTTGGCTACGGTCTTAGGCCGGAATACGCGGCGAACCGTTTTCAGCGCCTGAATTTAAGGGGGGCGAGCGCCAACGCCTCGATTCTAGACTTCTTTAGTTATAATCCGGTCGCCCACGGCTATCCCCGACTTGGCATTGTCAATCTCAACACCAAGAACATTCCGGTCCTGGCTGCGATTCTGCAAAGCGCGCTAAAGAAAGACGTCGATGTAAGTCCTATTCCTGGCTGCTTCCCTACCATATCATCAAGTGAGGCAACGAACGCGGCACAAGCGATCGTTACCGCCACGAATGCGCAAGCCGCAGTGACTCGTGCCGATATTGGTCGGCTTACTGGCCTCGCTGCAAGCGCGATAACTACTCCAGCCTGCATCGCTGCCGGAGAAGAAACAGAAAAAGTACCGGAGGCGATCGCACGCGCTCTTTCTGAGATAACACAAGCGCGGACTTGGAATTTGATGATCGATGTGATTGCACAAACGGGGCGGTTTGCCCCTAATGCGCAAGCTCTCACCGATTTCACCGTGGAAGCCGAAAAGCGCTACTGGCTTCACATCGCACTCGGTCGCGACCTTAATCCCGATGGAAGTGTGGATGTCCTTGGCACACAGCTTGAGGAAGTGGTTGAGTAGTTCGGGAGAAGTCGATGGCTGATAACTGATCCGAACTGACTCGGCTGAGGCAAACTACCCACCTTCGGTCCCGCGGTCGCGGGACTACGGCGTGGCAGGCGCTACTGCTGACCGCGGATTTGGAATTACCGACGAGATTCGGTTTCGAGTTTGAGCAAGCTCACCAACTGTTTCCCTAGCATCCGAAATTCATCGCTTGTCAGAGCCCCCAGCTTGGTCTCCAGTCGGTTTAGCGACACAGGCTGGATTTGCTGGAGATGAAAGACGCCTGGTTTTAGAAACGGTTTCCTGCAAGCAAATTCCCACCGATTTCCACGAATCGCCGTGGTGTGCGGAATCACTAAGACTAACGCCAACTCCTCCTCAGTAGGGTAATCGCTCATTATCAGACATGGCCGCACTTTTGCGGTCAGGCCCAGATCGACACGCCAAATTTCATCCGCCGCGGCGGACTTGGGCATCTTTTTCTTCCATCATGTCCAAAATCCGAAAGTGTTCATCAGCGCGGCGGTCACAGGCGCGAAGCAGATCAGCCTCTTCCTCTAGGTCGAAGATTGCTGCAGCGAGGCGACGACGGTCTTCTCGCGACAGCTTGGGAAGCTCAGCCAGAATTTCGGATGCACTCACAATAACTGACACTAATCGTAGCGATATAAATGTTCAAATTCGCTTGTTAGCGCGCTTCTGTCTTCCGACGGTTTGATTGCATTTTCTCTTTTCGAATCCCTAAACGACGGATTCCTGACGAAGCGATCAATAAGCAGATCGAAGTCGTCAACGAGTAGGTTCGAGATTTCGGGGCAGTTTATTATTCGTCTGGTTCGCCTGGTACGCCGAACGCGCGAAGCCCGCCAGTGCACCCGTGGTGACAGAGCTTCCCCACATTCTCGGTATTCCCCTCCCAACTGAGCTGCTTGAGAACAGGCTCAATCGCCACTCGGCTTTTTTCAAGAACTTCGTTCAAGCGCTTCCGTAGAAGGAGGGTGAGAAAACATCAACCTTCCCCCCTTGGTCATGAGCGAGACATTCGTTGCAATAATTATTGGACTGTTCTTTTTCGTTTCTTCAGAAACGGTTCGAGCGGTGCAACGTCCACCATATCCAGTCAAAGCAGAAAAGCCGGACGCTGGGCATTGGGTCATTATCGGCACAAACGAGAAAACAAGATGAGATATCCTCACAAAGAAGTTCGCGAGCCCTTTAACAAAGCACAATGCTTCGGCTGTCGACTGGAAGACCGTGGCAAAAACGTTGTCATCTTTCCACATGACCAAACCGTTCAATCCGACATTGCCCGGAACGAGGGCGCTTTTCACGAACCGCACAACCGGTTGCAACATGTTCACGAACGTCACAACACCGACGTGACTCAAATGATATTTTGAAAGACGCGCGTTAGACTTTAGCACGCCGCTGTTCGTGTAATCGCGGGCGCCACCGAGGTCGCGGAGAGGCATTTGTCGATTAGTGGTGGTCGAAATTTCCGGATTGGTCCCATATGGCGCCTCTTGCCCTTTCTAGCTGAGGCTGGCTGGAGACAGGAGCAATTGTTATTCAGCGTTTTGGGAACTTTGGCCCCCAGTTTCCGTAGAAGTCCTTGAGTTCTCGAAAGAAACAAACCCCCCGCCGTGGACCTCTCGACTTCAAATCCGGTCTTCCCCGCCATGATCTCCCGGCGACGCTGTTCTGATGGCGTCGCGCGTAAAACAATCGTACTGAAAGCGTGAAACGGCCGTCGCCAGAAAGTGCCTTCACGCTGATCGAACTTCTGGTCGTCATGGGCATCGTCATTATGGCGCTCGCAGCATTGGTTCCAGCCGTTACGTCGCTCTCTAAGTCGGGGGGACGAAGGGCGGCGCGCAACGCCTTGCTTGGCGGGATTGAGCAGGCGCGGGCCGAAGCCATTAAGAGCAGTCAGGCTACCTATGTCGTGTTTCCGACTTTTAGTAGTGGCGCGCAATCGACATTAGACCGCTACAATTACAGGTCTTACGCAATATTTGAAGACGATGCGGCGCATCTTGGAAATGTAAAGCAACTGACCGATTGGAAGTCTTTTTCGACTGGAGTAGCGCTGCGCGCCGGCGCCTACACAGTCAATGGCGTCAGTGTCGATCCCTTCTTGAGCTATCTGCAAGATCCGGCTGCACTAAATCCCGCGCCAACTTTCACCTTTACGCCCGATTTGAGCGCGGTGGCGGTTTTCCGATGCTTAAAATTTAATTCCAACGGCGAAGTTCAAGCGCCGATTACACCTGCAAACGCTGTGTACCTTGGCGTGTTTGAAGGGTTCGTTAGCAACGGCACCGAAGTTGCGACGACAAAAAACGCAAACGGCAATCCTTCCGCGGTCGAGTACGTCGTGGTGTCTCAGTTCACGGGGCGCGCGGTTCCGGCCGACGCGGTGTCAATGCCTACACCTACGCCAGGGCCATGAAAAGCTTTAACATACAACCTAGCGCGGGTTGCTGTAGAGAGCGCCCCGAAAGCGTTCGGAGCCGCGGCGGGCTATGGACAACCAACTATCAACCATCAACCATCGGTTATAGCCACAACTCTGTGAGCTGTTGGGAGAGTTTGTACCCCCCAACTGCCTTCGGTCGGCGCGGAGACCTTCGGCATGGCAGGCAGGGCGGTGGCTACAGAAGGTCAGCATTCAGCTTATTGGAAGTTGTGATTGCTTTGGGCCTAATTACCGTCGGGATTGTGGGTGTCCTCGCCGTATTTCCCACGGCACTCCAAACCGCTCACTCAGCCCAGGACGAAACGCGTGCAGCGCACATCGCCCAGTCAGTTTTTGGCAGCCTTGTGGCCGGCGCACCGTCGCAATTTAGCGCCGTGTTGCTCCCTCCGACGTCAGTGTCGATCGATCTCACAGCTTCCCACCCGTCGCCAACTCCGTCGGCGCTTTATGCCGACAACTACGGCACGCTCAGCAGTTCCGCGACCGACGCGGCCTACGCAATTTTCATTTACACAAACAATGCCCCGCCCGGCTTCACCACTGTTCCGCCGACCGCTAATCAAGTGACTGTGCGTGTTGCATGGCCAACAAACGCGCCTGCCGCAAATCAAACTTTCCGCGATTACGTCCGGATCATCTCCAAATACTAGCTGCCTTGTTAACCACGAATGGACCAGTCTTCACATAGTTACGGCTTGGCAGGCACCAATGAGGTAGGGGCGTTTGACCGCAATCGCCCGGGCGGTTCGGGTGAGCCGCCCCTACCTGCTTTTCGTCGCGCCCTAGCCTTGCGTAGAGGCGGATTCATGCTCGCAAAGCAACGTGACCCCGAAAGCATTCGGGGTTTTACGTTGGTCGAGCTCTTGATTGCGACAGGCATCACCGTTGCGATGGTTCTCATGCTGGGTCTGATGCTGGGCTCGTTGATGGGCAGCGCGTCTCACGCCACGGCGCGTGTTGACGCCTTTCGCGACGCCCGCGCCGCATTGCAAATGATAGAGCGCGATTTGCGGAATCTTGTTCACAATCAGTGGAGCCCTGACCCTTTTACGAGCCCAGCGCCAGCGCCTTGTGCGGCTTCGGCGATATCGACGACCCCTGTGACGCTGCCAGCTGCTTACTTTGTCTTAAAAGACATTTACAGTGCGGATCCTGCAACGGTCCCCGGCCATCACAATCAGCAGCTCTATGCTCTGGTCGCGGCAAAAACGACGGCTTCATCGGGCGATGTATGCGCCGTTGGTTATTATTGTCAGTGGGATAATCAGCTTCACGCCTATACTCTACGGCGTTTTTTTCGGGACAGCGCCCACACGTTCGCTGTGATGCAGGCGGCGGGAAGCTATGCAGCAGACTCCGCTCTATACGTTCTTAACGCGCCTGACGCAAAAAATGACGTTTTGGCCGCTTACGTATGGAACTTACAGATAACTTTGTACGACGCTGCCGGAAACCAGTACCAGTACCCGACCTCCTACCCATGCGTGTGCGATCAAGGCGCTACCGCTCCTATAATGCTGCCGGCAGCCGTTGAAATTTCCTTTAACGCCATGAGCCCGCAGGCTGCGCAAGCCATGATGAGCGTATCGTCGAATCCTAATGATTGGATGGACACCACAACACAAAACTACCAGCGCCTCATCGCGCCGCACGCTTATCAATTCCGCAGCCGGATCAATTTGCCATGAAGGCTGGAAAGCACCTCATACTCACACGACGGATAACACGGATATGTTTCCGTAGGGTAGGGGCGATTGACCGCAATCGCCTGGGCGGTTCGGGTGAACCGCCCCTACCAAAGTTGCGGGACGAAGCCGGTTTCGCCCTCGTAGTTGCGCTGGTAATGGTCGCGTTAATGGCCGTGATCGCAGTCGGCGTTCTGACAACCGTCTCTGTAGAGCGTGGGACTGCCACATCGTACAGCAGCCGTTATCAAGCAGATCTGGCAACTCAAAATGGCTTGCAAGCTGCAGCAAAGACATTGGCCGCTGCGCCGTTTCCTTCGCCGGTACCGGTGAACTTCAGTGCTACCGTTACTGGCAATGACGCGTTCCTAGTCGCGCGAGCCGATGGACCGGCTGACGCAAATGGTAACAGAGCAGCTTACTATTATCTTGCGCAGCCTGCCCCCTCGCCAAGCTCGGTCATAACTTATTATCCGCTCTTTTCTGCCTCAACTGATCCCAGCGACCCAAGCGTTATCCAGACAAAGACCATCAATCTCGCGGCACCGTTTGCGCCGGTAGTGCCAACTCCTGCTCCTCCGGTCAATTCTACGCCACCGCCTGCCAACTATACCCCTCCGCCAAATTGCACAAACTGCAACCCTGCGTGGAACGCAACTGGGACACAACGGTTGCCAACTCTCTATTCATGGCAACAACCACCGCCACCAAGCCCTACGCCAAGCGGCCCAAGTGTGCAATGGGTCGAAATGCGTGACCCGCAGGACACAGCCCCAGCTCCGGCACATAACCTTCCTTATACTCGCTATGCCTATTGGGTTGAGGACCTGGATGGTTATCTTGATGCCTCTCAAGTGGGCCACCCTAACGCAGTCACCGCGCGAGCTAATGGGTCCAGCACTTGGACCGACAACAACAACGTCGTGCACAACATCGGAACCTCTTCCGGGGAAATTGCCATGTTTACGATTTTCAATCCGACACAGCAGACGGCTGACCCCGCACCCACTCCCGTACTTAACATGGTCGGTTCTACCGAGGGCCAAACGCAGGCCCAACGTGCTCTTCTCCTAACTGTTCCAACCGTTCAGCAGGTAGCGAACACCACGCCGGACCTAGCCGGCCCGAATCTAGCGGTTCGTTTGGGACAGGATAACAATCCCGGCGAGCAAAACCTGGTTCCGCTAGGATACGGTTATGGCAGAAACGACGCGACCCAATTGGGCGAGGGCTATCGCAAAATGGCGATCAACCCTGTCTCCCAGTTCCGTCCACAGGGCAATCAAATCGGTCAGTTTGCGACCATCGTAACTACCGCGATGCCAAATTTTCAGGACCGCACCCTTGCCGCGCAGCCTGGAGGCCACGGCCATTCGGGGCAGACGCGTAATTACTTTAACAACCTTACAGCTAATCTTTTCAACTACGCGTTTCCGATGGATGCGCCGGTAGAATTTGGACCGCCAGGAAATCCCGATGGGCCACCCTCATACCGCGGGATTGGTGCTTATCCCTTTGTGACTTCACTTTACGACCTGAATAACTGGGTTCAGACAGTACAGATAGGCACGACTTACAACGTCGTAATCGAGACCAAGACGTACGCGCAGCTTTGGAACCCGCATAAGTATCCGACGGACGGTTTGAACGGCGCGCTGATGATGCACTATCAAAACTCTGACAAGATAAACGTCAACGGAACAACTCAAACCCTCAGTTCTCCGCCGGATGCAACAATAATATTTACAGACACCCCCGACCCCAATTGGAGAACCAACCCGGTTATTGTAAGCCCTCGTAGCGAAACCGGAAACGTTGGACTGTCGTTCAACTATCAAATCAAAGCGGCTATCGGTTACCAGGATCCCCAGGGAAAGATTAAACCTAACGAATACAGAGTCGTTGCACTGCCCGGACCCACGCCTTCCTGTTTAGTATCGGGAAGGACCAACTACAGCGCAACTGGACTGCCGCCAGGTCTGAATCTACACGGAGGCGGAAGAAAGGCGGGACTGATCGATGGGACGGCCACCTTGGATCCGAATGTGACCTATACCAACGGCTATCACGACTACAGCGTCGCAATTAGTGCAAGGACATCCTGCGGGACAGCAAGCGCGACGTTGGTGATCAGAATTTACAAGTGAGAAAGCTCCTGCCATTACTTGTTGTATTTGCGGCGGCAGGCAGCGCGCTCGCCGCGAATCCGACGATAACTTCAATCAGCCCTACTTCGTGTTTGGCGGGATCGCCGCAATTCACCATGACTGTGATCGGCACCAACTATAATAACACTTCGGTTGTCCAGTGGAACGGCGCGGGCCTGGTCACGACCTTTGTTTCAGGCACGCAGCTAACCGCAATTGTACCCGCTGCCAACGTAGCCGTAGCGGGGACCGCTCAAGTGACTGTCAAGAACTCGACCGGTTCAGCATCGAACCCAGTGACGTTTACCATCAATAACCCCGTGCCGACTATAACGTCCCTCAACCCCAACTCGTACGCCGCCGGATGCTCATCATTCAGCATGACCGTGAACGGCACCAACTTCGTTTCAGGTTCGACAGTCCGTTGGAACGGGACAGCTTTGGCGACGACTTACGTTTCGTCCACGCAGCTTACGGCGACGGTGACTGCTGCGCTGGTGGCATCTCCGGGAACTGCCTCGGTCACAGTGGTGAATCCTCCTCAAGGCGGCGGAACGTCTAATGCGGTGACGTTTACCATCACGGTTCCACCGACACCGGTCATTACTAGTCCTCTTACAGCGACTGGCACAGTAGGGACCGCGTTCTCTTACCAAATCACGGCTACTAATTGCCCCAGCAGTTACAACGCAAGCCCACTGCCTCCGGGCCTGAGTGTGAATACGAGCACCGGGCTCATCTCGGGAACACCGACAGTAGGCGGAGTGTATACCGTCACGATTAGCGCAACCAATGCGGGCGGGACGGGAACGGCAACGCTGGTCATTACCATCAATAACCCGGTGCCCACGATAACTTCGATCAGCCCAACCTCTGCCGCTGCCGGCGGCCCGCAGTTCACGTTAACCGTGAACGGCACAAACTTTGTTTCCGCTTCGGTGGTTTACTGGAACGGCACCGCCCTGGCTACAACCTTTGGTTCTTCTACACAAGTCACGGCCACGGTACCGGCTGCTCTCATCGCCAACCCCGGCACAGCATCCATTACCATAGTAAACCCTGCGCCGGGCGGTGGAACCTCGAACGCGGTGACATTTACTATTAATAACCCAGTGCCGACGACAACCGTGATTAACCCAACCTGCGCCACCGCAGGCGGTCCACAATTCACCTTGACGGTGACCGGCACGAACTTTGTTTCTACCTCGACCGTTCGTTGGGGCGCCACCTCTCTCACCACGACGTTTGTTTCTTCCACGCAACTGACCGCCACGGTTCCTGCCGCGCTCATTGCGACCGCTGGCGCGGCATCCATCACTGTGGTGAACCCCGCCCCAGGGGGCGGCACGTCAAACGCCCAGACGTTTACGATCAGTGCGGCGTCAACGATCAGTTCGCTCAACCCAGCCTGCGCTACAGCAGGCGGTCCACAATTCACGCTGACTGTCACCGGCACTAACTACGTATCAGGTTCGACAGTGAATTGGAACGGAAGTCCGCTGGCCACCGCCTTTGTTTCGGCCACGCAACTTTCGGCCACCGTCCCGGCCGCTCTCATTGCCACTGCCGGCACGGCCTCGGTCACTGTCGTAAGCCCATGCGGAGGAACATCGAACGCTCAGACATTCACCGTTGCGGCGACGCCGGTGATCACCAGCCCGCTGACGGCATGTGGGACAGTAGGGTCTCCCTTCTCTTACACCATTACAGCCACCAATAACCCAACGAGCTTCACCGCAAGCCCACTGCCCGCTGGCCTAAGTGTCAATACGAGTACCGGCGTGATTTCTGGAACACCAACACAGGCGAACCGGACAACTACCGTTACCATTACCGCCAGCAATGGCGCAGGTACCTGTAACACCGCGACTGCACTCCTGGTGATAACCATCGGCACAGCGCCGACGATCGGTTCAATCAGCCCAACCTGCACCGCTGCGGGCGGCCCACAGTTTATATTGACGGTGACCGGCCCCAACAACGATTTCATCCAAGGTGACACGGTGTATTGGAACGGAAGCCCGCTGGTCACGACGTTTCAGGATTCGAGAACGCTTAAGGCCACGGTCCCGGCCGCCCTCATTGCCACTCCCGGCACGGCCTCGATCACCGTAGGAGGGTGTGGGGCGACGTCAGGCGGAGTGACGTTTACGATCAGCGCGATGCCGAGCATCACTTCACTTAGCCCAACGTGCGCCAACGCGGGCGATTCACAGTTCACGTTGACGGTGAACGGCACGAACTTTGTTTCTACTTCGATAGTGAATTGGAACGGAAGCGCGCTGGCCACAACGTTTGTTTCTTCCACACAGCTTACGGCTACGGTCCCAGCCAACAACATCGCTACTCCCGGCAACTTCCCGATCACTGTAGTGAGCCCGTGCGGGGGAACGTCGAACGCAATAACATTTCCGGTCGATGATGCGGCGTCGATCACCAGTTTGGTTACAGCTAGTGCGACACTGGGAACGCCGTTCTCGTATCAAATCACCGCCGACAATAGCCCGACCAGTTTCGATGCAACTGATTTGCCCGGAGGCTTAACCGTTTGCCATAACAGCGGGGAAGGTTGTACCCCGGGGCTGATCTCTGGCACACCGACTGCCACTGGAGTGTTCCCCATTATTATCAGCGCAACGAATGTTGCAAATGATCCCTGCAGTGGCACGGCGACGGACACGCTAACATTGACAATCACTTTGCCGGGCGGAGTTTTCATACCGCCTTTTCCGGGACAGGTTAATGTCTTTGGCTGGGGCCCAACTCCGCCAAGCGCCAACGCTACCATCCCGTTTCCAAACGCAACGACCGACAATTATTTTATCTTGTACTGGAACGCGCCTGGAAGTAATACAAATCAAGCTATCGCTGACTCGGCAAATGGCGGACTCCGACGCAACGCGGATACCACCGGCATGAGCTATAACCCTTACGATCCAACTATCCCCAACGCAAGGCCTGATCGAACCAAAAACGTTTGGCGCGGTAATCCAATCCCGCCTAACGACAATACCTCAGGCCAGTTTGGCGACCCGAGAGGTTCCTGGTATATAACTGATCCGTGGCCTACAACCGATTATGTGACGGGTTCTTACTGGGCAGGCCCGAACCCTAACATTGTCCCATTAAATTGGCCAGACTCCGGACATCCCTTCAGCTATCCCGGATTACAGCCAGCTGATAAAGGACAATATCCTACGGACATCATGGCAAGCCCGACCCCGTCGCCGGATGCAACAAAAGCGATTTCGTTGCTTTCGGATCCTAACAGGCTTAACCCCGGTAATCTTGCTTCTATAACTGAATTGGGAAACGTTTGGGACCCGGCCCAGTTAAGCTACACGGTCGTAAATCCGGGAGGCGCTCTTCCAGATATTCCGACCTCGGCGCTCAGAGACTCGAAAGGAGCGGGGGGCCATACACTCGCCATCGGGCGCCCAGAGTTCTCGATGTTCGATCAAAATGGCATGCGAGCCTGGCAATTGCTCGACCTCTTCTCTGGCAAAACCGCTAACACCAATTTTACCAACACGGCTGGGCTGGTGAATCTTAACACAGCATCAAGTGACGTTCTGCGCTCTCTAGCTGCCGGAATCCTCCAAAACAGCGACTCGGCAATCCAGCCCCCCTCGTTGCAAAACAATCTATACCCACCCACCAATGTACAACAGGCAGATTTGTTTGCTAAAGCTGTGATCAACTCGCGTCCGTTGCTTTCAACATCCGCATTGTCGGCAATCAGAGACTGCGGCCAGAACATTCCATGTGGCGGCGGCCGGTCTAACCAGCCATTTTTTGGCAACCCTAATGAATATCAAACGGCCCCAACTGAATGGAACGATCCCGGGCGGGAGGAGTTGTTTGCAAAGATCTACAATCTAGCTACCACGCGCAGCCGTAACTTCCGGGTCTTTGTTACCGGACAATCACTGGATAAAAATGGAAACGTTCTCTCGACAGTGACCAAGGTTTATCAGGTATTCGTCAAGCCTAATCGCGACCCAACGACTGGAGCGATCCTATCGCAGCAGGTCCAGATTAAGTACGAAGGTTCCATGTAATCTGGCGTGATCACAATCCCAGTTGCCCTTGCTCCGAGGCAACGAGAGGGAACTCTCGGCAGTCACGCAGACACGGACTTGGAACCTCTTTATTGACGTGATCGCGCAAACCCGGGCAGTGTGCTCCCGAAACAGCCAGTGTTACTGACGCCAGTAAATTTATCGTGCAAGGCGAAAAGCGGTACTGGCTTCACATTGCCCTTGGTCGCGACCTAGTCAGTGGCTAACTGGGCATTGCTCGGCACGCAGCTTGAGGAAGTGGTTGAGTAGCTTGGGAAAAAGTCAATAGCTGGTTGCTGATTGGTTAATAGCTGATCCGCGTTCGCAGTGGCTACTGCCGACGGGGGTTAGTTGAGAGTTGATTCGCCTACGCTCCGCAGGAAGCCGGCTACGTGCTTCGTCTGCATGCCGGATTCTCGATCGTTGATGCTCGACTGTGTCAGCCCAGTTTTGGGGTGGGCCGGTAGAGATTACAGCGGCAGAAATTCCAGGCGACCATCGAACCGCTCAGGCTCAGCCGCCAACGCAAGCAGTTCTAAGTCACTGATGAATCGGCCAATTGCCAAGTGATCGCCAAGCAGATCGAGGTGGCGAACGAATAGTTCAGCAGGGCCGCCCGTCTTCGCCAGGGCTCTAGGACTGCTGAATATTGACTACTGACCACTGACTGCTGCAATTCCAATTATACGCGAATGCACGCGCTCGATTGGGATGCTGAGATACCACCAAAAGCTCGGCCGTGCCGAATGACTCATGAAATCACGACTTACATTCGATTTCTTGGACAAAATTGTCGCGCCAAGACCTGCATTTTTCGTTAATATTTTTTATTTATGTGTTGACCCGGTGTCCATTCCGGCCATACCCTGAGGATCCCTAGTTAAACTCATCCTCACTAATATGCATAAGCATTGCCTTCGCCTGCTTGGGATCACGATTTCATTGCTGATCACGTTTTTAGCAGTGCCACGGTCCGACGCGGACACGATTCTTTACGGCTCCACCGGCGACATAAACGCCAACGGGGGCGGACGACTTTATCTAATCGATGTCACGACGCAGAACGTCACACTTATCGGAAATACTGGCTTCGATAAGCTCGGCGGTATCGCCTTTAATAGCAAAGGTACTCTTTACGGTGTCTCCGGCGGAAGCTCGGGCCCCGGCACTTTGATGACTATCGATCCTTTGACCGGCGCCGCGACGCCCATCGGACCAATCTCAGATCCCAGTCTCGGTGTTGATGGTCTCCGATTCAACTCACAGACCGTCCTTTATGGTGCCGCGTTCGATAATATCAACAGTGTCGGCAAGCTCGTGACAATCGATCCTTCAAACGCAAACATCCTCAGTTCGCTGACGCTCGTGGGCTCCGGGAACTCATACTGTGCCGGAATTGCTTTCGATCTCATGGATATGCTGTACGCTTCGCGCGGTAACGCCATGGGGCGCCTGGAAGATATTGATTCGGTCGATCAAGTCACTGGAGTGCTCACGCCTATTGGACCGATGGAAGCCGTGATCTCAGATATTGTGTTCACTCCTGATGGCACTCTCTATGGCTGTTCTCC
>Ga0209474_10001166_pt1 | contig 26476 bp, 22 predicted proteins | sample GraSoiAngelo_145_FD_185902 | JGI IMG/M metagenome (GOLD analysis project Ga0209474, IMG submission 185902) | Grasslands soil microbial communities from the Angelo Coastal Reserve, California, USA - 14_1009_05_20cm (SPAdes) (version 2) | ecosystem: Environmental > Terrestrial > Soil > Grasslands...
CCGCTGAACATCACCGGACCGCAAAGGTCGCCGACGACGTGGACCGCGTTGTACGCGCCGTCCACGCGGGCCAGGGGATGCTCCAGCGGAACGAAGGCGGGATGCACGCGCGCTTCCACCCCGGTCCCGGTCCTGCGCGCCACCGCCAGCAACTTCAGCACGTAGCCGAGCTCCCGGCCATAGGCGAGATCGCGCGGATCGAGGCCGCGGATGCCTTGGCGATGAAGCTGCGCTGGGGTGCAGGCGACGCCGAACGCGAGCCGGAGCAGGATGCAGAGCTTGTCGCCCGCGTCCACCGCGTCGACGTCGTCGCGGGGATCAGCCTCCGCGTACCCGGCCTGCTGCGCCTTCGCCAGCGCATCCTCCAGGCGTTCGCCGGACGCCATCCGCGTGAGTACGTAGTTGCAGGTGCCGTTGATGATCGCTCGCAGCTCGAGGACGCGGTTCGCGGCCAGGTCGTCGGTGAGTGGCGCGATGAGCGGGATGCCGCCGCCGACAGCCGCCTCGTACCGCAGCTCGACGCCCTTGCGTGCCGCCAGCTCTGCGAGCATCGGTCCATGCCATGCGAGCACGCGCTTGTTGGCGGTCACCACCGGCCTGCCCCGCTCGAGCGCGGCTGCGATGAGCGTGCGCGCCGGCTCCTCGCCTCCGACGAGCTCGATCACCATGTCGACGTCGTCCGCGCTCGCCACCGCCGCCGGGTCCGCCGTCAGCCGCTCGACGGCGAGCGAGCGGGGCCTGGCCAGATCGCGGACCGCCGCCCGCTGCAATACGAGGGGGGTACCCGCTGCCCGCGAGAGGACGTCCTGGCGCTCGATCAGAGAGCGCGCCACGGCTTGACCCACCGTGCCCACGCCGAGCAACCCGATCCGGACCTGCTGCTTCATGAGGCGAGTCTACGACACCCTGCGTCGAGCGTCTTGCGGATCGACCGCTGGTTTACCTACAAGGAGGATCCGGGATGGACGAAACCAGCCTCAGCCACAAGCTCGGCATCAAAGAAGGCCGGCGCGTGTTGGTGCTCGATCCCCCGGTCGGGTTCGTGCGGCGGCTCGACCCGCTCCCCGACGGCGTCGGCGTGACGACCAAGATCGTCAGCCTGGCGGACATCATCATCGTCTTCTCCTCCTCGCGGGCGGTGCTCGGCGAGTTGTTCCCGAAAGCGAAGCACGTCCTGGCGCCCCACGGGGCTCTCTGGGTCGCATGGCCGCGCAAGAGCTCTGGTTTCTTCACCGATCTGGACGAGCAGCTCGTTCGCGCCCTGGGCCTCGCCGCCGGTCTCACCGACAACAAGATCATCGCCATGGACGAGATCTGGTCGGCGCTGCGATTCGTCGAAAAGCAGCGCGAGCGGCTTCCTTTGCCGCGGAGCGCGGAGCTCGGCGCCCCGCCGGAAGCGTGAGGCTCGACTTCACGCAAGGCGAGAACGCGCTGGCCCGGGCGCTCGCAGCGCGCCGATCGCCTTACATCGATCTGACCCTCTCGAACCCGACGGCGGCAGGGCTTCCCGTCCCCTCGATTCCGCTCCCGGATGCCCCTTCCTATGAGCCGCATCCTCGGGGGCTCCCCGCGGCGCTGGAGGCGGTCGCCGCATACCACGGCGTCCAGCCGGAGCGCGTCGTCCTCACCGCCTCCACCAGCGAGGCGTACTCCTGGCTCTTCAAGCTCCTCTGCGATGCCGGCGACGAGGTGCTGCTCCCCGAGCCGAGCTATCCGCTGTTCGGGTACCTGACCGCGCTCGAATGCGTGCGCGCAGTTCCGTATCCGCTGCGTTGGGACGGAGAATGGCACCTGGAGGCCTCGGCCCTGCGCTTTTCCGGGCGCACGCGCGCGGTGCTGGTGGTCAGCCCGGGCAACCCTACCGGTGCCTACCTCAAGGAGGACGAGCGGGTCGCGCTGGCATCCGCGTGCCGGGCGCACGGGTGCGCATTGATCAGCGACGAGGTGTTCGCGGATTTCCCCGCTTTCGAGGATCGCCGGCGCGCCCGCAGCGCGGCCCTGTATGACGACGTGCCGGCGTTCTCCCTCTCAGGTCTGTCGAAGGTGGCCGGACTGCCGCAGCTCAAGCTCGGTTGGATCGCCGCCGGAGGACAGGGTGCCGGCGAAGCGGTGCGGCGGCTCGAGCTGATCGCCGATACCTATCTGTCGGTATCCGCTCCCGTGCAGCTCGCGGCGCCGGGACTGCTGGCGGCGCGCGGCCCGTTCCAGGGAGCCGTGCGATCACGTCTCGCCGCAAACCGCGCAGCGCTCGCCGCTGCGCGCGGTCCAGGTGCGGCCTGGGACCTGATGCGCTCCGAGGGAGGGTGGAGCCAGGTCCTCTCGGTCCCGCGCTCGCGCAGCGAGGAAGAATGGGTGCTCGCGCTGCTCGAGGCTGGCGTGCTGGTGCACCCCGGGTATTTCTTCGACTTCCCTGCCGGCGCGCACCTCGTCGTCTCGCTGCTGCCCGAGCCCGTGCAGTTTGCCCGGGCTGCCGCGATCCTGGTCCGGGTGCTCTCCGCTTGATGCAACACCGTTGCATTTGTGCTAGAGCGGCCGCGTGCGGTTCTCGACGCGAGCGGAGGCGGCATTGCGCCGGGGAGGCGGTCGCATCACCCGCGCCCGCCGGGCGCTGCTCGAGCTGATCGAGCGGTCGGAGCGGCCCCTGGGGCCGCGCGAGTTGCAGTCGCTCCTAGCCGGCAAAGGCGTGCGGATGGACCGGGTCTCCGTCTACCGGAACCTGTGCGCTCTGCTCGAGTTGGGACTGCTCCACAGGGTGGTAGGTTCGTCGGCCGTACGCCCTTGCGCCGAACGCGAGGAGCGCTGCCATCACGCCATCGTCTGCAGCCAATGCGGCAGCGCTCGTGAGTTCCACTCCGGCACCTTGGAGCGCGCTCTGGGGGAAGTCCGCCGCGCCACCCGCTACCGCGTGCAGGGTCACGTGCTCGAGCTGCGCGGCCTCTGCGAAAGGTGCCAGCGATGATGCACGCCGCGGCGCTCGCCGGCTTCTCCGCGCTGCTGGGCGGCGCGATCGCTCTCGTCGCGCGGCAACGTCCCAGCGTCCTCGAGCGGACGCGCACCTTTGCCTTCGCGGCCGCCGCGGGCGTGGTCGCCTTCCACCTGCTTCCCGAGGCGCTCCCCTCGCAAGGAGTGACGGCGCTGCTGTGGATGGCCGCTGGATTCGCGCTGCCCTGGCTGCTGGAATGGCTCGCGCGCACGGTCGGACCGGGCCTCTTGCGGGGGCGCGGCCTGTCCGGACTGCGCGTATCGGCCGAGGTCGGCTTCGCCGCCCTCGTCTTCCACTCGGTGGCCGAGGGCCTCGCGCTCGTCGCGGCGCTGGCGCAGCCGCGGGAAAGCCTCGATCTGGAAATCGCGATCGTCGCTCACCACGCCCCGCTCACTGCGGCGGTGGTCTTGCCCTTCCTCGATCTCAGCGGTGCGCGCGCGGCGGGCACGCGTGCCGCGCTCGTCGCTGCGGCGGGCATCGTCGGCGCCCTGCTCAGCTCGGTATTGCCGGGCTTCGAAGACGGGGCCTTCCTCAAGATCGCCTCCGCCGTCACCGCCGGTGCGCTGCTGCACGTGGTGGCCGACGAGATCCGCGCGCAGCGGTTCGGATCCCGCCTGGAGCGTGCGCTCGATCTCGGCGCCTGCGCCGCCGGCTTGCTCGTCGCCGGCCTCGGCGCCCTGGTGGCTCGGCGCGAGGACGCCGCGCCTCTGATGGACCTGCTGCGCGCGTTTGGCGGCCTCTCGTTGGCTTGCTCACCCGCGATCCTCGCGGGGTGCGCCGTGGGAGCCCTGCTCGCGTCGCGGACCCGCTTGTTCCGTTGGGACGCATTCGTGCTTGCGCTGGTGCTGCTGGGCCCGGCCGGCGCGATGGCCTGGGCGGTGCTCACCATCCTGCTTTCGCTCCCCTTGGCGAGGTCGTTCCGCGCCGATCCGCCGGCCCGGCCGGTCGGTCTGGAGCTGCTGGCGGCCGTCCGCGAACGCGCTCCTGCGCTGCTCACGCTGGTGATCGTCGCTGCCGTGCTGGAAGTGAGCGCCCGGGCGTTCCCGACCTCGTTCGTTCCGGCGGCGGCCCTGCTGCTGCTGGTTGCGTTCTGCGCGCGACTCGACGACGCGGGCGCAGTGGTGGTCGCGGCCGTGCTGGTGCGCAAGGGCCTCGATCCCGGGATCGCGATCGCTCTGCTTGCCTGCGGGCCGCTCACCCGCGCCGCCATGGTGCGGATCCTCGGCGGGCGGGGGCGCGGTGCTGCTGCGGCGGCGGTCGTGCTCGAATGCGTTGGCGCGATCGTGGCAGGGCGGCTCTTGTCCCTTTCCGGCGCCCTGACCGCGATGCCTGCCGTTGCAAACCAGGCGCTGCGAGGAGTGCGCGAACCGCTCGCCGTGCAGGTGGCATCGTCGCCGCTGTCGGCGGCTGCCGCGGTGGTGCTAGTGGCGCTGGCGATCGCTACCCTCTGGTCCGAAGGCGTCCGCGGCTGGTTCGCGCCGCTGCGCCACGGTCCGCATCCCGTCTAAAGACGTTGTCCCGGCCTGCCGCTACAATGGCTTCATGAAGCGCCTGTGCCTCGCCCTTGCGCTCGCTCTCGCGGTGCAGGCCGCCGAGCAGTCGCTCAGTCTGAAGGTCGAGGGCTGGCACAGCAAGGGCGACGTCTACAAGACGGAGTCGGCGGTGCAGCAAGTCAAGGGCGTGGTCCGCGTCTCATCCGACCTGGAGGCGAAGACGATCACCGTGGTGTTCGACGACGCTTCCGCGAGCGCGGCCGCCATCCAGAAGGCGATCTCAGGCGCCGGCTACGTCAGCCACCGCTGATTACGCGGACGCCGGACGGGCCGCCGACGATCACCGTGGGGGAGAAATCGAGAAAGAGGCCGTGCTCCACGACCCCGGCGATCGCCTTGAGCGCCCGGGCGAGCTCGCGCAGGTCCGCCCCTGCCGGCAGCGGCGCATCCACGAGCACGCCGCCGTTGTCGCTCAAAGGGCCGTCCCGGCGCGCCGCTCCGGGCAGCAGCTCCGCGATCCGCTGGAGGGTCCCGGTCCAGCCGAAGGCGAGGACCTCGACGGGAATGCCGCGGGTCGTGCCGAGGCGCTCGACCAGCTTCATCTCCTCGACGACGATGATGCGGCGGGCGGCGGCGAGCGCGACCAGCTTCTCCCGCGAGTGAGCTCCGCCGCCGCCTTTGATCAACTGTGTTCGCGGATCGACCTCATCGGCGCCGTCGATCACCAGATCCAGCCGCGGATGGTCCTCCAGGGGGACCAGGGAAAGGCCGAGGCGCTGGCAAATCTGCACCGTCTTCTGCGAGGTGGGCACGCCACGGACGCGGACCTTGCGCCGCGCGAGGGCCTCGAGCGCGGCGGTCGCCGCCCGCCCGGTGCCGTAGCCGATCACCATCCCGTCCTGTACGAGCTGAGCGGCCTGCTCGCCCGCTGCAATCCGCTGCGCCTCGAGGTCCATGAGGCTCCTTTACAATCCCGCGAAGCGAAAGGCGAACCGGGCCGCCCCTCCGAGCGCGAGCATCACCGCCGGGTTGATCTCGAAACGGCTGAGGGTCAGGCCCACTGCGATGGCGATGGCGATCTCTCCCTCGCCGTTGATGGTGTCGCCGAGCGAAATCACCGCCGCCGCCATCAAGCCCAGCACCGCTGGGGTGAGCCCGCGCAGCGCCGCCCGGACGGGCCGCCGCGAGCGGATCCGATCGAGCCAGGTGCCCGCGGTAGCCACCAGCGCGAACGGCGCGGCGAAGATACCGATGGTCGCCACCACGGCACCGAGCCAACCGTGGCGCAGGTACCCGATGAAGGTGGCGAGCAGAAGCACGGGGCCGGGCGTGAGCTTGCCGATCGCCACGGCGTCCGCGAACTGCCGCTCGCTGATCCAATGCTCGCGCTCGACCACTTGCTTGAGGTGCGGAACGATCGCGAAGCCGCCGCCGTACGCCCCGAGCCCGGTGCGGAAGAACGAGAAGGCGATCCGGACCAGCTCTGCGTCGACTCCGGGAGCGTGCAAGGCGATGCCCATCATGACGGCGAACACGGTCCAGGGGGCGACGTTCATCTCCTTCGGAGGCTCCGGCTTCTGCGTCGCCAGCGTCGCCCCTTCCTCGGGCAGCACGACCGGACCTTCGCGCCGCTCGCGAGTGCGCCGCCGCTCCATGGCGAGCAGGCGCGCGCGCTTGGTCCCCAGATCGACCGCCAGGCCCACACCGATGGCGAGGAGCGCGACCTCGCCGGGCGGCGCATCGCCGAGCACCGAGAAGAGAAGCGCGCCGGCGGCGACGCCCATCTGCCAGAGGCGTCCGACGGCGGTCCTCGCCATCTTCAGCGTGATCGCGCCGATCACGCCGACCACCGCGGCGTTGAAGCCCCCGAGCAGCGTCGCGACATCGGGTGTGGTGCCGAAATGCACGTAGAGGAACGCCAGCGCCATCACCGCTAGCCATCCCGGCGCTACGAACCCGACGTAGCCGAGGAAGGCTCCCTTGAGGCCGCCGAAGCGCAGTCCGGTATAGGCCATCGCGTTGGCAGCGGCGCCGCCAGGGAGCATCTGCGCGACGGTGATGGTGTTGGTGAACTCCCGCTCCGTCATCCAGCGGCGCTTGATCACCGCGAGCGTATGGATGTTCGCCAGCACTGACAGACCGCCGCCGAAGCCGATCACTCCGAGCAGAAGCGAGGCTCGAAAGAAGTCGCGCAGCCGGGGCCGGGTGCGCATCGCCGAGCCCGGCGGCTCGATGGCGTGGCTCTCCATGCGCGTTCCAGTATAGAAGGTCCGCCGTGCCGCGGTTCCTCAAAGGCATGAAGATCGTTCACCGCGCGCAGAGGGCCTGGGGCATCGGTCATGTGCTGGCGGTGAGCGAGGATCCGCCGCGCCTTTCCGCGCAGTTCCCTGGACGGCCTGGCGGGCCGGTGATGCTCTCGTCCCGCGACCCTCAGCTTTCGCGGTTCCGATTCGCGCCGCATTCGGTTGGCCTGCTCGCCGACGGCAGCAGCGCCCGCGTCTTGCGCGCGCTGCCCGGCCCGGCCGATGACCTCTACCGATATACGGTCGAGGTGCCTGGCAACAAGCCGCAGGTCCGCAGCGAGGCGGATTTGCGCGCTCCCACTCCGCGGGAGGGGCCGGCCGAGCAGCTCGCGTCGGGACGCTGGGGAACGCCCGAGGACTTCCATCTGCGCTCCGAGACCGTGCGGCTCGATCTGGAGCGCCGCGCCGACGCGCTCGGGGCGCTGTTCGCTTCCCGGGTCTACGTGAAGCCCCACCAGGTGAGCGTGGCGCACCAGGTGCTCTCGGCGCCGCAGCCGCGCTTCGTGCTGGCGGACGAAGTCGGCCTGGGAAAGACCATCGAGGCAGGTCTGGTGCTCTCCGGCCTGCTCCACGCGGGCCTGGTGAAGCGATGCCTGGTGGTCGCGCCGAGCCATCTCACGGTCCAGTGGCTGGCGGAGCTGTTCCACAAGTTCAACCTCCTCTTCACGCTGATGGACCCGGACCGTGCGCGGGAGGACCGCGAGGCGGCGGAAGCGGAGGCCGCCGACGACGACGCGTCGCCCTGGGGACGGCATCCATTGGTGATCACCTCGCTCGAGTGGCTCTCCCGCACGCGCGAGGAAGCGAACGCCGCGGCCGAAGCCGGATGGGACCTGGTGGTGATCGACGAGGCGCATCACCTGCGCGGTGCCCGCGCGTACGAGGTGGCGCAGGCGCTCGCGCGCAAGACGTGGGGCCTCCTGCTTCTCACCGCTACGCCGCTGCAGCTCGATCCGGCCGAGTACCACGCGCTCCTGCGGCTGGTGGACCCCGCCCCGGCCGCGACCGAGCAGGAATTGCGCGCGCGCCTCGCGCGCCAAGGCGAGCTGTCCGCCGAGGTCCGCTCGCTGCTCTCCGGGGACGGTTCCGCGGCGGAGCGCATCGCCCGGCTCTTTCCAGAAGATGCGATGCTCCGCGAGCTGCGGGGGGATGCGCTATTGACGCATCTTGCGGAGAGCTACGGCCTCTCCGCGCGGCTGTTGCGCAACCGCCGCGCGGTGGTGGGCGGATTCACGCCCCGCAGGCTGACGAAGATCCCCGTCCAGATGACCAGCGAGGAACGTGATCTGGAACGCGAGTTCCGCCGCGCGCTCGCGCACGCGAGGCTTCCTTCCGGCGCGGTGCTCGCTTCCTTGCTGCGGAGGATGGGGAGCTCGCCGCCCGCGGTGGCCTCGGGTCTCTCGGCGGTGGGCGAGAAGAAACTGGCCCAGCGCGCCCTGGCCGTTTCGCGCGATTCGAAGCTCGAGGCGTTCCACGACCTCCTCCGGGAGCTGGGACCTTCCGAGAAGGTGCTGGTGTTCGCGGAGCCCCGCGAGACCATCGAATACCTCCGCGCCGCTCTTGCCCGCCACCGCATCGAGGCCCTGGCGTACGTCGGCGATCTCTCTCCCGCCGAGCGCGACAAGATGGTCGCCCGTTTTCGCGATCCGGACGGCCCCCGCGTCCTCCTCTCCACCGAGCTGGGCGGTGAGGGGCGAAACTTCCAGCATTGCCACGTGCTGGTGAACTACGATCTCGCCTGGAGCCCGGCGGCCATCGAGCAGCGCATCGGCCGCATCGACCGCATCGGGCAGTCGCGCGAGGTGGGCATCTACGCCTTCCGCCCGGAAGGTACCCTCGCGGCCCGGGTGCTCGACGTCTTCGACGAGGGCGTGGGGGTGTTCACCGAGCCGGTGGGCGGCCTCGATCCCGTCCTGGAGAGCGTCGAGACCGAGCTGCTGGCGCTCGCGTCCAGCGAGGAACCGGAGCGCTGGGAGAAGATGACGCGCGCGCTGGCGGAGCGGGTCTCCGCCGCGCGAGCGGAAGTCGCGCGCGCGTACGATCCGCTCCTCGATCTGCGCAGCTGCGATCGGGCCGCGCTGCGTTCGCTGGCGGAGCGCGGCGCCCGGCGGATCGGCGCCCGCTTGTTGCCGTCATCGGACGCCGAGGGAGCGTTGCGCGTGGTCGCCACGGCTCTGGAGATGCGGCTGGAGGCGGTCACCATCGAGGCAGCGAAGCGGGTAGGGCTCGCCGTCGACGTCGAGGTGGACGTGATGCCCGGCCAGGTATCCTTTAGCGTCGGGCCGGAGCTGAAAGTGGACGCGCTCGCCGGCTTCGATCTCTCGCAGGACCGGACCGTGGTCGGCTCGTTCCGGCGCGAATTCGCCGTCCAGCACGAGGAGATCGACTCGTTCGCGACCGGCCACCCGCTGGTCGAAGCCCTCTTCTCCTGGGTCCGCGACGGGGAGCTGGGCCGCGCGATGGTGGCGCGCGCGCATGTGCGCGGGCTGTCCGGCGGCGCCCTCGATGCGCGGTTTCTCGTCGCACTGCCGGAACCCGGGGATCTGGCGCAGGGCGCCCGGGTGCCGTCGCGCAGGGCAGCGCGCCACCTGGATCAGGCGCTGGTGCGCGTCGCCGTGCGTTTGGACGGGCGAGGCGGAGCACGCGTGGACGACGCGCTTACCGCGCAGCTCGATTCGGCGAAGCTAGCCGCGGTGCCCGCGCCGGAAGGCGGCCCGCCCGCCGCGTTCGCGCAGGCGATCGAGACCGCCTTGCGCGTGGCGCAGGAGGAGGCGCAACGAAGGCTCCGCGGCATCGTCGAGGCGGCGAAGACCGGCATCTCCGCGGAGCAGGAGGCGGCGACACGAAGGCTGGCGCGCTGGCTCGCGCAGAGCAAGGTGGGCGAGGCCGAGGCAAAGCGCGTGCTGCAGGCGGAAGCGAAGGTCCATGAGGATGCGGCGGCGGCGCTGGACGGCGCGCGGCTAGAGCTCGATCAGGTGGCGCTGGTCCAGCTCGCCTGAGCCCGCCTTCGGAGAGGGTCGCTATCTCGCGTTGTACGCGAGCCCGATCAGCGTCACGAAACCCGTCTGCGAGTTGCTGCCCGCGGAGTCGAGAGCGAACCGCGGCCCGACGCGGAAGCGCGCGGTCACCGCCAGGTTCCGATCGATCAGGTATTCGCCTCCGCCGCCCAACTGAGGCCCGAAGAAGAACCCAGCCGGATTGGAGAACGAGATCAGCACGGGCACGTCGGCGCCGGCGTCGAGGGTCAGCTGCGGGTTGACCTGGACTCCGGCCACGACTCCGATCGGGCCGCCGATGCCGAAGAGCGCCCCGTTGTTGCGGTAGAGGGAGATGCCGGGCTGCATGTCGAAGGCGATGGTCGTGTCGCCCATATAGGCCAGCGTGCGCCGGTAGGGGATGGCGAGGTTCACGCCGGTGATGCTGGTCGAGGTTCCTTCCAGCCCGTAATTGAAGGCGACGTGGAAACCGAGGTCGCTCCTCTCGTCGAGGCCCTTGAGCCAGGTGAACCCGATGCCTGGCCAACCCGCCTCGACCTGCAGCACCGAGTTTCCCGCGCCGGAGGTGCGGCCCGCGGTCGCCGACCAGTTTTCCTCGGCGGCGGGCTGGATGCTGGTCTCCACGAGCTGCGCGCGCGAAGTCGCTGGCGCAAGAATCAGCGCGATGGCGATCACCGCCGGTATTCTCCAAGTACCCGCCATCCGCATCATCGAGCCTCCGAAGCACGCGCGCTGCGCGTATAGTCAAACGTTGGGTTTCAGACGCCCGCACGCAAGGGCAGCGCCGTGCTTGCGCCTTGTCGACGCTTGATCTTCCCAGGCCCTCGGGTAGGTTGGCCGATCCATGCAAGTACTTGCCGGCGACATCGGCGGCACCAAGACGCTCGTGGCGATCTGCGAGGTTTCGCCACCGGATGGGCGAAGCGGCGCAGTGTCGGTCGATGTCCTGGTAAGCAACCGCTACGACAGCCGGAAGTTTCCGGGCATCGCTGCTCTCTGCCGCGCTTTTGTGGCAGAGGTGGCCCGGCCGATCCCGCGCTCGGCGGGGTTCGGGGTGGCCGGCCCCGTCGCTGGCGGCCGCAGCCAGACCACCAACCTGCCCTGGATCGTCGATGCCAAGGAACTCGCGCAGGCGCTCGGCATCGAGACAGTCAGGCTGGCGAACGACTTCCATGCGCTGGCGGTTGGGATCCCGGCAGTGAAAGCAGCAGATTTGGTCACGTTGAACGAGGGAACGCGCGATCCCAAGGGTCCCTGGGCGGTGATCGGCGCCGGCACGGGTTGCGGCGAGGCGATCGCGACGCAGGGAGCGTCCGGCCAACGGGAAGTCGTCGCTACCGAAGGCGGGCATGCGAGCTTTTCACCCCGCACCGAGCTGGAGATCGGTGTCCTTCGCTTTCTCATGCAGCGTTACGATCACGTCAGCTGGGAGCGCGTCCTCTCCGGCGACGGGCTGGTCAATCTCGCCGAGGCGCTCTCCCACCTGACCGGCGTGAAGCCCGGAGAGGCGGTCGCGGAGAAGATCGCGCATGACCGCGCCAACGCGCCGGCAGCGATCACCGCCGCAGCCGTGGCGGGAGATCCCCTCTGCCGGCAGGTGGTCGAGCTGTTCTGCAAGCTCTACGGCGCGGAAGCGGGAAACCTTGCCTTGAAGACCCTGGCGACCGGAGGAGTCTACGTCGCCGGCGGCATCGCCCCGAAGATCCTCGACTTCATGAAGGACGGCCGCTTCCGCGCGGCCTTCTTCGACAAGGGGCGCATGCGCCCGATGCTGGAGCGGATGCCCGTGCAGATCGTGCTCGACACGCGTGCGGGCGTCCTCGGCGCGGCCACCCTCGCGGCGCGCGAGGCGCAGCTCTCACCGCAAACCCGAAGCAGTCCTTCGACGTGAGTCTCGAATGACACCTGAACTGCAGAAGAAGTGCATCGATACCATCCGTTTCCTCGCCGTGGACGCGGTGGAAAAGGCGAACAGCGGCCACCCCGGAATGCCCATGGGGGCGGCGCCGATGGCGTTCGTGCTCTGGAGCCGGCACCTCCGCTTCAACCCGAACGAGCCGCGCTGGGCCAACCGCGACCGCTTCGTGCTCTCGGCGGGGCACGGCTCCATGCTCCTCTACGCCATGCTCCATCTCGCGGGCTTCGACGTGACGATGGACGACCTCAAGTCCTTCCGCCAGTACGGGTCGAAGACGCCGGGCCATCCCGAGTTCCATGACACCCCCGGCGTCGAGGCCACCACCGGGCCGCTCGGACAGGGCATCTCCAATGCGGTGGGGATGGCGCTCTCGCAGCGCATGCTCGCGGCCCGCATGAACGGGGGCGGCAAGTTCCCCATCGACAATTTCGTCTACGGCATCTGCAGCGACGGCGACCTGATGGAGGGCGTCGCCTCCGAGGCGTGCTCGCTGGCGGGACATCTGAAGTTGGGAAACCTGATCTTCCTCTACGACGACAACCGGATCTCACTCGCAGCCCCCACCGAGGTCACGTTCACCGAGGACCGCGGCAAGCGGTTCGAGGCGTACGGCTGGCAGGTGCAGCAGGTCGAGGACGGCAACGACGTCGAAGCGATCGATCGCGCGATCCGCGCCGCCAAGGCGGATCCCCGCCCCTCGCTGATCGAGGTCCGCACGGTGATCGGCTACGGCTCGCCGCACAAGGCGAACACGTACGAAGTGCACGGCTCGCCCCTCGGCAAGGATGAAGCGAGGGCGGCGAAGCAGCAACTGGCATGGCCGCTCGAGCCCCTGTTCCTCGTCCCGGACGAGGTGCGGCAGTTCTGGGCGGGCCGGATCGAGGAACAGAAGAAGGGGTACGAGGACTGGCAGCGCCGCTTCACGGAATGGCAGCGCGCAAACGCGCAGAACGCCAAGCTTTGGAGCACGCTCGCCGACCAGCAGCTGCCCGACGATCTCCCCGAGCAGCTTGCCGCCGCGGTGGCGACCGCAGCTGCCGAGTCCACGCGCAAGCACGGCCAGGCCGTCATCCAGAAAGCGGCGCAGCTCGTCCCCGGGCTGGTCGGCGGCTCGGCCGATCTCGATCCCTCCACGTTCACCTACCTGAAGGACGGAGGCGACGTGCAGCCGGGCAGCTACGGCGGCCGCAACATCCACTTCGGGGTCCGCGAGCACGGCATGGGCGCGATCGTCAACGGGTTCGCCTACGACGGCTTCTTCGTGCCCTACAGCGCGACCTTCCTGCTCTTCTCGGACTACATGCGCCCGCCGATGCGGCTCGCCGCGATCTCCAAGCTGCACAGCGTGTTCGTCTTCACGCACGATTCCATCTTCCTCGGCGAGGACGGCCCGACGCACCAGCCGATTGAGCAGCTCGCCGCCCTGCGGGCCATCCCCAACCTGGAACTCTGGCGCCCGGCCGATGGCGTGGAGACCGCCGCCTCCTGGGCAGGCGCCCTCGAGCGCAAGGACGGGCCATCCGTGCTTGTCTTCACCCGGCAGAAGTTGCCGGTGCTGCAGCGAAGCACGCCGGTGGACGCCCGGCAGGCGCTGCGCGGCGCCTACGCCGTGGTGGACGCGGAGGACCCGGATCTGGTGATCATCGCCACCGGCAGCGAGGTCTCGACGGCGCAACAGGCGCTGCCGCTCCTCGACAAATCGCTCAAGGTGCGCCTGGTCTCCATGCCCTGCGTGGAACGCTTCCTGAAATGGTCCGGCGACGAGCAGCGCAAGCTGATCCCGCACGGCCGGGCCAGGCTCGTCGCGGTGGAGGCCGCAGGCGGGCTCGATTGGTATCGCATCATCGGCGACGGTCTGATGGTCGGAATCGACCGCTTCGGGGCAAGCGCGCCGGAGAAGGCGCTCGCCGACGCCTACGGCATGACGCCGCAGAAGGTGGCCGGCCGCATCTCGAAGTGGCTGGCGCAAGGCGCGCGCACGAACGCGAAGTGAAGGAGACGAAGATGAAGCCGGCAGCGAGATTGAATGAGTGCGGGCAGAGCGCATGGCTCGACCTGATCGGGCGCAAGCTGATCCATTCCGGGGAGCTCTTGCGCATGACGGAGGAGGACGGGGTTCGCGGTGTCACCGCCAATCCCGCCATCTTCGAGAAGGCCATCGTCGAGTCGGACGAGTACGACGACCAGCTGCGGACGCTGATCGGCCAGGGGAAGTCGCCGCTCGAGATCTACGAGGCCATCGCCATCGACGACGTGCGCAGCGCCTGCGACGTGCTGCGGCCGATGTTCGACCGCTTGCAGGGGCGCGACGGGTTCGTCTCCCTGGAGGTCTCGCCGTACATCGCCCGCGACACCAAGGCGACCGTGCAGGAAGCGAAGCGGTTCTGGAGGGCGGTCGAACGCCCGAACCTCTTCATCAAGATCCCGGCCAACCCGGAAGGCATTCCGGCGATCCGCGAGGCGACCGCCGCGGGCATCAGCGTCAACATCACGCTGATCTTCAGTGTTCACGTCTACGAGCAGGTGATCGAGGCCTACATCTCGGGGCTGGAGGAGCGCGTCGCGAAGGGGCTGCCGGTCTCGCAGATCCACAGCGTGGCGAGCTTCTTCGTCAGCCGGGTGGACACGTTGGTCGACAAGCTGCTCGAGGAGAAGGGCGCGCGGGATGTGCTCGGCAAGATCGCGGTGGCGAACGCGAAGGAGGCGTATCAGGTCTTCCTCAAATCGATCGCTACCGGGCGCTGGAAGGCGCTGGAATCCAAAGGAGCCACGCGCCAGCGGCCCCTCTGGGCCTCCACCGGGACGAAGAACAAGGCCTACAGCGACGTGCTGTACGTCGAGCCACTGATCGGGCGGGACACGGTGAACACGATGCCGCTCCCGACGCTCCAGGCATTCAACGATCACGGCAAGGTCGAAGCGGACACGGTCATCAAGGACGTGGACCAGGCGCGGGCGCAACTCGCGCGGCTCTCGCAAGTCGGCATCGACTTGGAGAAGGTGTGCGCCGAGCTGACCGAACAGGGCCTCGACCTCTTCACCAAGGCGCTCGACGGTCTGTTGCATGCGATCTCCGCGCGGGCGGCGGCGCAGACCTTCGCCAAGAAGGCGCAGTTGCGCGAGAGCCTGGGCCGGCGCAAGGAGGACGCGGCGGCCGGGCTCGATGCCGCCCGCGAGAAGAAGATCGGCGCGCGCCTCTGGGCCCGCGATACGGCGCTTTGGGGTGCGAAGAACGTCGCCAAGACCCGCCTCGGCTGGCTCGATGCGACGAAGTTCGGCAAGGACCACGCCGCCGAGATCGTGACGTTCGCGAGGGAGGCCACGCAGAAGTTCCGGCACTGCCTCCTCTTGGGCATGGGTGGCTCCTCGCTCGCGCCGGAGGTGTTCGCGCGCATCCTCGGCAAGCGGGACGGGGGAATCGATCTGCGCGTCCTCGATTCTACGGCCCCGGACGCCGTCCGGGCGACCACCCGCGGATTCGATCTGCGCAAGACGCTCTTCCTCGTCAGCTCGAAGAGCGGCACTACCACCGAGGTGGACGGCTTCTACCGTTACTTCCGGGGGCAGGTGAACGACGGGGCGAACTTCGCCGCCATCACCGATCCGGGAACGCCGCTGCAGAAGCGCGCCGAGCAGGAGCGATTCTGGCGGACGTTCATCAACCCGCCCGACATCGGCGGCCGCTACAGCGCTCTCAGCTACTTCGGCCTGGTCCCGGCCGCGCTGCTCGGTCTCGACGTGAACGCCCTGATCGAGCAGGCGGGCAAGGTTGCCATCGCCTCGCACGCCCGCGTTCCCCTCCAAGAAAACCTGGCGCTGCGCATCGGAGCGATCGCGGCCGGCCTGGCAAAGAAGGGCGCCGACAAGCTCACCTTCCTCTTCAGCAAGAACCTTGCGCCGCTCGGCGGCTGGCTGGAGCAGCTCGTCGCCGAGAGCACCGGAAAGCAGGGCCGCGGCATCGTGCCGGTGGACGGAGAGCCTCCGGGAACGAAGGACGCCTACGGCAACGACCGGCTCTTCGTCTCGCTCTCGCTGGCCAGCGAGGCGCACGACATGAGCCATCTGGCGGAGGCGGGCCACCCGCTGTTGCAGTGGAAGCTCGCGACGCCGGCGGAGATCGCAGGCGAATTCCTGCGCTGGGAGATCGCCACCGCGGCGATGGGCGCGGTGCTGGAGATCGACCCGTTCGACGAGCCCAACGTGGCCGAGAGCAAGGACAAGACGAAGTCGTTGCTCTCCGGCGGCACGCTGCCGCCGCAGGAGCCGGTGCTGCGCTCGCAGGGCCTTGCGCTGTTCGCGTCCGCGGACCACGCGCAGGTGCTGCGCAAGGCCGCCGGAACGCTCGGCAGCGCCGCCGCGGCCTCCCCTGCCGGGTGGATCGCCGCGCACCTGGCGATCGCCGAGCCGGGTAATTACGTCGCTCTGCAGCTTTATCTTCCACCGGAGGGCGAGCTCCGGCAGAGCTTCCAGGAGGTACAGGGCGCCATCCGCGACGCGACGAAGCTCGCTTGCACCGTGGGCTTCGGCCCCCGCTTCCTGCACTCCACCGGTCAGCTTCACAAGGGCGGCCCGAATACGGGGTTGTTCCTCCAGATCACCAGCGACGGCGGCGAGGATCTGCCGATCCCGGGGACACCCTACTCGTTCGGGACCCTCTTCGCGGCGCAGGCGCGAGGCGACCTCGAGGTCCTGCAGGCGCACGGCCGGCGGGCCCTGCGGGTCCACGTCGAGGACGGCGATGCCGGGAAGGTCGTGACCGCTCTGCGCGAGGCGGTACAGCTCCTACCGACCGGGGGACACCATTGAGGGTGTCTGAACCGAACGGGGGACACCATGACGGGGGACGCCATCCGATGGTGTCCCCAGGGCGTTGATTCTCATGCAGCTCGCGATGCTCGGTCTGGGACGGATGGGCGGCAACATGGTGCAGCGCCTGCTGCAGGGCGGGCACAAGGTGGTCGCCTATGATGTCGACCCGCGGCGGGCGGCCGAGCTGGCCGCGGTGGGCGCAGCTCCGGCCACCACCCTCGACGAGGTGATCGCCGCGCTTGCGCCGCCGCGGGTCTGCTGGACGATGGTACCGGCCGGGAAGATCACCGAGGAGTTGGTCACCTCGCTCGCGGCGCGCATGCAGAAGGGCGACATCATCGTCGACGGCGGCAACTCCAACTTCCGCGATTCGCAGCGCCGGGCCAAGGAGCTGGCCGAGCGCGGCATCCATTTCTGCGACGCGGGCACGAGCGGCGGAATCTGGGGGTTGAAGAACGGATATTGCCTGATGGTGGGAGGCGCGCCGGAAGCGTATGCCGCCATCGGGCCGGCCCTGAAGTCGCTCGCGCCGGAAGGCGGCCTGATGCACACCGGGCCGGCGGGCAGCGGCCACTTCGTCAAGATGGTCCACAACGGCATCGAATACGGTCTCATGACCGCGTACGCGGAGGGCTTCGAGATCCTCAAGACCTCGCCGTTCGGCCAGCTCGATCTGGCGGAGATCGCCGGCGTCTGGCGCCATGGAAGCGTCGTGCGCTCCTGGCTGCTCGACCTGCTGCACGACGCCCTGGAGCGGGATCCTGGGCTCGACGGCATCCGTGGCTACGTGGAGGACAGCGGGGAGGGACGCTGGACCGTGCAGGCCGCGATCGACCAGAACATCCCCGCCCCGGTGATCACTCTGGCGCTGCAGATGCGCATCGCCTCCCGGCAGGAGGAGTCGTTCAGCGCCAAGGTCCAGGCCGCCCTGCGCAACGAATTTGGTGGCCACGCAGTCAAGAAGGGGTGATCGATGCCGTACGCGCCGGAGCACGACGAGATTCCCAACCCGCTCCGGCCCGGCTTGCGCGCCGATTCCGCGCCCGAGCCCTGCTCGGTCGTCATCTTCGGCGGGAGCGGAGACCTGGCCCACCGAAAGCTGGTGCCGGCGCTCTACAACCTGGCGGTCGGCGCGCATCTGCCGGCGGCGTTCGGCATCGTTGGCGTCTCGAAGAGCGCCTATTCCCACGAGGAGTTCGCGCAGGAGATGCGCGAGGCGGTGGGCCGCTTCTCCCGCACGCGGCCGGTCGACCCGGAGATCTGGCAAGACTTCGCGGCGGGCATCAGGTACGTCGCGGGATCTTTCGATGACCAGGAAACCTTCGCCCGGCTGCGGGCGCAGCTCGACGAGCTGGACAAGGTGCGCTCCACGCGCGGCAATCGTCTCTACTATTTCGCCACTCCGCCGAGCACGTTTCCGACATTGCTCAAGCAGTTGAAAGCGGCCGGGATGATCAACCCGCCCCTCGACACGCGGTTCACGCGAGTCGTGATCGAGAAGCCGTTCGGACGCGATCTGGCCAGCGCCCGCGCCCTCAACCGGCTCGTGCTGGAGACCTGCGACGAGCGCCAGGTCTTCCGCATCGACCACTATCTGGGCAAGGAGACGGTCCAGAACCTGTTGGTCTTCCGCTTCGCGAACTCGATCTTCGAGCCGATCTGGAACCGCCGCTACGTCGATCAGGTGCAGATCACCGCGGGCGAAGAGCTGGGGATGGAAGGCCGGGGCCGCTACTACGAAGAGGCTGGGATCCTGCGCGACATGATCCAGAACCACGTGCTGCAGCTCGTCTGCCTCTCGGCGCTGGAGCCGCCGGTGTCCTTCGACGCCGACTCCGTGCGAGACGAGAAGATCAAGGTGCTGCGCGCGATCGAGACCTTCGACACGCCGGAGCAGGTCGCGCGCAACGTCGTGCTCGGCCAGTACGCGCCAGGCAGCGTCGCGGGGGCGGACGTCCCCGGGTACCAGCAGGAGAAGGAGGTGGCGAAAGGATCGCGCACGCCCACCTTCGCGGCCATCCGGCTGAACATCCGCTCCTGGCGCTGGGATGGGGTGCCGTTCTACGTCCGCTCCGGAAAGCGGATGCCGAAGCGCGCCACGGAGATCGCGATCCATTTCCGCCCGGTGCCGCATCCGCTGTTCGGCGAAGGCACGACGCAACCGAACGTCCTCATCATCCGCGTCCAGCCGGAAGAGGGCATCGCGCTTCGCTTCTCCGCCAAGGTCCCGGGAGAACGGTTCCGCCCGCGCACCGTCAGCATGGATTTCCGGTATGGCACCACCTTCGCCGCCGCGAGCCCGGAGGCATACGAGCGGCTGCTGCTCGACGCGATGCGGGGGGATCAGACCCTGTTCACGCGCAAGGACGAAGTGGAAGCGGCGTGGAGGATCGTCGGAAACATCCTCAAGGTCACGGAGAGCTCCGAGTTTCCCCCGCCTCATCCCTATCCCGCCGGCACCTGGGGGCCGGCGGCCGCCGACGAGCTGCTCGCCCAGGATCGCAGGGTATGGAGGAGACTGTGAGCGACGCTTACGGGGAGCCGATCTCGGCGGGCGCAACACCGCACGCGGGCGAGCTCACCGTGCAGTTCGACAAAGCCGTGGATCTGGCGCGGATCGAGGGCCTGCTGAGGCAGGCGCGGGAGCGCGGAGGAGGGTCTCCGGAGACCGTCTCCACGCTCAACCTCGTCGCCATCTTCTTCAGTGCGGCGCAGTACGAGAAGGCAGGCGAGGCGCTGGAGGTGGCGGGAACGCTGCATCCCTGCCGGCTCATCGCGGTGATCGCCGACCAGGGGATCGAACAGGAATCGCTCACCGCTCGCCTCTCGGTGGTGCGCTCGGGCGGCGCGATCACGATGGAGCGCGTCGTCCTGAGCGCAACCGGCCGGGCCGTGCGCCATCTGGAGTCCGCGATGATGGGCCTGTTGCGTCCGGACCTCCCGATGGTCGTCGTCTGGGGCGGCCGTCCGCAGGGCGACTTGCTCCGCCGGGTCGTCGAGTCCGCGGATCGCATCGTTACCGACTCCGGCGCGCGCCCGCCGAGCTATCTCACCGAGACGGCCAGCCTGCTCGCCAAGGGAGCGCCGATCGGCGATCTGGCCTGGGCGCGTATCTTCCCCTGGCAGGCCCTCGCGGCGGACACGCTGGACGTGCCTGACTTGCGCGAGCACCGCGGTAACATCCGCCGGGCGCGCGTCGTATGCGCCGGCGCCATCGGCGCCGAAGGGTTGCTCCTCCTCGGATGGATGCAGTCCCGCATCAAGCGCCTCGAAGTGGAGATCCGGGCCGAGGGCGAGGCCGAGCAGGAGAAGGCCTCGGCCTCGACGCCCGTTCCGCGCGCCGCGCGGCTCGGCCTCGGGCACGTCAAGCTGCTCGAGTTCGTGTCGCCGCCGGCGACGTTCACGCTCGTGCGCGAAAAGGACGTCCTGATCTCCCAGGTGAAAGGCGACGACGATGGATTCTGCGCGCACCGCGTCCGGCTCCCGCCGGAGATGCCCGGCCGGCTGCTCGCCCTTGAGCTGAAGCTGCTCTCCGGCCGCGACGAGCTATACGCGCAAGCGGTCCAGGCAGCGGCGAAGCTGCTGGCGACGCGGACGTGATGGAAGTCGCCGTTGTCGGCGACGTCGCGGCGGCGGCGGCGGAGCTGTTCGTCGAGTCGGTGGCCGGCGCGGTGGCGGCGCGCGGCCGGACGGCGCTGGCTCTGACGGGGGGCTCGAGCGCGCCGCCTCTCTTCGAGAGGTTGCGGGCGGCGAACGTGCCTTGGGCGCAGGCGCAGGTCTTCTTCACCGACGAGCGCGCCGTCCCTCCAGATCACGAGCTCTCCAACTACCGGGCGGCATTCGAAGGCCTGCTCCGGCACGTCCCGGCGGGCGGTATCCACCGGATGCGCGGCGAGGCGGCGGACCTGGATGCCGAGGCCCGGCGGTGCGCCCAGGACTTGCGCGATAGCTTGGGGTCGCCGCCGCGTCTCGATCTGGTCCTGCTCGGACTTGGGCCGGACGGGCACATCTGCTCCTTGTTCGCCGGCGAGCCGGGCAGCGCGGATCGCGGCGACGGCGAGCTGGTCAGGCACGTCGCCCCGCCCCGCCATGTGGAACCGAAGGTCGCGCGAATCACGCTCCTTCCGATCCTGGTGGTCACAGCGCGAATGGTGGTCCTTCAAGTTACGGGCGCCGCGAAAGCCGAAATGGTCGCGCGGACGGTGAAGGGGCCGGAGGACCTCGTAGCCTGTCCCGCCCAATGGATCCGCAAGGCGTCGGGCCGCAGCGTACTCGTCTGTGACGCAGCGGCGGCGTCCCGTCTCTGACCGATTGCCCGGGGTCGTGTCGCGCCCAATGCTTGACCCGTGGTTCGCCGGTTTCTCGCATACGGATTCCTCGGCTGGGCGCTCGAGGTCGGATTCACGGGCTTGACCGACTCGTTCTGGCTCCGCGACCGGCGACTTCGCGGCCACTCGTATCTGTGGATGCTTCCCATCTACGGCGCTGGTGGTCTCCTGCTCGAGCGTCTGCACGACCGCCTGGCTGCCAGAGACGTCCCCCGCTGGGCCCGCTCGCTCGCCTACATGGCGGGTATCTACGGCGCGGAGTTCGGCAGCGCATCGCTGCTCAACCGGGTGATCGGCGATGTCCCCTGGCGCTACCGCAAGGGGATCAACCTGCGCGGCTATGTCCGCCTGGACTATGCACCGTTCTGGTACGGCTGCGGCTGGCTGTTCGAGACGCTGGAATGCGAGCTGCGCAAGCTCGATCGCCCTGCCCGACGATCGTGGCGGCCTGCTTCTAACGCACGAGCCGCAAATGACGGGGAGGCGCCCCCTCGGGCGGCTCGGCGCGCCGCGGCTCTTCCTTGAGGTCGCCCTTGACGGCGGACAGGGGCGGCTTGCGGGAAGCGCGTTCACCGCTGGCCGGAGCGTGCATCCCGTTTTGCCGGTCTGCCATGGTGTGTACCACTTCTACCGGCAGGTCCTCGGGCCAGACCTGTCCGTCGCCGGTACCGTGGCTGGTGATCCCGAACACGCAGCCCCAGGGAAGGATGCAGCGGAACGACCTGCCGCCGAACGAAAGCGTCGCCTGGATGCGCTGATCCGTGATGTCGAGATCCGGTATCCCGTACCGGTAGCTCAAGTTCAGACGCAGGTGCGCGTCCATCGCATACTGGGACGGCACCACCACGCCGGGGCGACGGGCATCAAGGTGGACCATGGCGATACCTCGCGCCAGATACGCGAGTAGCGTCTCCTTCTTCCGGGGGACCGACCGCGCCATGGACCGCTGCTGTACTCCTCTCCCATCCTTTTCTCAACCGCCGAAGCGACCAGGAAGCCGCCCAGCGGCCCTCTGCCCATCCAGCTGATTGAGAGTCATGCTGGTTTCAGCAGACCGGCCGGCGCCGCGAACTGCAGCTCGTAAAGCCGCGCATATTCGCCGCGTCTCGCGAGCAGCTCCTCGTGCGTTCCCAACTCGACGATCCGGCCCTGCGCGAGCACGGCGATTCGCGTCGCATGGCGGATGGTCGAGAGCCGGTGCGCGATCACCAGGCAGGTGCGTCGCTCCATCAGCCGGTCGAGCGCGCGCTGCACCTCGCGCTCGCTCTCGGTGTCGAGGGCGCTGGTCGCCTCGTCCAACAACAGGATCGGCGCGTCCTTGAGCAAGGCGCGGGCGATCGCCAGCCGCTGGCGCTGCCCTCCCGAGAGCGTGACGCCGCGCTCGCCGACCTCGGTGTCGTAGCCGCGCGGCAGCTCGCGGATGAAATCGTGCGCGCGCGCCGCTTTCGCCGCCGCCTCCAGCTGCTCCTGGGAGACGTCGCGCAGCCCGTACGCGATGTTCCCGCGCACGGTGTCGTTGAACAGGAAGGTCTCCTGCGCCACCAGCGCGATCTGGGCCCTGAGCGACGGCAGCGTCGCTTCGCGGATGTCGCGTCCGTCCAGGGTCACGCGTCCGTCGGTCGGGTCGGCGAAGCGCGGCAGCAAGTTCATCAAAGTCGTCTTCCCGCCGCCCGAGGGACCCACCAGCGCGATCACTTCGCCCCGGCGCAGGGTCAGATCGAGCGACCGCAGCACCCCCGGCCCTTCGGCGCGGTACCGGAACGAGACCCGCTCGAACCGGACTTCGCGCGTGAACGCGGGCAGCTCCACGTGTCCCGGCAGCGGCTCGACGGGCTCGTCGAGCACCTCCCAGAGCCGGCGCGCTCCGGCGAGCCCCTGCGTCACGCCTTGCCCGGTGCCGCCGAGCGACTTCAAGGGCGTGTAGAGCAGGACGATGGTGGCGAGAAAGGAGATCACGCGATCCGGTTGAAGCTGGCCGGCGCCCACCGCGCGCGCGGCGAACACGACGGTGGCCGCGATCCCGATCGCCGCCATGATCTCGAGCGTGGGTGTGAAGATGGCGCGCACGAAGAAGCTGCGCCGCATGGTGGCGAGGAACCTGTCCTGTTCCGCGGAGAACTTCTCCCGCTCGTAGCGCTCCATCCCGAACGACTGCACGATGCGGACGCCTTGCAGGGCTTCGTGGAGCAGCGTGTACAGCGTTCCGATCTGCGCCTGTCCGCGCGTCGCGATCTTCTTCAGCCGCCTGGCGAACCGGACGATCGGCACCACCGTCAGCGGCACGGCGACGAAGGCGAGCAGCGCGAGGCGCCAGTCGAGCGCGATGGACACGCCGAGAAGCACCAGGATCTGGAGGCCGTCGCGCAGGTACGCGGCGAGCCCATAGGTGACCGCGAACTCGACGGCGGCGACGTCGCTGGCGAAGCGCGCCAGCAGATCCCCCGAAGCGCTGCGAGCAAAGAAGGACGGAGGCAACTCGAGCAGCTTCTGGTGGAGCGCGAGTCGCAGGTCGGCGACCACGCGCTGGCCCAGCATGCCCATGCAGTAGAACTGGCCGAAATAGGCGATGCCGCGCAGGGCGGCGATGGCGAGGATGAGGAGGGGCAGCGCGCGCAGCACGGTGTCGCGCGGGAGCGCCTCCGGCGCGTTGAGGAAGGGCAGCGCGCTGCGCAGTGCTTTCGCGTCGAGAGCGCCGCCCTTGAACACGAACTGGAACATCGGTCCGACCAGCCAGGAGAACGCACCCGTCGCCGCCGAGAGCGCGATCATCGAGGCGATCGCCGCCGCGAGCAGTCCGCGGTGCGGGCGCACCGCCGCGAGAAGACGCCGGTATTCCTTCACGCGCGACTTGTAGCACGGGGGTTCTCCTGATAGGCACGCCGCCCGATGCTGCAGCGGGTGGGCCGCGTGCTGTTCAGGTGGCGGAGCTTCACGGCCGTCCTGCTCGTGCTGGCCGCCCTCCCGCTGATCTGGCGCAGCCGTGGCCATGCTTCGCCGCTGTGGCTGGTCGCAGGTCTCGCGCTCTGCGCCGCCGGACAGGCGCTGCGCGCCTGGGTTCTGGGCCAGGTGCCCGACGGCACCTCGGGACAGAACGCGAAGCTGATCGCCGTCTCCCTGAACACCGACGGTCCGTACGCGCTGACGCGCAACCCGCTCTATCTCGGCAATCTTTGCATCTGCCTCGGTCTCTGCCTGGTCGCGCACGACCTCTGGCTGCTCTCCACCGTCGTGGTCCTCTTCGCGGTCCAGTACCGCGCGATCATCGCCGCCGAGGAACAGTTCCTGCGCGATCGATTCGGGCCGCAGTACGAGGCCTGGTGCGCTCGCGTGCCGCGATTCTGGCCCCGCTCGGCGGACGCCCGCGGCGGGCGGCAGTGGGATTTCCGCCGCGCCTTGCGCAAGGAGCACAACCCGGCGGCCGCATGGATCGCGCTGGCGTTGATCCTGATCGCTTCGGATCACCTGCGCGCTCCGCTGCGGCCCTGGGCCGTCGCGCTCGCCGCGGTCGCAGTGGGCTGGCTAGCGGTGAAGGCGTGGAAGCACCGCTGGCTGCGGGGGAACTTCGTCGCCGATCTCCGCAGGCGCGTGAGAGAAGCGGCGCGTTAGTCGCGACTATTGCTTCTAGACCGTACAGATTGTGAGCTGCTCTAGACCGCATCGGTCTGTTCACGGCCTGTCTTCGCGCGGACGGGGTACCAGCAGCGGATCCGAGAATCCCCAAACTCCGCGCCCGATCACGCGCAAGAGCAGCGCGACCTCCGCGGCGTTCTCTGGCCGGTCCCCGGGGTGCTTCTGGATGAGCCGCTCCGCGAGCCGGCACAGCGCGGCCGGGGCGCGGGGGTTGATGCGCGTGACCGAGGGCGGGTCCTGGTAGATGATCGCTTCCAGGAGCTCTAGCTGGTTGCGATGGGGAAAGGGGGGCCTCCCTGCGATCAGCTCGTAGAGCGTTGCGCCGAGCGAGTACAGATCGCTGCGCCGGTCCACCGCCTCTCCCCGGGCCTGCTCCGGCGCCATGTAGCGGTACGTCCCGACCACGTGTCCGTGATCGGTGATCTCCGAGTCGGTCATGCGCTTGGCGAGACCGAAGTCCACCAGCGTGGCGCGGCGATCCTGACGGACCAGGATGTTTCCCGGCTTCACATCGCGATGCAGCAGCCCGCGTGAATGGATGAACGAGAGGCCATCGCACACCTGCGCGAGCGCATCGCACAAGGCGTGCAGGCGGTCGAGATTGTTCTGTTCGAGCTGCTCCTCGTCGGTCAGCATCGCGTCGAGCCCGGTCTCGAGCCGCAAGCGGCCGGCCCGCGCGGCTGCGAGCAGGGCGCCGGAGTCCGGCTCCTCGAAGAGCACGTCGAGGTCCACGCCTTCGGGCGCGTCCATTTCCAGCTCGGGCTCGAGCAGCTTCGGCTGTCCGGCCACCACCAGCCACTCGCGCAGCGCCATGCCGTCCACGAACTCCATCGACAGCCAGGAGATGCCGTCGACGTCGCCGGAGTCCAGCACGCGCACGATGTTGGGATGGTCCAGGTGCCGCAGCGCCTCGAACTCGCGCCGGAGCCGCCGCGTAGCCGAAGGGTCCGTCCCGGGCGGAAGCATCTTCAGGGCGACCGTGATCCCGCTGCGGCAATCGACCGCGCGATAGACGGCGCCAAGGCCGCCGCGGCCGACCTGGCGCTCGATGCGAAATGGGCCGAACCAGCCGGGCACGAAGGTAACCTAACCCGAACGACGCGCCGCGCAGCATTCCTGCTATGGTGCCCGCGCCTTCATGCCTCGTATCGAACGGGACATCGCCCAGCTCAAGGCGGAGGTCGCGCAGCGCCCGCTCCCGCGCCATGTGGGCATCATCATGGACGGAAATGGCCGCTGGGCGGAGCAGCGGGGGCTGCCCCGGCTGGAAGGTCATCGCCGCGGGAGCGATTCGGTGCGCGAGGTGACGCGCGCCGCGCGCCGCCTCGGCCTGAACGCCCTCACCCTCTACGCGTTCTCTTCCCAGAACTGGGAGCGCCCGCCGGACGAGGTCGTGGGCCTGATGGACCTGCTGCGTGATTACCTGAACCGCGAGCGGCCGGAGATCATGGAGAACGGCATCCGGCTCCATGCCATCGGCGAGCTCGATCGGCTGCCGCCTCGCGTGCGCGATCCGCTGGAGGCCCTTCGCCGCGACAGCGCGACGCACACGGACATGACGCTGACCCTCGCGCTCAGCTACGGCGGCCGCGAAGAGATCATCGCCATGGCGCGGCGAATTGCCGCGGACCGCATCGATCCGGACTCGATCGACGCCAGGGCGATCGAGGACCGCCTCTGGACCGAGGGGCTGCCGCCGCTCGAGCTCGTCGTCCGCACCAGCGGGGAGTTTCGCGTCTCCAACTTCCTCCTCTGGCAGCTCGCGTATGCTGAGATCCACTTCACCGAGACGCTCTGGCCGGATTTCGGCGAGCTGGATCTGCTGCTCGCCATCGAGGATTTCCAGAAGCGCGAGCGGCGCTTCGGAAAGACGAGCGCGCAGATCCGCACCGCATGAGCGAAAAGAACCGGAACCTGGTCATTCGGGTGACCACCGCCCTCGTGCTCCTGCCGGCGGTGCTGTGGCTCGTCTGGCGCGGCGGGCTGCCGCTGGCGCTCTTGATCGGGGCCGCCTCC
>Ga0209474_10001167_pt1 | contig 26472 bp, 26 predicted proteins | sample GraSoiAngelo_145_FD_185902 | JGI IMG/M metagenome (GOLD analysis project Ga0209474, IMG submission 185902) | Grasslands soil microbial communities from the Angelo Coastal Reserve, California, USA - 14_1009_05_20cm (SPAdes) (version 2) | ecosystem: Environmental > Terrestrial > Soil > Grasslands...
ACTGCGGCAGCATCTGGCGCCGGAAATCCGAGAGGAGCAGATGGTGGATGCCCGGCTGCTTGCTGAAGGCTTCCAGCATCGCCGCGTGATCGGCGCTGACGCCCACGACCTGGGCGCCGGCGGCCTCGAACTGCGGCAGGAAGTCGGGCGCCTTCTGCCCGACCTCCACCGCCGGGGCCATCGCCGGCAGCACGGCGGTCAGCGCGGCGGCCATCAGGGCCGCGACGACGACGAGGCGCAGTGCGCGCATGGGGGTCTCCTTCCCCGAGATTGATTGACGCTATACAGTCTGCGCCTCGAACGCAACCGGCACTGCGGTCAGCGGTTCCCGGTCAGTTCCTTGCGGACGACCGCCGCCCCGGCCGCCAGGCCGCGCAGCTTCTGGTTGCACATGTACCGGGGCGACCAGCCGAAGCCGCAGTCGGGATTGAGGGTGACCTTGTCGGCCGGGCACACCTGCAGCACCCGGCGAATGCGGCGCGCCACGCTCTCGGCCGTCTCCTCCTGGAAGCCCTTGACGTCGACGACGCCGGCGCCCAGCTCGCGGCCGCCGCCATACTTCTGCCAGAGGTCGAGCTCGGCCATCTCGCGGCTGGCGAACTCGAGCACGAACTGGTCGGCGCGGGCGGTCAGCACGCCGGGGAAGTACGGCTCGTACGAGCGCGGGAAGCGCGAGCGGCCGAAGCGGTTGCCGAAGCAGATGTGGAAGCCGAGGCGCGCCTTCACACCCTCGGTGGCCAGGTTGAAGAGCCTGGCCATCTCGTCGCCCGACACGTTGCCGCGCGCCGGCTCGTCGAGCTGGATCCACTGCGCGCCGGCGGCGACCAGCGCTCGCAGCTCGGCGTTGATCACCTCGGCGAATCGCTCCGCCACGTCGACGACGCCCTTGTAGGTCTTGCCAGGATGAATCCGGGAGCCGAACGTGAGCGGGCCGGCGCACGTCGCCTTCACGGCCCGCGTGGTGTGGCCGGTGAGGTACTCGAACTCCTTCACGATGCCGAGGCCGCCGGGCGGCGTCTCGATCCGCCCCACCGCTTCGTAACGCGTCTGCTGGTCGTAGCCCCACGGCCCGACCTTGCGGCGCACCGGCAGCGGCTGGATGCCCTTGATGATCGCGTAGTAGGAGTCGACGTAGCCGTCGAGCCGCCGCACCTCGCCGTCGGTGATCACGTCGATCCCGGCCCGCTCCATGTCGCGGATGGCGGTGTCGGCGGCGTCGTCGAACATCTCGTCGAGGTCGCCGGGGCCGGCGTCGCCGGCCTCCCAGGCGCGCACCAGGGTGAACCACCAGCCGGGCTTGCCGTGCGAGCCGATGACCGACGTGGGTAGCAGGGGCAGAGTGCTCATGACGCTTTTCCTCCGATGACGCGCAGGACGCCGGCGTCGCGATGCGCCTCGTCGAGCGGGCCGGCGAAGATGATCTCGCCGCGCTCGACGACGTACAAGCGGTTCGTCCAGGCGGGGACGTGGTGGATGTTGGACTCCGCGATCAGCAGGCCGCGACCGAGCCGCGTGATGGCCGACAGCGCCTCGCCGATGACCGGCACGACGGCCGGCGACAAGCCCTCGAACGGCTCGTCGAGGAGGAGCAGGTCGGGGTCGAGCGCCAGCGCGCGGGCGATCGACAGCATCTTGCGCTCGCCGCCCGAGAGCTGGGCACCGCCGCGGGATGCCGCGCCGCGCAGCCGCGGGAAGATCTCCCAGGCGAGCGCGATCCGCTCGGCCGCCGGCCGCCCGGTCGGCCGCGTCCACGTCGCGATCTCGATGTTCTCGGCGACGGTGAGACCGGCGAAGACCCCGCCGTCCTCGGGCGAGAAGCCGATGCCGCGGGCGGCGATCGCGTGGGTCGGCAGCCCGGCGATGGAGGCGCCCTGGAACGTGATGGCGCCGGCGGTCGGCCGCCGGTAGCCCATCACCGTGCGCAGCGTCGTGGTCTTGCCGGCGCCGTTGCGGCCGACGAGCGCGACGACCTCGCGCGCGTGGACCTCGAGCGTCACCCGGCGCAGGATGTGGCTGGCCTCGATGAAGACGTCGACGTCGCGGACGCCGAGCATCACGCCCGTCGCGCCGCCCGTCCGACGATCGTCGCCATCACCTCGTCGTTGGCCTGCAGCTCGGCGGGGGTGGCGTCGGCGAGCACCCGGCCCTGGTGGAGCGCGACGATGCGATCCGAGTAGCCGAAGACGATGTCCATGTCGTGCTCGACCTGGATGATCGACGTGATGCCGAGGCGGCGCGCCGCCGCCACCAGGACCGCCATGACGGCGTGCTTGTCGGCGGTGCTGACGCCGCTGGTCGGCTCGTCCAGCACGATCACCTCGGGGTGCAGCGCGAAGGCGCTCGCCACGTCGAGCAGCTTCTTGTCGCCCTGCGGTAGCGTGCGGGCCGGCCGGCCGAGGGCGTCGGCCAGCCCGAACAGCTCGGCCACGCCGGCGGCCTCGTCCCACGTCGCGCGCTCGGCGGCGAGCGAGGCGAAGAGCCGCGCGCCGCGCCGCCGACGCGCCAGGATCGCCACCGCCAGCGTCTGGGCCACGGTCAGTCCGGGGAAGACGTGCACCAGCTGAAACGAGCGGGCCAGGCCCAGGCGGGCGAGGCGGACGGGGTCGAGCCCGACAACGTCCCGGCCCTTGAAGCGCACGGCGCCGCTGGTCGGCGCCAGCGACCCCGTCAGCACGTTGACGAGCGTCGTCTTGCCGGCGCCGTTGGGGCCGACGATCGACACGAACTGCCCGCCGCCGAGCCGGAGCGTCACGCCGTCGAGCGCGCAGAACGTCCCGTAGAACTTCCGCACGTCGACGGCCTCCAGAAGCGTCACGCCGGCCGCTCCGGCGCCACCAGGCCCAGCAGCCCGCGCGGGAAGAAGACGACGACGATCGCGAGCAGCGCGCCGAAGACGAAGCGCCAGTAGGCGGTGAGCGACATCACCAGGTCCTGCAGGAAGATGAAGGCCAGCGCGCCCACCAGCGGCCCCAGGAAATGCTCGAAGCCGCCCAGCAGGAGCATGAAGACGAGGTTGCCGGAGTGGGTCCAGTAGGCCAGCAGCGGATCGGCCAGCCCGGTCGGGACCGCCAGCAGCGTGCCGCCGACCGCGCCGAACACGGCGGCGATGACGAAGGCGTAGAAGCGATAGCGGCGCACGCTGACGCCGACGAACGCGGCCTTGTCGGCGTTCTCGCGGATGGCGCGCAGGCTCAGCCCGAACCGCGACCGCACGATGCGGCGCATGGCGAGCGTGGCGAGGGCCAGCAGCGCCAGCGCGTAGTAATAGAAGGGCCCGGTGAGGAAGCCGACCTTGTCGAGCTCGGCGAAGGGCTGCCCGAGCAGCAGCGGGCGCAGCACGCGCAGGCCCTCGTCGCCGCCGGTCAGCGCGTAGAACTTGTAGAGGAACGAGTAGAACAGCATCCCGAACGCCAGCGTCAGCATCCCGAAGTAGATCTTCACGTAGCGGACGCACAGGAGACCGACCGGCACGGCCACCACGGCCGCCAGCCCGGCGGCGGCCGCCACGATCGCCTCGAGCGACAGCACGCCGAAGCGCGTCGTCAGGCAGGCGGCGGTATAGGCGCCGAGGGCGACGAAGAGCGCGTGGCCGAACGACAGCAGGCCGGCCGTGCCGAAGAGCAGGTTGAGGCCGAGCAGCGCGATGCCGTAGGCGAACGCGGGGAGCAGCAGCGTCACCTGGTACGGCGGCGCCAGCAGCGGGGCCAGCGCCAGGAGGGCCGCCGCCGTCAGCGCGAGGCCGCGGCGGATCACGGCGCGGCGCCGGCGAAGAGGCCGGCCGGGCGCAGCACCAGGACACCGATGACGACGACGTAGATCGCCAGCATCTCGACCTCCGGCCAGGTGGCGATGGCGCCGGCCTTGAGGACGCCGACGATGAGGCTGCCGACGAAGGCGCCGCGCATGCTCCCGAGCCCGCCGATGACGACGACCGCGAACGCCTCCACGACCACCTCGATGGCCATCTCGCTCACGGCGGCGGTGGCGGGAATCACCAGCGCGCCGCCCACGGTGCCGAGCGCCACGCCGAGCGTGAACACGCGCGCGTACACGCGCCCCAGGTCCACCCCGAGCGCCGCGCTCATCTCGCGGTTCTCCGCGGTGGCCCGCACGATGCGGCCGAAGCGCGTGCGCGTCAGCAGCCCGCCCATGCCGAGCGCGACGAGGCCGCCGGCCGCGATCACCACCAGGTTGTAGACGGGCACGGTGGAGCCGGCCACGGCCAGCCGGCCGTAGACGAGGTAGGCGTTGCCCAGCTGCACGGGGGCGGGGCCCCACACGAAGCGCATCACGTCCTCGAACATCAGCACCAGCGCGAACGTGAGCAGGAGCTGAAAGCTCTCGTCGCGGTCGTAGACCGCGCGCAGGAGGCGCTCGACCGGCGGTCCGATGACCGCCAGCGCGAGGCCGCTGGCCACCAGGACGAGGACGAACAGGGGGGCCGGCAGCCCGTGGCCGAGCGCCCACGCCACCGCCGACACGCCGGCGTAGGCGCCGAGGGCGTAGAAGGAGCCGCAGGCCAGGTTGAGGATCCTCTGCACGCCGAAGACGAGCTGCAGTCCGGCCGCGACCAGGAACAGCACGGCGGCGTGGAACGCGCCGCCGAGCAGGATGCTGACCGCCTGGGCGATCAGGGGCGCCGGCTCAGACCTTCCAGGAGTTGATCCAGTCGTAGAGCCCGACGCCGGACGGCTTCTGGATCTGCTTGGTGGTCATCGTCTCGACCGGATCGATCGTGACGAAGTCGTGGGCGTTCCTGTGCGTCGTCATCCCCTGGAAGAACGTGGCCTCCATGATGTGGTCCTCGCGGAACCGCCGCGGGCCCGACAGCGACTCGGCCTCGACGCCCTCCAGCGCCTGGATGATCGCGTCGGGCGCCGGCCACTTGCCGCCGGCCGCCCGGGCCGCGCGCTCCACCGCCGCCTTGTACGCGACGATCGTGAAGTAGCCGTGGTCGGACTCGTAGTTGGGCCACTCCTTGAACTTCTCGTGGTGCCAGCGGACGAACTCCTTCTGCAGGGCGCTCGCCCGGGCCCAGTCGAAGTAGAGGCAGTTGTACCCGAGGATCGCGCCCTCGGGGGTGAAGTCCTTCTTGAGCGACTCGTGGACGCCGCCGCCGGTGGTCAGCACGAGCTTGGTCCTGGCGGTGAGGCCGGCCGCGTGGGCCTGCTTCAGGAAGATCGGCGTGTCGCCGGCCCAGAAGCACGAGAAGATCAGGTCGGGCTTGGCCTGCCCGAGCGCGGCCACGTGGGCGGTGAAGTCGGTGGCGCCGAGCTTGGGCCACAGCTCGCTCACGACCGAGAGCTCGATGCCGTACTTCTTCATGATCGCCAGGAAGGCCGCCCAGTTGTCGCGGCCGTACGAGTAGTCGGGATTGATGCCGGCCACCGTCCTGAACTTCCCCTTGAGGTGCCGGGCGGTCAGCATGGAGGCCATCACCGCCTCGCACTCGTTGTCGGTCGAGCGGAACGAGTACTTCGGCTTCGGCATCGTCTCCTCGACGCCCTTCTGGGTGGTGGCGTCCCACGACAGCCAGATCGTCTTCATCTCCTCGGCCACCGGACCGAGCGCCAGGCCCACGCCGGTGGAGATCGCGCCGGACACGGCGTCGACCCGGTCTTGAAGACTCAGCTTGCGGAAGCGCTCGACGGTGTCCTTGGGGCTCGACTCCTCCTCGACGACCAGCTCGATGCGCCGGCCGAGGATGCCACCGGCCGCGTTGACGCGCTCGGTCGCCCACTGCACGCCGCGCAGGCCCGACTCGCCGACCGGCGCCAGGACGCCGGCCTTCGCCGCCAGCACGCCGATCTTGACCGGCGCGTTCTGGGCGAGGGCGGGGGCGGTGTCGAGGCGCAGGGCGGCCGTGCCGAGGGCCCCGCCGGAAAGCGCGAGGAACTGTCGCCGCGTGGTCCGCATGCACGACCTCCTTGAGGCCAGGAACGCCGCGTTCGACGCTCGGAAGCGGCATATTCTAGCGCGACGTCGCGGGCCCGGGGGATGCTAGAATTTCCGAGCCGCACGGTACATCACGTCGGAGAGGGAACGCATTGCACGTCAAATTCTGGGGTACCCGCGGATCGATTGCCGCCCCCGGTGACCGGACCGCCCGCTACGGAGGAAACACGTCGTGCGTGGAGGTCCGCGCCGGCGACGGCACGGTCATCGTACTGGACTGCGGGACGGGCGCGCGCGAGCTGGGGCTGCACCTGGTCCGCTCCCTGCCGCAGCCGATGCGCCTGCACCTCTTCATCGGCCACACCCACTGGGACCACATCCAGGGCTTCCCCTTCTTCGTGCCCGCGTTCCTGCCGGGGGCCGAGCTCAACGTCTACGCGCCGCTCGGCTTCCAGCAGAGCCTGGAAGAGGCGATGTCCGGGCAGATGGAGTACTCGTACTTTCCCGTCAAGCTGCGCGACCTCCGCAGCCGGATCCACTTCACCGAGCTGGAGGAGGGATTCTTCCGCGTCGGGGACGTGCTGGTCGAGACGCAGTACCTGAACCACACCGCCCCCACGATCGCCTACCGGATGTCCACCGGCGGCGGCAGCATCGCCTACATGACGGACCACGAGCCGTTCTGGAAGGCCGAGAACGGCACGCTCCACCATCCCGGCGATCAGCGGCACATCGCCTTCATGCGCGGCGCCGACCTCGTGATCCATGATGCCCAGTACACGGAGGAGGAGTACGTCAACCGCGTGGGCTGGGGGCACTCGACGCTCGAGTATGCGACCGACGTCGCGCTGGCCGCCGGCGTCAAGCGCCTGGCGCTGTTCCACCACGATCCCACCCACGACGACGCGTTCATGGAGCGCTTCGAGAGCGCCGCCCGCGCGCGCGTCGCCACGCTCGGCCGCGAGCTGGAGGTGTTCGCCGCCCGCGAGGGCCTCGAGCTCAGCGTGAGCGGCACCGGCCGCCCGGCGCCGACGGTGGAAGTCTCCGCGCTGCGCCGTCGCCTCGTCGCCGGCTCCCGCGTGCTGGTGGTCACGCCCGACGAGAGCCAGGTGGCGTCGATCGAGGACGCGCTGGCCGAGGACGGGATGGTGGCGCTGCCGGTGCCCGACATGCACGCGGCGCTCACGCGCGGCACCGAGCACCACCCCGACCTCGCCATCGTCGATACCGGGCTGCCGCCCGGCGACGGCGCCGACCTGGTGCCGGCGTTCCGCAGCCGCATCGGGCGCTCGAACTTTCCGGTGATCCTGCTGGCCGACGAGCCGCAGGCGGCCGCTCTGCACCGTCCGGAGATCGGCGCCACCGACTACCTGGCCAAGCCCTACAGCCCGCCGATGCTGCGCGCGCGTGTACGGGCCTGGCTGGCCCGCACGCTGGTCGCCTCCACCGAGCCGGGGTCGGGCGCCGGCGCCTCCGAGCCGGTCATGCTGCAGGACGCGCGCGAGGACGGGGGCACCACCCGGACCGTGCTGGCCGGCATGCTCGGCGGGGTGCCGCTCTTCCGCCGGCTCACGGCGGGCCAGCTCCACGCGCTGGTGGCGCAGGCCACCGAGCAGGTCTATCCCGCCGGTCACGTCATCACGCGCCAGGGCGAGGCGCCGCAGCACCTGTGGGTGCTGCTGTCCGGGCGCGTCCGCGTCGTGGAGGCGACCGCCGACGGCCAGGCCGAGATGCTGCTGGGCGAGATCGGCAAGGCCGAGGTGTTCGGCGAGCTCGGCATCCTGCGCGACCAGCCGCGGTCCGCCACCGTGATCGCCGTCGAGCGCACGCACTGCCTGGTGCTGCGCCAGGCCGACTTCATGCTGGCGCTGGGCGAGTCGATCACGCTGGCCAACGGGCTGTTGCGCGTGCTGGCCGCGCGCCTCTACGACGCCGACCGCAAGCTGGCGCGCTACGCGCCCGATCCGCTCACCGGTCTCAACAGCCGCCGCGCGTTCAACGAGCAGTACCGGCGCATCGCCGCCGGCGCCCGCCGCCGCAAGACCGGCGTGCTCCTGCTGGCGCTCGACGTCCTGCACCTCAAGACCGTCAACGACAGCTTCGGCTACACGCTCGGCGACGAGGTGCTGCGCACGGTGGCGGACGCGCTCAGCGAGGCCACGCGCACCACCGACGTGGTCGCGCGTTACGGCGGCGACGAGTTCGCCGTGCTCCTGCTGGACGCCACGCCCAGGGACGTCGACGTCATCGTGGCCCGGGTGCGCGAGAAGCTGAGCGGGCTGGCGCTGCAACGCGGGCTGCCGGTGGCGGTGGAGTGCTCGACCGGCATCGCCTGGAGCCAGAATCCGCCGGAGATCGCCGACGATTTCCTGCGCGAGGCCGACCGCGACATGCACGAGCGCAAGGCCCGGACCGCCCGCCCCGGCTAGCTCTTCTTCCTCCGGGCGGCGAAGGCGCGGATGCGGGCACGCGCGGCCTCGCTGGTCCTCAGCGCGGCGCCGTAGGCCTCGGGCTCACGACCGTTCGTGGCGGCGCGGATGGCGGCGACGATCGCCTTCGTGGCGGCGAGACCCTCGCGGGGCGCGGACGCGATCTCGCCGGCCCACTTCAGCGCGCTGGCTTCGAGCGTCGGCGGCGCCACCACGCGATTGACCAGGCCCATGCGCAGCGCCTCGCTGGCGTGCACGATGCGGCCGGTGAGCAAGAGGTCACGGCCGTGCGCGCCGCCGGCGACGTCGAGGAGACGCGCGATGCCGTAGCCGGGGTTGAAGCCGAGCGTGACCTCCGGCAGCCCGAGGCGCGCCCGGTCGGAGGCCAGACGCAGGTCCTGGGCGACGGCCAGCATCAGACCGCCCCCGAGAGCGTGGCCGTCGAGGACGGCCAGCGTCACCGGCGCCAGTCGCGAGAAGCGATCCATCAGCCCCGCCTGCCGCGTGGCCAGCGCCTGCGCCTCGTCGCCGGTCAGCCTCTCCATCTCCTTGATGTCGTTGCCGGCACAGAACGCGCGGCCGCGGCCGGCGACGAGCAGCACGCGCACGTCGCTCAGCGCCGCCACGCGCTCGAGCGCCTGCTCCAGCGCCGACGTCAGCTCGCGATCGAGGGCGTTGAGGGCGTCGGGGCGGTTGAGGGTGAGCCGGAGGACGCCGTCGGCCGCCGGTTCGAGGACGACGAGATCGCTCACGCGTTCCTGCGCCGGCGTAGCCAGCCCGCCAGGCCGATGCCGGCCGCCGCGACGACCGTGGTGACGCCGGCGCTGCGCCAGAAGTTCGTCCGGAAGAACGGAACCTGGAAGAACGGCGAGTGGCGGTCGGAGGGCCGGAGACGGCCGTCCAGGAGGCCCTCGACGATGGCCAGCGCCTCGCGCATGAGCACCGCCGTCGTCGCCTTGGCGAAGGCCGGATCGGCGAGGGCGGGGTGGCCGACGTAGCCCAGGCCGCCGTTCTTCAGCGGATAGTTCGGCACCAGGCGACGGGCCAGCGAGTAGCGCGCGGGCGGCAGCGTGCGGAACGAGTCGTGCACGAGATCGGGGCGCAGGAGCAGCATGAGCGAGGTCTCCCACCAGCCGCCGTGGGCGTCCTCGGCGAAGGCCGCCCGCTCGTCGACGGTGAGCCGGCGGCCCAGCTCGTCCTCGATCGCGCGCACGTAGCGCCCGCGCAGGAACTGCCACGCCAGATGACCGGTGAACGACGCCATCGTCACGCCGTGGCGACGGGAGACGATCGCGGCCGCCTCGTCGAGCGCGGTGAGATGGCCGGGCCCGGCATGGCCGTTGGCGACGAGGATGTAGCGGAAGCCGCCGCGGGCGAGCGCCGCACCGTGATCGATCAGCGCGTCGCGCACGACGCGCTGGCGGACGGCCATCGTGCCGACCGCCTCGAAGGTGAAGGAGCCCAGATGCAGCGTGGGCGCCAGCACCACCGACCAGCCGGGGCGGGCGCTCACCAGCCGCTCGGCGATCGTCTCGGCGAAGTGGCGGGCCGCGAACGCGTCGACGCCGACGGGGAGATGGGGCCCGTGCGCCTCGAGCGGGCTGACGGTGAGCACCACGACGGTGCGGGCGCGCTCCAGCGCATCGAGCGCCGGCGTGGACATCTCCTCCAGGCGATGGACGGTCAAAAGCTGCTCCCTCTCGTGGCGGCGAGGTAGTCCTGCTTCGCGCGCTCGAGCTCGGCGACGATCGCCTCGCGCTCGGCGACCAGGCGGCGCGCCGTCTGGCCGTGCCGCGCCGCCAGCGCCGTGAAGCGCAGCCGGGCGCGGAGCCAGCCGGCGCCGATCAGGTAACGATACGCGATCGTGCCGGAGATCGGCAGCGAGAGCGCGAAGGCCGCCGCCCAGGCGGGCCCGGCCGCGCGCCACACGAGCCAGGTCTCCAGCCCCCAGAAGAGCGGAAACGCCACCACGCTGGCCAGCAGCCGCGTCGTGGCGTAGTCGGTCTCCTTGCGCGCCGTCCGGTGCGCCAGCCAGCGGGGCAGGAAGTACGGCAGCGCGTTGACGAGGATGCCGTACCCGGAGAACGGGAAGCCCACGATCGCGTCCCACGAGTAGACCAGGCGCGTGCGCGCCGGCAGCTTCTGGCGCCGCGCGCGCACGACCCCGTCGCGCAGGTGGTGCTGGGCCAGCAGCGAGCGATAGGCCTCGATGCGCTGCCAGAGCCGCTCCACCCGCCCGGGGTCGCCGGCCTTGAAGTGGCGCACGGCGTCGGCGATCGAGCGCGACAGGCGCACGGGGTCGATATCGCGACGGGCGAGGCCGCGCGATTCCATCACCTGCGCGGCCAGCTCGTCGCGGTACAGCTCCTCGATCGCCCGCAGGAGGCGCTGGTCGTCGAGCCGCTCGACGTTGACGACCTGCGCCTCCATCGCCCACTGCAGATCGCGGGTCAGCGCGTCCACCGCCTTCACGGGATCCTCGCGCCACGCCCCGAGGTAGGCGCCGGGCTGGATGGGCTCGCCGAAGGCCACCAGCACCCGGCTGCGGAACGACTTGCGCGCCTCGAACGAGAGCCCGACCGGGATCATCGCCAGCTCGCCCGGATGCTCGGACTCGTAGGCGAGCGCGAGGCGAGCGGCGCCCGTCTTGATGCGCTGCACGCGCGCCTCGGCGTGCGTCGTGCCCTCCGGATAGATCGCCACCAGCCGGCCCTGCGCGAACGCCGCCTGGCAGGCGGCGAACGCGTCGACGTTGCGCTCGGCGTGGGCGGGGTCGTCCTGGCGGCGGTAGACCGGGATGGCGCCGCAGGCCAGCAGGAAGCGCGCCAGGAGCGGATGGCGGAAGAGCGCGGCGGTGGTCAGGTAGTGCACCTTGCGCCGCAGCACGGCGCCGACGACCAGCGAGTCGATGAGGTTGTTCGGATGATTGACGCAGAGGAGGATGGGGCCGCCGGCAGGCACGCGCTCGGGATGGCGCACGTCGACCGACTTGAAGAGGAACCACAGCCAGAAGCGCGCGACGCCGCGCACGGCGCGGTAGAAGCGATCGACGCGATCGGGCGCGACGCGGCGGCTCATGCGCCGTCAGCCGGCGTGGCGCTTGACGAGCGCGTCGAAGTCCTCGGCGGGCAGCGCGCGCGCCCACTCGGCGCCCTCCGAGTCGGCGCCGTGCGTCTGCTCCATCCAGGCGGCCGCGTCGGCTTTCGTCCGGAACAGGCGCCACACGTGGCCGGCGCCGCCGCCGGGACGGCGCAGGTGGAAGATCGGCTCGTCGAGCGTCTTCGGCTCGTGGGCGACGCGCTGGCCGTTCTGATCGAGCGTGATCCACGCCACCGCCACGCCGTGGGCCGACAGCACGCGCGCCCGCAGCGACTCCTCGCGCGGCAGCGACTCGAGGTCGCACAGCCGCGGGCCGTAGAAGATCGGCACCGCGTCGGCGGGCACGCTGACGCTCGCCTCCAGCGGCGCCGGTCCGGCGGCGTCGAGCAGGCGCCTGGATTCCTCGCCGACCCAGAAGGTGCCGCCGCCGACCTGCATGTCCGGCCACGCCTCGACGACCGAGCCCTTCGGCACCTGGGCGCGCCGCCTGACCATCTCGCCGCCGTCGAGGACGAAGTAGAGCCGGCTCATCGGCTCAGGGAACCCGGACGAAGCCTTCCATCAAGCGCCGGGCGCTGCGATACACCGTCACGCGCTCGGCCCACGGCACGCCGTGTCTCAGGGTCACGGCGGCGTCGAGCGGCAGCACGCCGGAGGGATGGGCCAGCCTCACGTCATTGGAACCGGGGGCCCCGACATGGCCCCCGGGCCCCCCGCGCTCGGGCCGCCCCGGCGGAGCCGTGGCGGCCCTCGACGAGCCGACCACACATTCGTGGACGAGGGTGCCGTCGATGCGGGCGGCGACGGCCAGGCACATGGCGACGGTGAGCGGGAAGGCGCGGTGACAGTTGCCCATGGAGATCGCGCGGCCGACCACGTCGGCGGCGTCGGCCGGGTAGCGAAGACCGTCGAGCGCGATCGTGTCGATCGGCGGCGCGACGAAGGCGATCTTGGGCACCGCCGCGCTCTCGGCCATGCCCATCAGCGCGGCGGCCTCGACGCGCAGCTTCTCCAGCCGCGCCGCCAGGTCGTGATCGGCGTCGACGGCCGCCGGCGTCTCGGTGCCGGTGACGCCGAGGTCGCGCGCGCGCACGAAGACCACCGGGTTGGTCGCGTCCACGCAGGACACCTCGACGCCGCCGACGACGTCGCGCGGCCGGCCGGTGGGCAGCAGCCGCCCGGTGCCGGCGCCGCCGGGCTCGACGAAATCGAGCGCGATGCGGGCGCCGCGGCCGGCGACGCCGGCCAGCTCGAAGTCGCCGCCCACCGCCGCCTCACCGTCCTCGACCGGCACGTGCGCCACGATCAGCTTCTTCGTGTTCGTGTTGTGGATGCGCACGCGCGTGACGCCCTCGGTCGCCCGCACCAGCCCCTCGTCGATGGCGAACGGTCCCACCGCCGACGAGCAGTTGCCGCAGTTGCCCGCGTAGTCGACGAACGCCTTCTTCACCTCGACCTGGGCGAACGTGTAGTCGACGTCGGCGCCGGGCAGCGTGGGCGGCCCGATGATGCAGGCCTTGGACAGCGACGAGATGCCGCCGCCGAGCCCGTCGAGCTGCCGGCCGTAGGGATCGGGACTGCCGAGCGCGGCGAGCAGGATCGCGTCGCGGGCCGGCCCCGGCGCCGGCAGGTCCTCGGCGCGAAACACCAGGCAGCGGCTCGTGCCGCCTCGCATGTACACCGCGCGGAGCTTCTGCTGCTTCATGGCTGGGCCGCCTTCGTGTGGGCGAGGATGCCGCCGGCCAGGAGGATGTCGCGCTCGCGCGGCGTCAGCACGCACGAGGCGGTACAGCGCGCCCCGCTGCGCGTGTTCTCGATCGTCACGCGGCCGCCGGCCCGCAGCGCCGTGCGCAGACCGTCGAGCCGCAGCCGGTCGTCGCGCTCGATGCCGTCGGCGGCGGCCGGGTCGTCGAAGACCAGCGGCACCACGCCCCAGTTGATCAGGTTCGAGCGGTGGATGCGGGCGAACGACTTCGCCAGGACGGCGCGCACGCCCAGCGCCATCGGCGCGATGGCCGCCACCTCGCGCGAGGAGCCCTGGCCGTAGGTCTCGCCGCCCACGATGATGCCGCGACCGGCCGCCCGGGCGCGCGCCACGAACTCCGGATCGACGTACTTGAACGAGAACTCGGCGATGGCCGGGATGTTGGAGCGGAACATCAGCGCCGCGGCGCCGGCCGGCGAGATGTCGTCGGTCGACACCTTGTCGCCGAGCTTGAGCAGCACCGGGGCCTCCAGCGTCTCGGCGACCGGCTCGCCCAGCGGCACCGGCTTGATGTTCGGGCCGCGCACGATCTCGCCGCCGCCGTCGGGGGGCACGACGCCCGCCGTCGAGGCGGCGAACTGCGGCGGCAGCTTCACCGCCACCGGCGCGCCGAGCGTGCGCGGATCGGTGATGACGCCGGTCAGCGCGGAGGCGGCCGCCACGACCGACGAGCAGAGATAGACCTCGTCGCCCTTGACGCCGCTGCGGCCGGGGAAGTTGCGATTGAACGCGCGCAGGCTCTTGCTGCCGGCGGCGGGGACGTGGCCGATGCCGGCGCACGAGCCGCAGCTGGGCTCGGAGACGAGCGCGCCGGCGGCCAGCACGTCGGCCAGCAGCCCCTCGCGCGCCATCGTCTCGAGGATCCGATGGCTGCCCGGGAACAGCACGAACGAGATCGACGGATGCACGCGCCGCCCGCGCAGCACGTCGGCCACCGAGGCCATGTCGTGCCAGGAGCCGTTCGTGCAGGAGCCGACGGCCACCTGCTCGATCGCCGTGCCGGCGACCTCCTCGATCGGCACCACGCGATCCGGCGAGCCGGGCAGCGCGACCAGCGGACCGATCGCGGAGAGGTCGAGCTCGAGCTGGTCGTCGTACGTCGCGTCGGCATCGGGGGCGGCCGGGCGCCAGTCGTCGGGCCGGCCGAGCCGCGTGAGGAACGAGCGGGTGACCTCGTCGCTCGGGAACACGCTGGTGGTGAGGCCGAGCTCGGCGCCCATGTTGGCGATCGTCATTCGCTGGGCGGCGAGCAGCGAGGCGAGGCCCGGCCCGCCGTACTCGAAGATCTTGCCCGTTCCGCCCCGGACGGTCAGGCGCCGGAGCAGCTCCAGGATGACGTCCTTGGCGGTGACCCACGGCGCCAGCCGGCCGCTGAGCCAGACGCGCACGACCGGCGGCATCGTCAGGAAGTATGGCCCGCCGCCCATCGCCACCGCCACGTCGAGGCCGCCGGCGCCGATCGCCAGCATGCCGGCGGCGCCGCAGAGGGGCGTGTGGCTGTCGGTGCCGAGCAGCGTCTGGCCGGGAATCGAGAACGACTCCATGTGCACCTGGTGGCAGATGCCGTTGCCGGGCTTGGAGAAGAGCGCGCCGTACTTGCGCGAGACGGACTGTAGATAGCGATGGTCGTCGGTGTTGCGCGAGTCGACCTGGTAGACGTTGTGGTCGATGTAGGTCACCGCGCGGGCGGGGACGACGCGCTGGAAGCCGAGCGCCTCGAACTGCAGCCACGACTGGATGCCGTTGGTGTCCGTCAGCAGCACCTGGTCGACGCCCAGGCCGATCTCCTCGCCGACGACCGCCTTGCCGGCGGCCAGGTGACTCTCGATCAGCTTGTGCGTGAGGCTGCGGCCCATGGGCTAGCGCTTCTCCCTCGGCAGCCAGTCGCGCCGCTTGGGGCCGACATAGTCGGCGCGCGGGCGGATCAGGCGGTTGTCGTCGTGCTGCTCGACGACGTTGGCGGCCCAGCCCGCGATGCGCCCGGCCGCGATCACCGGGGTGAACAGGTCGACCGGGATGCCGAGCGAGTAGAAGAGCGGCGCCGAGTAGAAGTCGACGTTGGGGATGAGACCTTTCGCCGCCCCGATGCGCTCGTGGAGCTTCACGGCTATCTGGTACCACTTGAACTGGCCGGACTGGCGGCAGGCCTCCTCGGCCATGCCGCGCAGGATCGCCGCGCGCGGATCGCCGGCCTTGTACACGCGATGGCCGAAGCCCATGAGCCGGCGCTTCTCGGCCAGCGCGCGCTCGGCGAACGCGTCGACGTTGGCGACCTCGCCGATCTCCAGCAGCGTGCGCATCACCGCCTCGCCGGCGCCGCCGTGCAGCGGCCCCTTGAGCGCGCCGACGCCGGCCGCCACGGCCGAGTGCATGTCGGACTGGGTCGAGGTGACCACGCGCGTGGTGAACGTGGAGGCGTTCAGCTCGTGCTCGGCGTAGAGCGTGAGGCTCGCGTCGAACGCCTTGGTGGCCGCCGGGCCGGGCCGCTCGCCAGTCAGCATGTAAAGGAAGTTGCCGGCGTGCGGGAGGCCGGCCACCGGCGGCACCGGCTCCTGCCCCTGGCGCACCCGGTGATGCGCGCAGATCGCGGTGGCGATCTGGCTGGTCAGCCGCACGGCCTTGCGCACGTTGGCGCCGTGCGCGTTGTCGGTGGCGTCGGCGTCCGACATGCCGAGCATCGCCACCGCGGCCTGCAGCACGCGCATGGGATCGGTGGCCTTCGGCATCAGCCGGAACGCCTGCACGACCTCGCGCGGGATCTCGCGGGCGGCGGTCAGCCCGACCACCAGCGCGTCGAGCTGCGCGGCCTTCGGCAGCTCGCCGTGGAGGAGGAGGTAGGTCACTTCCTCGAACGACGCCTGGCGCGCGAGGTCGGCGATGTCGTAGCCGCGATAGGCGAGCCGTCCGTTGGCGCCGTCCAGATCGCAGAGCTGGGTCTCGGCGGCGACGACGCCCTCGAGGCCCCGGATGAGTCCGCTGCCTTCGCTCATGACTATGCCCTCTCGGAGTGGAGTTGCAGGCGCAGGCGGCGCGCCTCGTCCAGGTGCTCGTGGGCGGCGCGACCGGCGGCCTCGGCGTCGCCCGCCGTCAACGCCGCCAGCAAGGCGCGCTGCTCGGCCAGCGCCTTCTCGGCCCGGCCCGGATGCCCGAGCGTCGTTCCCTCGGCGCGGATGATGCTGTCGCGATGCTGCCGGATCAGGGCGGCCAGCCGGCGGTTGCGGGCCGCCTCGCCGATCAGGTCGGCGAAGCGTGCGCTCAGCTCGGCGAGCCGCCGCGGATCGCTCTCGCGCGCGGCCTCGGCCTGCTCCAGCACGGCCCCCATGGCGTGGAGCTCGCCGGCCGAGACGCGCCTCGCCGCCAGCCGGGCCGCGGCCGACTCGAGTGCCAGACGGATCTCGTAGATCTCGTCGAGGTCGCGCGCGTCGAGCGCGGGGACCGCCACGCCCTTGCCGTTGGCGTGGCCGATGAGCCCCTCGCGCGTGAGCCGCTGCAGGGCCTCGCGCACGGGTGTGCGGCTGACGGCGAGCCGGGCGGCCAGCCGGCTCTCGCGCAGCGGCTCGGCCTCGCTCAGGTGCCCCTGGCGGATCGCCGCCCGCAGCGTCTGGTAGACCGCCTCGGCGAGGGTGCTGGAGCGGGCGCGCAGCCGCCAGAGCGCGCGCAGGGGGTCGGCGACGCTCCTGGCCATAGGCATACGACGGTATACCGCTGTCGCCGACTCTGCAATGGGCCGCCGGCCCCTACTTCTTCTTGCTGCTCTGCTGCTCCTTGCACTCGGCCTGGGGGTTGAACGTGTCGGGGCCGTAGCAGGTGCCGCTGGTCGGCAGGCGCTGGCAGTCCCGCTTGGCGGAGTCCAGGGCCGCGCCCTTGAGGTTCTTGACCACCTGGGCCAGGCACTGCTCCTGGGGATTGCAGGTGCGGGCGCGCTGGGCGGAGCTCGGCAGGGCGCCGCACTCGCTCGGCTGGGCGAGAGCGGGCACCGCGGTGAGGGCGAGGGACGCGAGCAGGAGCGGAATCACCGACTTCATCACTCGTCTCTTACCACGTCTGACGCCCGCCGGCGTGTCCCTATTCGGGGCGTCTGATGCCGAAGACGGGGAACACCTGCTCGGCGAACGCGTGCAGGGCGTCCCAGTCGTAGGGGCCCTCGCGGAACGCGAGGTTCACGCGCCGGCAGCCGGCGTCGCGGAAGCGCCCGAGCATCTCGAGCGTGTCCTTCGGTGTGCCGCGCAGCCAGCCCGTGCGCTCGTCGCCGGCCGGCCCCCAGTGCGCGCGGAAGATCTGTTCGCCGCGGGCGGCGCCCCGGGCGTCGGCGCCGAGATAGAAGCCGAGGTTCACCGTGCGCAGGATGCTGCGGGGGTCGCGGCCCTCTTTCCCGCACCAGTCGGTGAGGACGTCGCTCTTGTGGATCCACTCGTCGGGGCCGATGTAGGGCGCGTTCCAGCCGTCGGCGTACTTCGCCGCCGCGCGCAGCGTGCGCTTCTCGCCACGCCCGCCGATCCAGATCGGCATGCGCGGCTGCAGGGGCTTTGGATGATTGGGCGCGTTCTCCAGCCGGAAGTGCTTGCCCGCGAAGCTCGCCCGGCGCGACTCGGGATCGAGCAGCAGGCGCATGCACTGCGTGTACTCCTCCAGCATGTCCTCGCGGACGCCGATGCGCGGGAACTCGTAGCCGAACGCCTTCGCCTCGACCTCGTGCCAGCCGGCGCCGAGGCCGCAGTCCACGCGACCCTGCGACAGGTGATCGATGGTCGTCAGCGACTTGGCGTGCAGGCCGGGGTTGCGATAGGCGACGCAGTAGACGAGCGCGCCCAGGCGGACGCGCCGGGTGTCGACGGCGGCCGCCGTCAGCGTGGCGATCGCCTCGAAGCAGTCGATGTCGCCGCCGCGCGGCGGCGATTCCTGGAAGTGGTCGGAGACGGAGAACCAGTCGAAGCCCGTGGCGTCGGCGAACTTCCACAGCTTGCGCATCTCGTCGAGCGGGCCGCCCATGTGACCGATATGGATGCCGAACGTCATCGCCATCGAGTCAGCTCCCCGCGGTGCGGATGTAGAACGTCCCGGTGGCGAGGGCTACCAGCCGGTCGCCGTCACCGTACACCTTCGCCTCCAGCACGCCGATGCGCTTGGTGCGCTCCACGAGGGAGGCCTCGGCGGCGACGCTGCCGCCGGTGACCGGCGCCAGGTAGTTCATCTTGATCTCGAGCGTCGCGCAGTCCTCGCCCGGCGCCAGGCCGGCGAACAGGGCGGCGCCCATGGCGGAGTCGGCCAGGCTGTAGATCACGCCGCCGTGCAGCACGCCGTTGGGGTTGAGGTGCTTGGCCTCCACGGCCAGCTCGAACCGCGCCCGCCCGGGGACCATGGACTTCGCGCGCATGCCCAGCAGCTCGGCAAACGGCCAGCGGACCGGCACCGCCGGCTACTTGAAGTGCGGGTCGATGCGGACGTCGATCAGGTACGGGCCACCGCTCGCCAGCGCCCGGCCGACGGCGGGACCGACCTCGGTCGTCTTCTCGACGCGCTGGCCGGGCACGCCGAGCGAGCGGGCGAGCTCGACGTAGTTCACCAGCGGCTTGTCGATGTCCATGCCGACGTACTTGTCGTCCTCGGCCGAGAAGCCCTTCAGCGCCAGCGTGCGCTGCTTGAGGATCCGGTACGACGCGTTGTTGAAGATCACGTAGACGACGGCGAGGGACTCGTGGGCGGCGGTCCACAGCGCCTGGCAGGTGTACATGGCGCTGCCGTCGCCGATCATCGCGATCACCGGGCGCCGGGGCAGTGCCAGCTTGACGCCGAGCGCGGCCGGCAGGCCCCAGCCGATGCCGCCGCCGCGGATGCCGAAGAAGCTCTTGCTGTCCTCGCACTTGAAGAAGTGCCGCACGCCCGCGCTCGACGAGATCGTCTCCTCCACGATGGTGGCGCCGGCCGGCGTCGCCCGGGCGATCGCGTGGACGAGGGCGATCGGGCCCATCGGGCTCTGGTTGGCGGCGTCCTGGGCCTTCTGCTCCATCTCGCTCCGCTCGCGCGCGAACGCGGCGGCCACGGCCTCGCGACGCCTCGCCGCCTGCGGATGACCGGTCTTGCTCGTGTGACGGCGCACCGCCTCGCTGAGCTCCGGCAGCGTGGCCTTGGGATCGCCCTGGATCCCGACGGCCGCCGCGTAGTTCTTGCCGATCTCCCAGGGGTCGGTGTCGATGTGGATGACGTCGAGCCCGTCCGGCATCGGCTCCACGTCGGAGGGCAGCGAGAGCGTGAAGAGATCGCCGCCGATCGAGCACAGCAGGTCGTAACGCATCAGGAAGGCGCGGATCGGCGGCGCCACCCGCGGGAACGAGCCGATGTAGAGCGGGTGCGTGAAGGGGAAGCTGCACGTCGACGCCACGCCCTCGGTGACGACCGGCGCGCCCAGCAGCTCGGCCAGCTCGACCAGCTCGGGGATCGCCTCGGAGTGCGCGACCGCGTCGCCGGCGACGAGCAGCGGCCGCTCGGCGCGGGCCAGGCGTCGGGCCGCCTCGTCGATCGCCGTGCGGTCGCCGACGATGCGCGGCGCCACCCGCGTGGAGGCGCCGAGGTCCAGGTCGCGCTCGGCGTTGAGCACGTCGACCGGCAGCGAGAGGAACACGGGACCGGTCGGATGCGCCAGCGCGGTCTTCACCGCACGCCGCACGATGCGCGGCAGGTCCTCCAGGCGATGCGCCTCGGTCGACCACTTCGTGTACGGCCGGGCGACCGGCGGCAGATCCGACCAGAGGATCGGCTCCGTCACCGTGAAGGACTGGTCGTGCTGGCCGGCGGTGAGGAGCATCGGCGCGCCGGCCTTGTAGGCGTCGTAGAGCATGCCCATCGCGTTGCCGAGGCCGGGCGACACGTGGACGTTGACGGCGGCGAGACCGCCGCTGGCCTGGGCGTAGCCGTCGGCCATCGAGATGGCGACGGCCTCCTGCAGCGCCAGCACGTAGCGGATGCCGGGCTCGCGCGCGAGACCGTCCATGAGCGGCAGCTCGGTCGTGCCCGGATTGCCGAACATGACGGAGACGCCTTCCTGCTTGAGGATCTGGAGGAACGCCTGCTTGCCGGAGATGAATGGCATAGTGGCGGCGATGATACCTCCCGCGGACCCTTGATTCCACCCGGCCGCAGTGAGAGGCTTTTTCGAGTGTCAGCCGCCGATGCCCCGCTCCTGTTGCGCGCTGCCCGACGTGAGCCGACGCCGGTCACCCCGGTATGGCTCATGCGGCAGGCCGGCCGCTACCTGCCCGAGTACCGCGCGATGCGCGCGCGCCACGGCTTTCTCGAGCTGTGCCGCAATCCGCAGGCGGCGGCCGAGGTCACGCTGCAGCCGGTGCGACGCCTGGGTGTCGACGCGGCCATCCTCTTCGCCGACATCCTGCTGCTCGTCGAGCCCCTCGGCGTCGGGCTCGAGTTCGCCGCCGGCGAAGGGCCGGTCATCCAGCGCCCGGTGCGCGCCGAGGCCGACGTGGCGCGGCTCAAGCCGATCGACGTCGAGTCGAGCGTCGGCTCGGTCTTCGAGACGGTGCGCCTCGTGCGGCGCGAGCTGCCGCCCGCCGTCGCGCTGATCGGGTTCGCCGGCGCGCCGTTCACCGTCGCCTCCTACGTCGTCGAGGGCGGCGCCTCGCGCGACTACCTGCACACGAAGCGCCTGATGTACGAGGCCCCGGCCGCCTGGCATCGCCTGATGGACGTCCTCGCCGATGCGACGGCGACGTACCTCAACGGCCAGATCGACGCCGGCGCGCAGGCGGTGCAGCTCTTCGACTCCTGGGTCGGCACGCTCGGGCCCGACGACTATCGCGAGCACGTGCTGCCGCATACGCGCTCGGTGATCCGCGCGCTGCGGCCCGGCGTGCCGGTGATTCACTTCGGCACCGGCACCGCCACGCTGCTGCCGCTCATGCGGGAGGCCGGCGGCGACGTCATCGGGCTCGACTGGCGCGTGCCGCTCGACGCCGGCTGGGCCGCCGTCGGCCCCGACGTCGGCGTGCAGGGCAACCTCGATCCCGCCGCGTTGCTGGCCCGGCCCGCGCACTTCCGCGAGCGGGTGAAGGCGATCCTCGCGCGCGCCGGCGGCCGTCCCGGCCACATCTTCAATCTCGGCCACGGCGTGCACCAGGACACGCCGCCCGAGCACGTGCAGGCGCTGGTGGACATGGTCCACGAGCTGAGCGCGCGGTGAGCGCGATCGACGCCGTGCTGCTCGTGGCGTTCGGCGGGCCGACGGCGCCGGCGGAGATCCGGCCGTTTCTCGAGAACGTCACGCGGGGGCGGCGCATTCCGCCCGAGCGGCTCGACGAGGTCGCGCACCACTACGAGCGGATGCCGGGTGGGCGCTCGCCGCTGAACGAGCTGACCGAGGCCCAGGCCGAGGGCCTGCGCCGGGCCCTGGCCGCCGCCGGACACGCGCGGCCGGTCTTCGTCGGCATGCGGAACTGGCGTCCGTACCTGCACGAGACGCTGGCGGCCATGACGGCGGGCGGCCACCGCCGGGCGCTGGCGATCGTGCTCTCGACCTTTCGCACGGAGGCGTCGTGGGACCGCTACGTGGCCGACGTCGAGGCCGCCCGGGCCCGGACCCCGGGCGCGCCGGCGATCGTCGTCGCCCCGCCGTGGTTCGCGCACCCGCGCCACGTCGCGGCGGCCGCCGACGGCGTGCGGCGGGCGCTGGCCGAGGTGCCCGCCCCGGAGCGTGCGGAGGCGCCGGTCGTCTTCACGGCGCACAGCGTGCCGGTCGCGATGGCGGAGGCCTCGCCGTACGTCGCCGACTTCGCGACCACGGCGCGCGCGGTGGCCGCGACGCTCGGGCACGCGCGCTGGGCGCTCGCCTACCAGAGCCGCAGCGGCAGCCCGCGCGAGCCGTGGCTCGAGCCCGACGTGGCCGACGTCATCACGGCGCTCGCCAAGGACGGCGCCCGCCACGTCGTCGTGGCGCCGATCGGCTTCGTCTGCGACCACGTCGAGGTGCTCTACGACCTCGACATCGAGGCGCGGGGCGTCGCGGCCGAGCACGGCGTGGCCTTCCACCGTGCGCCCGCCGTCAACGCGCATCCGGAGTTCGCCGCGATGCTGGCCGACCTGGTGATGCAGGCGACATGAAGCTGGTCGTCATCGGCGGCGGGATCACCGGGCTGGCCGCGGCGCATCGGGCGGTGGAGCTGGCGCGCGAGCGCGGCGCCGCCCTCGACCTGACGCTGATCGAGGCGCGCGAGCGGCTGGGCGGCACGATCGCCAGCGAGCGCGTGGACGGCTTCCTCGTCGAGGCCGGCCCCGACTCCTTCCTCTCGGAGAAGCCGTGGGCGCTGGCGCTGTGCCGACGCCTCGGCGTCGAGGACCGGCTGGTCCGCACCGACGACCGCTTCCGCAAGGTCTTCGTCTGGTTCGGGGGCCGGCTGCATCCGCTGCCCGACGGCTTTCAGCTCCTGGCGCCGACGGCGATGCGGCCGTTCGTCACCTCCTCGCTGTTCTCGCTGCCCGGCAAGCTGCGGATGGCGCTCGACCTCGTGCTCCCGCGCGGGCACGCGGACGACGAGAGCCTGGGCGCGTTCGTCCGCCGGCGCCTCGGCGTCGAGGCGCTCGAGCGCGTGGCCCAGCCGCTGGTCGCCGGCATCTACACCGCCGACCCCGACGACCTCAGCCTGGCCGCGACGATGCCGCGCTTCCTCGAGGTCGAGCGGCGCGACCGCTCGATCATCCTCGGGCTGCGGCGCGCGCTGGCCCGCACGCCGCTGCCGGGCACCAGCGGCGCCCGCTGGTCGCTGTTCGTCACGTTCGCCGGCGGCATGGAGGAGCTCGTCTCGACCCTGGCGGCGCGGCTGCCGCCCGGCGCCGCCGTGCTCAAGCAGCGCGTGAGCGCGCTGGCGCGCGAGGGCGAGCGCTGGCGCGTCCGCACCGCCGAGGGGGGCGCCTTCGACGCCGAGCGGGTGATCGTGGCCACCGAGGCCCACGCGACCGCCCGTCTCGTTCGGTATCTCGACCCATCGCTGGCGAACCTGCTCGGCGAGATCCCGTACTCGTCGGCGGCGACGATCTCGCTCGGCTATCGGCGCGCCGACGTTCCGCACCCGCTCGACGGCTTCGGCTTCGTGGTGCCGCGCAGCGAGGGCAAGGCGCTGCTGGCGGGAACGTTCTCGAGCGTGAAGTACCCCGGCCGCGCGCCAGCGGGCCACGTGCTCCTCCGCTGCTTCCTCGGCGGCACGCTCAACGCGGCGGTCCTGAGCGAGGACGACGGCGCGCTGGCGACCCGCGCGCGGGCCGAGCTGCGCGAGGCGCTGGGCATCACCGCCGAGCCGGTGCTGACGCGGCTCCACCGCTGGCCGGCCTCGATGCCGCAGTACCGCGTCGGCCATCTCGCGCGCGCCGAGGCGATCGAGCACGCGGCCGCCGCGCAACCGGGCCTGGCGCTGGCCGGCGCCGCCTACCGCGGCGTCGGCATCGCCGACTGCGTGCGCTCGGGCGAGGCCGCCGCCGAACGCGTGGTTCAGGTCTGATGTCTTGGACATCAGACAGTTGACATCAGGACATCAAGCCGGCATGCTGGCGTCATGCGAACTACGCTGACACTCGATGACGACGTCGCGGCGCTGCTGAAGCGGGTGCTGGCGCGGCGCAAAGCAGGCCTGAAGACGGTTGTCAACGAGGCATTGCGGGTCGGGTTGCGGCGCATGAGCGCCCCGCCCGAGCGTACAACGCGCTACCGGACACCGTCGGTCGATCTCGGTCGCTGCCTGGTCCCGAGCATCGACGACATCGAAGCTGTGCTGGCTCACGCCGAGGGTGACTGGCACAAGTGATCCTGGTCGATGCCAATCTCCTCATCTATGCCATCGGGCGGTCGTTCCCCCAGCATGTTCGGGCTCGCTCCTGGCTCGACGAGAAGTTGAACGGCAGCGCGGCGGTCGGCTTGCCGTGGCCGAGCCTGCTAGCGTTCGTCCGAGTCACGTCTCACCCGCGGGTTTTTGACCGTCCTCACGCGGTAGCGGAGGCGTGGGCCCAGGTGGAGGCCTGGCTTGACTGTCAGGCGGGCTGGATTCCGCTGCCGACCGAGCGACATCGCGAAATCCTCGGCGCGTTGCTGCGGGGCGCTGCCACGAGCGCAGCGCTTGTGGCCGACGCCCACCTTGCGGCCCTGGCGATCGAGCACGGGCTGACCTTGTGCTCCACCGATGGGGATTTTGCGCGGTTCTCCGGGCTGCGCTGGGAAAACCCGCTCGCGTAGCGGCCTACGCCGGCAGGGCGGCCGCGGTGTCCTTGCCGGCGACGACCGGCACGATCTCGAAGTCGATCAGCTCCGACCACTCGACGACCCAGCGCTGGAGCAGGGTGACGTCGTCGCACTCCATCAGCTGGAAGCAGCGCCCGAGATCGGCGGACACCCACGAGCCCACGAACGCCAGCCCGTCGGGCATCATGCGGCCCCTGTCACGAAAGCGCCGGTAGACCGCCTTGGCGTCCTGGTTGCGAAACCGCTCGATCACCATGAAGAGCATCACGACACGCCGGCGATCGCGCCGGCGGCCTCGAGGTCGGCGATCTTCTCGCGCGGGTAGCCGAGCAGGCCGGCGAGCACGCGGTGGGTATGCTCGCCGATGCGGTACGGAGCGGGTGCTGCCGGCGCGCTCGGCCGGCCGTCGACGTGGAACGGCGTGGCCGTCACCCGCACCTTGCCGCGCGCCGGATGCGGCACCTCGGGAAAGGCGCCGCGCGCGTCGAGATGCGGATGCGCGGCGACTTCCAGCGGCGACAGCACCGGCGAGGCGGGCAGCCGCCCGGCCCGCAGCCCGGCCAGCGCCTGCTCGCGGGTGCCGAAGCCGTCGAGCCACGCGTGGATGATCGGCAGCAGCGCGGGCCAGTTGTGCCGCCGGGCGAGCGGCGTGGCGAAGCGCGGGTCGTCGGCGAGGTCGGGGCGCTTCATGGCCTCCAGCAGCCGCGGCCAGAGCTGCGGCGCGCCGACCGTCTGCATCGCGAAGTCCTGGCCGGCCAGCCGGTGCACGACCATGCCGGCGCGCGGCCCGGGATAGAGGTCGCCGCCGTTGAGGATGGCGCCGTAGGTGACGTCCTCGGCGGCGATCATCGCCTCCAGCATCGAGACGTCCAGGTGCGCGCCGCGCCCGGTGCGACCGCGGCGGAACAGCGCGGCCAGGATCGCGCCGAAGGCGTGGGCGCCGGCCAGCACGTCGGCCGCCTGCAGATAGCTCAGGCGCGGCTCCGGATCGTCGTGGCTCTCGAGGTGCATGATGCCGGACATCGCGTTGATGATGTGGTGGAACGCCGGATTGTCGCGCAGCGGGCCGGTCTGGCCGAAGCCGGAGATCGAGCAGTAGACGATGTCCGGCTTCACGCGGGCGAAGGTGGCGTAGTCGCAGCCCAGGCGACCGACGACGCCCGGCACGAAGTTCTCGATGGCCACGTCGGCCACGCGCGCCAGGTCGAGCACGACCTCGCGCCCGCGCGGATGCCCGAGGTCGAGGCCGACGCTCTCCTTGCCGACGTTGATCCGGATGAAGTAGGTGGACTGGTCGGTGCGCCCCTCCTCCACCTGGACGTAGCCCTTGCGCGTCTCGTCGCCCTCGCCCGGCCGCTCGATCTTGAGCACGCGGGCGCCGAGGTCGGCCATCAGCCGCGTGCAGTAGGGGCCGGCGAGGACACGGGTGAGGTCGAGGACGATCAGGCCGTCGAGCAGGCGCGAGGAGTCGGTCACGCGGTGCAGGATACGCGATTTTGCCGAACGCGCGAAGCGGCCGGCGCCCCCGTCGAGCGCCGGCCGCGTGTGGCTCGTCCCCTCGGACGCTACGGCGTCACGACGAGCGCCGTCGCGCTGACCGCGGTGCCGTCGGCGGTGGTGATGCTGATCGTCCCCGTCACCGCCAGCGGCGGGATCGTGAACTGGACTTCGGTCGGCGACGAGGAGACGACGGCGACGAGTACCGTCCCGACCTTGACGATCGGGTCGCCGCTTCCGGTCTTGAGATTGGTGCCGCTCACGGTCACCACGCCCTCGAGCTCACCCACCGCCGGCGTGAAACTCGTGATCTTCGGCAGCACCTTGAAGGTCACTGCGCTCGGCGCCGTCCCGATGGCGTTGGTGATGCTCACGGTCCCCGTCAGGGCGCCCGGCGGCACCACCGCTCGCAGCGACGTGGCCGTCACCGCCGTGGGCGTCACCGTCGCCGGGCCGGTGAAGGTCACGACCGTCGCCCCGGTCAGGTTCGTCCCCGTGATCACCACCGTCGTTCCGACCGCCGCCGCCGCCGGCATGAACACCGTCGCCCGCGG
>Ga0209474_10001168_pt1 | contig 26471 bp, 23 predicted proteins | sample GraSoiAngelo_145_FD_185902 | JGI IMG/M metagenome (GOLD analysis project Ga0209474, IMG submission 185902) | Grasslands soil microbial communities from the Angelo Coastal Reserve, California, USA - 14_1009_05_20cm (SPAdes) (version 2) | ecosystem: Environmental > Terrestrial > Soil > Grasslands...
GCGAAACGCCCCACCCTCGGCCCCGAACCGTTTCGGCATTTCTCGAATGCAGCGGAGGTCACCGCATGACCAAAGATGATGATCCCAAGGCCCCTGAACACAGCTCGAAGAGTGAAGAAGAGCGGAAGCGCGGGCTCCGAAGGCGTGAATTCGTCAAGTTAGTTGGTGGAACGGGAGTTGCCGCTACCGCTCAAGTTCTTGCCGGACACAAACTTGCGTCCGCAGCGACCACGACAACCATCCCGGAAGAAGTTGCCGCGGGTTCGGCCGGCGAAGTCATTGGCCCCGGCCCCGTCGCCATGACCCTGCGCATTAATGGAGAGCCCAAGAAGCTAACAATTGAACCGCGTGTCACCCTGCTCGACGCTCTGCGCAATCATCTTGATCTGACGGGCGCCAAGAAAGTTTGCGACCGCGGCACGTGCGGCGCCTGCACGGTCGTCGTAAACAACAAGCCGGTCTACTCCTGCAGCGTGCTGGCAATTGAACTTGCCGACCGCACGGGAAAACCTGGCGCGGACATTCGCACCATTGAAGGACTTGCTCTCGAAGGCAAGCTCCATGCTGTTTCCGCGGCCTTTGTGGAGAACGATGCTCAACAATGCGGCTTCTGCACGCCGGGTTTCGTCATGTCCTGCAAAGCCTACCTTGATACGCATCACAATCCTACAATCGAAGAGGTAAAGCATGCTCTTGGCGGCAATCTCTGCCGCTGCGGAACGTACATGGGCGTGAGGAACGCCGTCGTGCAAGCCGCAATGTCAACGAAAGGAGGGCGCGCCTGATGGCTGACTATCATTGGCCTCCTACTGACAAATGCAACTTGATTGGAAGGCGCATCTCACGCCTTGATGGTCCCTGGAAGTCTTCGGGCCGCATCAAGTACAGCTACGACGTGAACCGCCCTAACATGCTCCACGGCAAGATGGTGTTTTCGCCCCACGCGCACGCCAAAGTCGTTAGTATTGACACCAGCGCCGCCGAAAAAATGCCTGGCGTGAAAGCCGTGGAAATCATGACCGAGCCCGGAAAAGAAGTCTTCTGGGAAGGCCACGAAGTCGTGGCTGTCGCCGCGGAAACCGAAGAGCAGGCGCGCGACGCTGCCCGCGCCATTCAGGTTCGTTACGAAAAGCTTCCGCATTTGGTTTCTGACGCCGCCCCCGACAAGGCTGGGGAACACACAAAACAACTTGCCGAGCAGACCGATGGCAATCCCGACCAGATGCTGCAGCAGGCAGAAGTCGTCAGCGAAGGCGAGTATGGCTCCCCGGTGATTACCCATTGCTGTCTCGAAGCCCACGGCCAGGTGGCGGAATGGGATGGCGACGAACTCACCTTGTATGCTTCAACTCAAAACGTCAGTGGAATCCCTGGTGAACTCGCCAAAGCAAACATCGTAACCTCCGCCGACAAGGTTCGCGTGCTCACCCCTGTAATGGGCGGTGGTTTCGGCAGCAAGTTCGGAGCCGACACCTGGGGATTAGCATGCGCGCGCCTCGCCAAAAAAGCCGGGCGCCCCGTCAAAATGATGCTCGAGCGCGACCAGGAACTGATGGCCGCCGGAGCTCGTCCTTCGATGTACGCAAAAGTGAAAGTGGGCGCGAAGAAGGATGGCACGTTGGTGGGATGGCAGTCCGAATCCTGGGGCACAGGCGGGCCTGACGCGCAAGGTGGCGCACCCAACCTGCCCTACGTTGTTCGCATTCCCGATCGCCGCGTCAAGCACACTGCCGTGCTGACGAACATCGGACCGTCTCGCGCGTGGCGCGCGCCTAATCACCCGCAAATGTGCGTCATCACCATGTCCGCGCTTGACGATTTGGCGGCGAAGCTTGCCATGGATCCGGTCGACCTGTTGCAGAAGAACATCCAGATGACCGGGCAGCTTTCAAAAACCTATTCGACCGAACTGGACAAGGCTTCCGAACTGATGGATTGGAAGAAGAAATGGCATCCGCGCGGCGACAAGACGCCGGGCCCGATCAAGAAAGGGATGGGCGTCTCCATTCACACCTGGGGCGGAGCGGGCCATCCGAGCAATTGCAACTGCGCGATTCAGCCGGATGGTTCGGTTTCCGTTTCGCTGGGCTCGCAGGATCTGGGAACCGGAACGCGCACCGTCATCGGCATCATCGCCGCGGAAACGATGGGATTGCCATTGGAAGCGGTGAAAGTGAACATCGGCGATTCGAAATATCCTGCTGACGGCGCGTCCGGCGGTTCGACAACAGTAGGCGGCGTGAGTTCTTCCACGCGACGCGCCGCTACCGCGGCACTTAACCAACTCCTGGAAAAGGTGGCTCCTTCTCTCTCGGTGAAGCCCGAGGAGCTGGAAGCGGTTGACGGAGAAATTCGTGTCAAAGGCAATCCCAACAAAGCCATCTCGTGGAAGCAGGCCTGCGCGAAGCTGGGAACGTCTCCCATCACCGGTGTGGGCCAGCGCCAGCGCGGAAATGACGACCTCATTTCCAGCGGCGTCGGCGGCGCGCAGATGGCAGAAGTCAGCGTGGACACGGAGACCGGCATCGTGCACGTTGACAAGCTGGTTGCGGTGCAGGATTGCGGCCTCATCATTGACCTAAAAACTGCCGAAAGCCAGGTCTACGGCGCTTGTATCATGGGCGTCACCTACTCGCTCTTTGAAGAAAAACTCATGGACGAGCAAACCGGGCGCTGCTTGAATGCCGACCTCGAATTTTACAAACTCGCAGGGATCGATGATTTTGGCGACATTGTTGTTCACATGATGACTGGCCCAGGCTTCGACGAGCGCGGCGTTATTGGCCTTGGCGAACCGCCGGTAATCTCGCCGGGCGCCGCCATTTCCAACGCCGTGGCCAACGCCATCGGCGTGCGCGTGCCCACGATTCCGCTCACACCCGACAAAGTGCTCGCGGCTCTGGAGCAGAAAGGAGCGGTGGCCTAATGGAACGCTTTGAATACGCTCATCCGAGCACCAAACAAGAAGTGCTTCGACTCCTTGGCTCCAACTGGAACGACGCAGCCGTGCTTGCCGGCGGCACCGACTTGCTCAGCTTGATGAAGGAATATGTCGTCACGCCCAAGCGCGTCGTGAATATCAAGAGTGTCGCAGGCCTGAATGGCATTCATTCTGCCGCTGAAGGAGTGACCATCGGCGCGCTCGTCACCATGGAAGAACTCCTGGAAGACAAGACCATTCGTGCCGAGTATCCTGCCCTGACGCATGCCGCGCAGGGTATCACCAGCCCGCAGATTCGCGCCATGGGCACGGTCGGCGGCGACCTCTGCCAGCGGCCGCGCTGCTGGTATTTCCGGAACGGCTACGGTTTGCTGGCGAAGGATGAAAGCGGAAAATCACTCGTTCCCGAGGGCGAGAATCGCTACCACGCGATCCTCGGCAACACTGGACCGGCCTACTTCGTGAATCCTTCGAGCCTCGCCCCAGCCCTGATTGCGCTTGATGCGAAGCTGCTGTTGGTGGGCGCCAAGGGCCAACGCGAGCTCAGTGCCGCCGACTTCTTCGTTATTCCGAAAACCGACAACCAACGAGAAAATGTTCTTCAGCCTAACGAAGTCCTCTCGAACATCGTGATTCCTGCTTCCTCTCGCGGCCTTCGCAGCGCAACCTACGAAGTGCGCCACAAAACAGCGCTCGATTGGCCGCTGGCAGCGGCGGCGGTCGCAGTGAAACTCGATGGCGGAAAAGTAACCGCAGCCAAGATCGTTCTCGGTCATGTAGCTCCCATTCCCTGGCAAGCCCATGATGCTGCAAAAGAACTCACCGGACAGCCCATCAACGAAAGCGTAGCCGCGAAGGTTGGTGAAGCTGCCGTCCGAGGTGCGAGGCCACTCAGCCAGAACGGCTACAAAGTAAAATTGGCCACAGTTGCCGTCAAGCGTGCGTTGCTGGCCGCCGCGAAAGGAGAAGCGTAGCCATGCCAACCCTGACAGAACTCGTTCAGAACGCCTCGGTGTGCCATCGCCTCCGAGAAAAGAAAATGTTTTACGAAGGCGGCGACGCTCCTGCAGGCAGCATGGACATCATTACGCCAAAGGAAAAAGCCGATGCAATGCCGACCGGGCCTTTTTGGTGTGCGCAAACACAATCTCTTATTGGGCCAGACGGAAAGTTTGCCAATACCGAGAAATGCCGTTCCGGCCGCTCGTGCTGCGAAACAACATAAGCGTCTGTTGTGCGCACATCATAGAGCTGCGGAATGATTCATTGAACGCGAAGTACGATGGTGGGAAAATATTCTTGAAGTGAGATCAAGGGAGGTAGTCACAATGAAAGTGAAAGGCGCCGTACCGTCATTCCTTCTCGCGGGGGCTTTGATCGCTCTGCCCTCTTGCGCGCGGGCGGCCCAGCCGGCCGGGCACGTCTCCGGCGAATACATCGAGTCGCGTACCGCGGACGTTTACACCGGTCCTTGCTTCGCCAATTCTGAGGTCAACTTGACTGGCAAAGAAGCTGTCCTGGCGTGGCACGTGGAGAAAGGCACTTGGCAAAACGTTTCGCTCGATGGATTGAGCGTTGCTGCCGTGGTCCGCGCGAGCGCCACGCTTGGCGATGCCTTCAGTAATCCCCTTCCTGCCAAGGCCGTGCTTATCGTGGACGAGCGCGCCAACGCGGCGCAGCGTGAAGCTCTGGCGAACTTCGCTCAAGCCCAGGGCGGCAAACTGCTCAGCAATGTGATCGCAACCGAGGTTCAACCCATCCGCTTTACTTTGGACGCAAGCCACCACGGCGTAGCTTCGCTGGAAGCCGGCGACCTGGCTCGCATTACCACTCGCGCGATCATGGACACCGATGAGATCTGCCACAACGAAGATGTCTATTACGAACCTCTGGTTTCGCATTTGACCCATGCGATGCCTGCCGTCGCCAGCCGGTCGTCCTATAGCGGCAATCACCTCGGCAGCACCTGGAACGAATCCAACCGCCGAAGCGCTTTCATCGGAACGTTTGTGGTCTAAGCCCAGGGAACCTGGCTCAGAAAAACCTGGCAAAGTGGCCTGCATCTGGAAACTGTAGGGAATGTTGTTTAGCGAGAAGTTCGCCCGAGCGGTCGGTTTAATTTGCGTCTTTTGGAAGTGGTGCCTCGGGCGGGCTTGGTGGTCGAGAACGAAGCCGTTATGGACGGGGCCAAAGACGCGCGCTGAATCCAATTCTCTTCTTCTGAGGTGCTCGCCAATGGAGGCGTTTCGGACGCGGCAGTTTCTGCTTAGCCTTTTCTTCCTTGCTCTTCTCGTATGCGCCACAAGCAGCGCCTCGGCGCAAACCTACAAAGCGGAAGGGCTCAATGAAGCGCCTCCCAAAGAGCTTGCAGCACCCATTCGTGCTGCGCTCTCGCAGACGGGGATTCGCGTCACCGGCCCCACCGGCCCCGTATGCGACCTTTGGCTGGGCAAAGCCGTTCCGGGAAAGGCCAACACCCCGCAGACTCTAGGTGTGGTCTTCCCGCAACTCGCGCAAGGCACGCTCGTCGGCGCCATTCGCTTTCCAAACTCGATCAAGGACTACCGCAAGCAACTGATCAAGGCGGGCGTGTACACCCTGCGCTACGCCCTGCTGCCTGACAACGGCAATCACATGGGAGTCGCGCCGCAGCGCGATTTCGTGCTGGCTTCTCCTGCGGCCACGGACCAGGATGCGGCGACGCTCACGATCGATCAAACAATAGCTCTGAGCCGCAAGGCCACCGGGTCGAATCATCCTTCCGTATGGAGCCTCGCGCCTCCCGAAGATCATCCGAAATCGCTTCCGTCTGTTTTTCACCTGGATGAAGGCGACCTGTGGCTCGTGGAGTTTTCTGTCCCGCTGTCCGGTTCGCAGGTTCCTATAGGGCTGGTCGTAGTCGGCTCCGCCCCCGAAGCATAAGTCCGATACCAAGTTCTCGAATTCCAAACTGTGGGCGTCAAAATCCGCGTGGTGCATGCACCACAAAATCCGCGTCTCGGAATTCAGCGGCACAAATCAATCTGGAGTTTGTCGCGCAGAGTACTTCGTTCTGATGACTACAAAGCGCGGCTATCTACATAGCAGCGCCGCCAACATGCTGAGGCCACCTCTATGGCCGTCAGGCCTGACTCCACCAACTACGCCGCGTTGCCTAATAACCCTTTGCTTTTACAACAAGATAAGTGAACTCGTGCCCGCCCTCCACCAGCACCTGATGCGGTACCTTCGCCGGAATCCGCACCACATCCCCCGGCCCGAGTTTCTGCCGAATTCCGCCTTGGATCGTGCCGTTGCGCTTTTCATGAGGCGCAGTCGTTTCGCCGTTGAGATACGTTCCGCCAACCAGCAGCGTCGCGCTGCCGGACTGCACCAAGAAAATGTCGCTCTGCGTTTCATGCCACTCGATCTGACCATCCGCTTCTCTGTGCACTTCCAGGATCGCTTCGTTTGGAAAGTCAGCGAGCGGCTTCATCGCGGAATGATGAGCATCCTTCGCCGCCAGGCAGGTCAGGGTCTCCACCACGGGCTTCAGCGATGAACTGGTCCAGTGTTCGTATCCTTCCGGAACAGTAACCTCTGACTTCACGCTCACAAATGGAATCGAGGGCAATCCGATCAAGCCAAGTAACCAGAGCCGTTTCATTTCATTTCACCTCATAATATTTTGTCTGTTTCGTCCTCGAGTTGAAGACTTCGAAATTTCCGTCCGCCCACGCGGTCAGCTTCAAATAATGGCCCGCATCGGGTCCGGAAACGTTGGCAATGAAAGAGTCGGCGACATTGTGCTCGGCTCCTCCTTCATTCGCAAAATGGAGTTGCCAGAAATCCTCCAATCGCGGCGATTTCTTGACCGCCTCCCAGGAAGAAGGAGCTCCGCCCTTCGAAGCGCCGTTACCCATGATGGCCACTCGCGGCGCAATCGAGTTCAAAAACTCCCGGCTATTGCTTGTCACCGACCCGTGATGCGAAACCACGTAAATATCAACGGTCCCGAGCTTGTTCACGGGACAGACCAGCTGCGCTTCTTTGTCCGAGGTCAGGTCTCCCAAATCCAGAATCCGGAGTTTTTCAAAAGTGAGGAGCACTCCGAGCGAGCGCGCATTTTCGGTCTGGTCCGCCGGCCGTTTCGCGGAGCTGTCACAGGCTTCATTCTTGCCGCTCCCATTGAGAGGCTTTTCAATCAGCTCCCCGTCAGAACTAATCACTTGAACTTCCACGCCCTCCAAAGGCAGCGTCTCGCCTGGTTTGGCAATTACTCGCGTGAGTTTTTCCTTCGACAGCAGCTTCTGGTAACTCTCCCACACCTGCTCGGTGGCGTCATTGTTTGGCTCGCGATTTTCTCCATGGTCGATCACCGTTCGAATGGGAATCTCCGCAGCAAGCTGGGTGATCCCGCCCGCATGATCCAGGTGATAGTGCGTCAAAAGCACGAAATCAATCTGCTTGATGCCGGCGAGCTTCGCGGCCGCCTTAATGCGATCCGCATCGCGCCCGTTATTGTCAGGCCAGCCGGTATCAATCAAGAGCGACTTCTCTTCCGGAGTCACAAACAACGTGGCTTGGCCGCCCTCGACATCCACAAAGTAAATCTGGAGCGCCTTTCCCCTTTCAGGATTTGCCGCCGCAGGGCTGGCAAAAAACGACAAGAGAATCAGTATTCCCACCGCCGCGCATCCGGAAAGCAACTCTCGAGTGAATCGGAATGTTCGAAACACATGTCCTTCTCTACTCTCCAGCAACGCGGTTCCCATGATCCTCTCCTTCGTCATTCAGTCTATTTGCCCAAGCCGCCGTAGTCTGCGCCAGTTCCGTCATCACTTCCGCATCCGTCTTACCTGACTTTTTGGGCACGTGGAACGAGTGATCGGCCTCGGGAATGATATGCAGTGCGGCGCGCGACCCTAGGTCTGCGCAGATGGGCCGCAGCCGGGTCAGATCCGCGAGCGTGTCGCGCGTCCCCTGCAGGAACAGCATAGGAACACTGACCTTCGCCAAATGCTCCGCCCGTTTCGTGCCAGGACGATTTGGCGGATGCAAGGGAAACCCGAAAAACACCAATCCCCTCACAGGGCCGAGCAAATTTTGCGCTGCGGCTTGCGAGGTCATCCTGCCACCCATGGACTTGCCCCCCGCTACCAATGGCAATCCTGGCGCTACGTCCGTCGCCAGGCACACAGCAGCAGCTACCGTGGCCGCCAGCACCTCGGGCCTATCAGGCACGCGCCTCCGTTCCTCCATGTAAGGAAACTGATAGCGCAAAGTCGCCAATCCCGCTTTTGCCAATTCCGCCACAAGTCTCTCCAGGAAGGGATGAACCATGCCCGCCCCGGCGCCGTGGCCCAGCACCAACAACCATGGTGCGCTTGGCGGACGAACCAGCAACGCCGACACCTCGCCGTTGCCCTGCACCGCAAATCGCAGCTTCTCCCCACAGGCCATAGTTCGCAATTCTAGCAAATCAGTTGTCATTCGAAATCGGAATGAGATGATCGCATGGAGAATTTGTGTCGATCCCGTTCCTTGAGAAACAGCGCGAAAAATCGGTTTAGCTCCGGCTCCCACCTTGAGTGTGATTCGTCTGGTTCGCTGCGTCCAACTATTGAAATGAGTCCTGGAAATTCGATTTGGCGGTCACAGCGTTGCATCGGAAAGCCTTTGCCACCACCGTCGAAAAGCCATTAACCGATAGGGCTAAGTACCATCTCTTTTTTAAAAATTCACAATATCCCCAAAGATATCTCTTTCGAGACGACAATTGCCTCGAGAGGCCAATCTGAGCATTCAAAGCCACCCGCTGGTTGATTTACATGGCGCATCACGGCGTCGATACTTGGCTTCCCGCTGACGATCTCGCCGAATCTGCCACCGATCACCCCGCTCGCGTGTGTAAAGATCGGATTGATTGACAGAAGGTATTTCCCTCTGACCAGAATCAACGTCTGGCCGGTGGAAGTCGCAACCGTCCATCCGGGCACGATTTGAATCGCCAAGAATTGGTTCGCAAACCCGGTGAGGTAACTCTGCGTGGCTTCCGGATGTGACAAGCTGCTCGTGTGCTGCGCCAGGAGGACAGTCGGGGCCACTAAACAAAGTGCAATGAGCAGTCTCATCAGGCTCACACCTCCGTTGACACACAATAGCTTGAGGCACGCAGACGGCCATAGCAAGAACTTCAGAGAAAAGATGCCCTATATGAATGCTGATTCGAGGTTGAGCGTGGTTCGTTTAGTCGACGATCTCGAAGCGGTATTCCTCGATGACTAGATTGGTGAGGACTTCTTTGGAGATGCGCTCGAGCTGTTTTTGAGCTTCGTCGTGGTTCCAACCGTCAAGATTCAAGACGAAGAATTTTCCCTGGCGAACGTCTTTCACGGCAGCGTAGCCGAGGCCGGAAAGAGCGTGCTGGATGGTTTGTCCCTGGGGATCGAGGACGGTGCGCTTTGGCATGACCCAAACGTGTGCTTTCATGGGGGAATTATAGCATTGGTGCGCGATTGACGTTTTCACGGCAGTGCGCCTCTCTCGGGTAATCACCCGATGCCGCTGAGCGTGCTACGCTGATAGAAAGCAAGCGAGGTGAGGTCCCTCTATGTGTGGAATTCTCGGATACATTGGTCCCAAGAGAGTCGTGCCCGTGGTCATTGAAGGCTTGCGCAAGCTGGAATACCGCGGCTACGACTCCGCGGGAATCGCCGTCGTGAACGGCACGGGGAAGCTGGAGATTCGGCGGGCGCCGGGAAAGCTTCGCAACCTTGAGGAAGCGATTGCCAAGTCGCCCCTCGAAGGCACGTATGGCATTGGCCACACGCGCTGGGCTACCCACGGACGCCCCACGGAAGAGAACGCGCATCCACACCGCGACTGCACGGGCCAGATTGTGGTGGTGCACAACGGAATCATCGAAAACTACCTGGAACTGAAAGAAAAACTTCAGAAGGAAGGGCACAAGTTCGTTACGGAAACGGATACGGAGATCGTCGCGCATCTGGTGGAGAAGAATTCGCGAGACGGAGCGCCGCTTGAAGAAGCGGTGCGGCGTTCGCTGAAGGAATTGCGCGGCATTTACGCGCTGGTCTTTCTGTCGGCGAGAGATCCGCAGAAAATTGTGGCCGCGCGGCTTGGGCCGCCTTCCGTGGTCGGGTTGGGAGACCACGAGTATTTTGTCGCGAGCGATATTCCGGCGCTGCTGGAGCACACGCGCAAAATCTTTTTTTTGGCTGACGGAGACATCGCGGTTTTGACGAAGGATGGCGTCCGCGTGATGGATCATGACGGGCGCGCAGTTGAACGTCCGCCGCAGCACGTCGCCTGGGACCCCCTCATGGCGGAAAAGGGCGGCTACAAGCACTTCATGCAGAAGGAAATTTTCGAGCAGCCGCGGGCGGTGAGAGACACGCTCCTTGGGCGCATTTCGCAGGATACCGGCAAAGTTTTTTTGGATGAAATGGAACTCACGGAAAAACAGTTTCGCGCGTTCGAGCAGGTGCGGATCGTGGCGTGCGGAACGAGTTGGCACGCGGGGCTAGCTGGAAAATTCATGATCGAACGGCTGGCCCGGCTTCCCGTGGAAGTGGACTATGGCAGCGAGTTCCGATATCGCGATCCCATCATTGATTCGAAGACGCTGACGGTGTGCATCAGCCAATCCGGTGAAACAGCGGACACGCTGGCCGCGCAGCGCGAGGCAAGACTGAAAGGGTCGCCGACGCTTGCGATTTGCAACGTCATCGGCTCGATGATCACGCGGGAGGCCAGCGGCACCATTCCCACGCACGCCGGGCCGGAAATTGGAGTTGCCTCAACCAAGGCATTTACTTCGCAATTGGCGGCGCTGTTGCTACTCGCTTCTTATCTCGGCCAGGTGCGTGGAAAAATGAGCGATGCGGCCGCCAGAAACCTCATGCAGGAATCTCTGCGTATCCCCCACAAAATCGAAACCATTCTGCAGGCCGATGCGTCCGGCTTCTATGAAAATCTTGCGCGGCAATTTTTTCGCAACACGGATTTCCTTTACCTGGGCCGCGGCATCCATTATCCCATCGCGCTCGAAGGGGCCTTGAAGCTCAAAGAAATTTCTTACATCCATGCCGAAGGTTATCCCGCCGGCGAAATGAAGCACGGACCGAACGCGCTTATCGACGAAAATCTTCCCGTCGTCGTGCTGGCCACTCGCGATGAATCCGATCCCGAAGCGATGACCCGCTATGAAAAAAGCGTGTCGAACATCAAAGAAGTCAAAGCGCGCGACGGCATCGTGATTTCTGTCGTTACCATGAACGATCAACTCGCGCGCGAAGCTTCCGACCACATTATTGAGCTGCCGCCGGCGCCCGAACTGCTCGTGCCTCTGCTCGAGATTATTCCACTGCAACTACTTGCCTATCACATCGCGGTGCGCCGCGGCTGCGACGTGGACCAGCCGCGCAATCTGGCAAAATCGGTTACCGTTGAATAGCGTCTCCTTATTTCAGCTAAAATGAATCCATGCGGCGTAATTCTCTGACGAGCCTCGCATTTCTTTTACTGCTCTCGTTGCCGTTCGCCTATTCATCGCGAGCTCAAACTGCGGATGTAACCGCGTCTCTGCGCGAAGTCCGCATAGAAGGCCAGAAACATCTTTCTGAGGCCCAGATTGTAGCCATAACTGGCTTGGTTCTGGGTTCGGACGTTGGCCGCGCTGATTTGCAAGCCGGCGCGGACAAGCTGGTGCAAACGGGCCTCTTCGACAAAGTCAGCTACCACTTTGAAACTCGTACGGGCGTCGTCGTTACCTACCACGTTGAAGAATCTCCGAGGGTTTTGGCCTATTTTGACAACATTCCGTGGTTTGCGGATTCCGAACTCTACGACGCCATTCGCAAGAAGCTTCCTTTCTTCGATGGAACGCTGCCGGAGGGCGGCGGCGCCGTCGACCAAGCGGCGGAGGCGATCAAGGAATTAATCGCTTCGCACGGCTTGCAGGTCACGCTCCAGCACGAGGTCATTCCGAACGCCGATGGAGATGGAAAAATTCAGCTATTCAAGGTGGAAGGCCCGTCGCTGCGAATCGAAAAACTGGAGTTCAGTGACGCTTCCCTGGTGACTTCCAAAGCCGTTCAGCAACATCTCGAGGAAATCGTCGGCAAACCGTATTCGAGGATGTCGATCGATCTATTCCTCACAGAAGCAATCCGGCCGATTTACCTTGCCAAAGGCTGTTTGCATCCGAAGCTGGGCCCGCCGGAGATACGCTTGACCGGCAAACCCGAACAGACATTGCCGGAGCAGGTTCCCGTTTTTGTTCCGATTGATCCAGGCCCGGTTTATCACTGGAAAGAAGTCCACTGGACAGGAAACGCAACGGTCTCCGAGTTCACTCTGAGTAGCGCTGTCGGATTGAAGCCCGGTGACGTCGCGGACGGCATGAAAATCGAGGCGGGATGGGACCGCGTTCGCGAAGAGTTTGCACATCACGGCTATCTCGACGCGAAGGTCGATCCCGTCCCGGCATTTGACGACTCGGCACGCACGGTTTCCTATTCCGTGGCTATTCACGAAGGGCGGCAGTACCGCTTCGGCAAAATGGTGCTGACGGGCCTTTCGCCCACCGCCGAGAAGAAATTGCATGCAGCCTGGCCCATTCCCCAAGGGGAAATTTTCGATAAAACGAAATACGAAGACGTCTTAACCAAGCTGCAACTGCACCAGGAGCAAATTTTTGGCGAGCTGCCGCTCCATTACGAAAGCGTGGGGCATTGGCTGCAAGCCGATGCAAACACGGGCACGGTCGACGTCCTGCTGGACTTCAAATGAACCTTGCGCTGGGTGGAGTCCGCGCGGCAAAAGCAGCGGCTGCGATATACTCAGGATGATATGAAGAGTTTCATTCAAATTCGTAACGGGCAAATTCGTAACGGAGTTCAGCCGGCTCTAGCGCTCGAGGAAAAAGAAAACCTCGTGATCTCGCGGCTCGCGGAGATTTCATCCATGGTCGTTGCGCTTTCCGGCGGCGCGGATTCGGCCTATCTTGCTTGGGCCGCGAACTGTGCTCTGGGCAATCGCGCCTTATCGGTTACAGCTCTCTCGCCAAGTTTCCCCGCGTACGACAGAGAAATCGTTGAGCAGTTTGTGGAGAAACTGGCGCTGTGCCACGAGTTCATCGAAACCCATGAAATGGAAAACTCCGCCTACCGCGCGAACCAGCACGATCGCTGCTATTTCTGCAAAGACGAATTGTTTTCCGCGCTTGACGATCTGGCACACTCGCGCGGATTCGCAGCTGTCGCCTATGGCGTGAATGCCGACGACACGCTCGACTTTCGTCCGGGCCATCGCGCCGCCACCGAGCACAAGGTTCTTGCACCGCTCCTGGATGCGGGTCTCAACAAAGCAGAAATTCGCACGCTCTCGCAGCGGGCCGGTCTGCCCACGTGGGACCGTCCCGCTTCTGCGTGCCTCGCCTCGCGCATCCCTTATGGCACAGAGGTCACCCCGGAGCGGCTGGCGCTCATCGAACGCGGTGAAGCCGCCCTTCGCGAACTGGGCTTCCGCCAATTTCGCGTGCGCATCCACGACAATCTCGCGCGCGTGGAAATCTCGCAAGAGGAAATGCCCCGCGCACTGTCGCCGGAAATGGCCGCAGCCATTTCCAGGCGGCTAAAATCCGCAGGCTTCGCTTACGTTGCGCTGGATCTCCAAGGTTATCGCCAAGGCTCTCTCAACGAAGCTCTGGGGCACCCTGCCTCCCTCCGCAAAACGGCTTCCGGAACATAATCCATTGTTTTTGCGTAGCTATTAGTGGAACATCCGAGTAGTCAGGGTTTCCTTGGGAGGAAGGATGGCGCGCAACCGCAAGCTTGGCAGTTCTCTGCTGCTCTTCCCCGCCATCTTTGCTCTTGCTACCCTTGGAGGCTGCAATACAGGGGCAGCGGCGAGCGGCAACTTCGACCGCAGCTTCAATGTCACCGGCCCCATTCGCCTGGAACTTTCAAATGCCTCGGGCGACGTGAATATCACCGGCAGTTCCGATGGCAAAGTGCACGTGCACGGAGAGGTGCGAGCGTCCGGGTTCGGATTTGACAACCCGCAGAAGCGGCTCGACGACACCATTGCGAATCCTCCCGTCGAGCAGCGGGGCGACACCATTCGCATCGGCGCGGACTTCTCGCACCTGCGGAACGTTAGCATCGCCTACAACATTCAAGTCCCGCATGACACCGAAGTGGATGCCAATGTCGCCTCCGGCGCACAGAACATCCGCGATCTGCGTGGCCCCGTAAAGGTCCACGCCGCCTCTGGTACGATTCGCGTGGAAAAAATCGACCGCGACGCCGAGATCTCTACTGCGAGTGGCTCGATCACGGCTAGTGACGTAGGAAGCGATGTCCAGGTCTCCAGTGCTTCCGGCAATGTCACGGTTTCGAACGTGAAAGGCGATGTCCGCGTCAAAGCCATCTCTGGAGTAATTCGCGTCTCCCATCCCGGTGGCCGCGTCGAAGGAAATACCGCCAGTGGCGAGGTGGAGATTCAGGATGCGGCCAATGACGTGACCGCCCATGCCGCCTCAGGGCGCGTTTACGTTGAGGGAAATCCCGGCGGACAAGGCTATTGGAATTTGAAAACGGCTTCGGGCGCCGTGCAAATCAGCGTCCCTGCCTCAGCGAACTTCCATCTTTCCGCGGAGGCAGTTTCCGGGGAGATCCGAACGGACATTCCCATCGTCGTCGAGGAGCAGGGAAAACATTCTCTTCGGGCGCGCGTGGGCAATGGCGGGGGGCGCATCGAAGTGCGTACGGCCTCGGGTGAAATTCGCGTCACCGGATCAAAGTGAGCCTCTAGTCCAAATTAGACGTCTAATTTAGACGTCGTTCGAACAACCATCGGGCATAGCTTCGTCTTGATAGCGACAATTTCTCCCTGAGTGTTTAGAATCGCGGCATGCTCTCCCAGTCCTCCTCTCCCGCCTTGGCGGCGCTCCTCGTCTGCGCCATGGTTTCGCAGCTCTGCGCGGCCCAGCGACCGGCGTCGCAATCCTCGAACCCTGGCAGCACCCGAGACAAATCATCGGCCAAGCCGCCAAACCCGGACGAGGAACTGCAACGCGCCCTCAGCGACTCCGGAAGCGATCGTGCCGCCCTTGTTCGCAATCTCGACGGCTTCCTGAAGAAGTATCCGGACTATCCCAACCGCACCAGCGTCTATCGCGCCCTTGTCGAGGCCAGTCTCCAATTGAAAGACAATGCCCGCGCTGCCGACTACTCCGAGCGCATGGTGTCGTTGAATCCCAGCGACATTTCCATCCTGTTGCTTGCCATTGAGCTCCTGGAACGACAGGAGGACCAGGCCGGGTTCCGCCGCGCGGTCAGCTACTCGACGCGCATTCTAGACCTCGTGGAACGCGCCTCTCCCGCCGAACGTTCGTCGCGTGTTTCTCTCGAACAATGGGAGCAGCAAAAAAAGAGCGATCTCGCCAACACTCACTTCCTGCGCGGCGATCTCTACTTCAAACTGAGGGATTACGATGCCGCTCGAAAGGATCTGCTGGCTAGCTATGAGACTTTTCCCAGTGCCGCCGCGGCCGAAAGGCTGGGAGAGACCGCGGAACTTCAGAAAGATTTGAATACCGCCATCCAGGAATACGCGCGCGCTTTCGCTTTGGCGGAGGGAAAGAGCGGAAACGTCAGCCGGGAAGACATTCGCAACAAAATCGGAAACGCTTGGAGGCTGGCGCACGGGTCGGAGCAAGGGCTGGGAGAATATTTGCTGAATACTTATGACACGGTTACGAAGCCTGCGTTGAAAAAAACGGCGCACAATGACAGCGTCAAAGAATTCTCTGAATTCACGCTTCGCAAGGCATCGAACGGCGCCCCCTATGCTTTGAGAGACACGAAGGGAAAAGTAGTGGTGCTGAATTTCTGGACTACCTGGTGTGGTCCTTGTCACGCGCTAGAGCCGCTATTTGCGCACGTGGCCGCCGACTTCCACGATCTGCCGGAAGCGCGCTTTTTGTCCACAAACTGCGATGAAGATGAGACGCTTGTTGCGCCTTACTTACTGAAGGCCAAGGTCACTACCGAAGTTGTCTTTACCGATGGCCTGGACCGGCTATTTTCTGTCAATTCCTTTCCTACCGTCATCGTCATCGATCGTCAAGGAACAATCGCCTTTCGTTCCGATGGGTTTCAGCCGGACACTTTCGAACGGGACCTTTCCTCGGCCGTGCGTCGCGCGTTAGAGAAGATTGACCCGGCGCCCTGATTGCGGAATCAAGGCGCTAAATCCGGGCTGTACCCGTCCACCACATCCACGAAGTCGGACACTTCCGCCATGTCTCTTCCCACAAACCGAATGGTATGTGAATCCACTCGTTGCACGGATCTCAGGTAACCCAACATCTGAGCGGGCATGTAGTTTTTGAAACTAATCTCGAGAGTGACGGGAGTTTTGATCGCGTACGGCTTGAAATCATGAAGGCGTGCGAGCGCCCCTTTCACTCCTGCCCCAATCCTTTCGCAGGATGCTTCAGGAGTTAGCGTCTCCGCAGAATGAAAGCTCAAGTTCTTCTTGGTCTCCGCTGTTTCGATGTTTCCAAGCCGCGATTTCAGTTCTTCCATTGCAGCATCGTCACCGGAAGCAAAAATCACCGGCACACCCAGGGCTCCCGCAAAGGCGGCGTTGAATTCGCCCTCCGTAACCGCGTTGCCGTTGAGTGACACACGCGTGAGGTTGGCACTCGAGAATGTATGTGCCCGCACGCCGCGTGTGTTCGTGGTTGATGCGTGATAGCCGATGAAGAGCACGGCATCGAAACTCGAATCGAGCCCTGCCATCATCCCTCCGTGGCGCGGCCAGGAACGCACGATTCGCACGTCTTTGGGAAATTCATCGATCAACAGGCTTTCTCCGTTTCCGTGGGAATCGCTTACAACAATTTCCGTCGTGCCGGATTCTTTGGCGGCCTTTACCGCGGCTAGCGTTTCGTTGGTCATGAAGTGACGGAAGCGCTCGTACTCGAATCCGCCGGGACCCAGTTGGTCTGTGGTAACCACTCCCGCTACGCCTTCCATATCCACGGAAATATAAACCTTGAGTTTTCTGGCCGCCGGCGGGGAAGCTTGTGGGTTCGCCGTGAGACACAAGAAGTACGCGAGAGCGCCAGCGAAAAAAAACACACGGCAACTGCGACGCAAAATACTCATGAACACACCTCTGAAAATTCTGGATCGGTGAATCTGCGAACGGGAGTGTATCAGCTTCGCGCCGCCGAAGCCGGAGGAAAAGCGAGTGCGACCTCGCTTGCGGCGAGAATCGTATTTACGTGAATGCGAACGGTATCTTCCACGCGGCGCGCGTAGCCACCGGCCAGTGTTGTTGCGACGGGGATGCCTCGACGCCGGGCTTCCTCAAACACGCCGCGATCGCGCTTTTCTAATCCCTCTTTCGTAAGTGAGAGCCCGCCAAGCTGATCTTCGCAGTAGGGATCGGCGCCACCAACGTAAAAAAGAATCTCCGGTCGAAAACTGTCCAGCGCTTGTTGCACGGCGGGAATCAGCGCGCCGAGATACTCTTCATCCTCCACGCGGTCATCCATGTTCAGGTCGACGTTGGAGGGCGGCTTGTGCCCCGGATAATTATTGAGCTGATGGATCGAAAGGGTGAAAACGCTTGGATCGTTGCGAAAAATGGCTGCGGTGCCGTTGCCGTGGTGGACGTCCGTGTCTACCACAATGGCTTTCTTGATGTCGCCGTCCGCCTGCAGCTTGCGAATCGCCACGGCCACATCGTGAATCGCGCAAAAGCCTTCTCCATGCTCAGGGTACGCGTGATGAAAACCACCGCTCAGATTCGAGCCGAATCCGTCGCGCAGCGCCATTTGGCCCGCGAGTATCGATCCACCGGCCGCCAGCCAAACCGCCTCGACCAGTTCTGGCGAGTACGGCACTTCCAGACGCATCACATCACTGGCCGTGAGCGTGCCGGTTTTCAACTTTCGCACCCACTCCTCCGTGTGCACGCGCAAAATATCTTCGTCGCTGGCCGGCTCGGGCCGCAAAATATCCTCTTTCTTTGCCAGACCTTGACTTAAGAGCATCTCGTAAATCAGCCGGAATTTTTGCGAGGGGAAAACATGTGTTCCGAGGTGTAAATCATAGCGGTCATGATAAACAAGCTTGAATGGAAGGGAACCCTTCATGGGACGAAGCCAGGGGTGCCTTTTCTCGGATCTCTAATCTCAGATCTCCGACCTCTGTTTTAGTTCTCGCGCTCCAGAATGAAATCGGGGAGCGTGGCCAGCGCCTGCGCATATTCCGAGTCGCGATGGCCATTGAGGCAAGCCTTGGCCCGCCGCGCATAGTCTTGGGCCAGGCAGCGCGCGCGCTCGAGCGCGCCGGAGTCGTGCACCAGGGAAACGATCGTCTCCGGCCGCACGGAGTCAAATTCCTTTTCCGCAAGGACTCGCGCGACGAGTTCGCGCGCCTCGCGATGACCGTTTTCCATCGCATAAATGAGCGGCAGCGTGACTTTGCCTTCTTTCAAATCGCTCAACACAGGCTTACCCAATTGCTGAGCCGACGCTGTGAAATCCAGCAAATCATCCACCAACTGGAACGCCAGTCCCGCGTTCCTTCCGTACTCCGCCAGCGCCTGTTCTTCCTCGTCTTCGAGCCGTCCTAATACCGCGCCCAAGCGCGCGCAGCCGCTGAACAAGCACGCGGTCTTGTAAGTGGCCAGGCGCAACGCATCTTCCTCCGTCACGTCGATGCGGCCGATCTTTTCCAATTGGATCAACTCGCCTTCCACCATTTTTTGTGTCAGGTCAATAAGGATATCGAGAATGTGGAAGTTCCGCTCTTCCAGCGCCATTTGGAACGATTGCATGTACAGCCAGTCACCTGTCAGCACGCTGCGATGATTCCCCCACCGGGCGTTCGCCGAAGGACGCCCGCGCCGCGTGCCGGCGCTGTCAATCACATCGTCGTGAATCAGCGTGGCGCTGTGAAGCAACTCGACAACGGCCGCCAGGCGAATGGCGCTGCGGTCTTTTCGCCCCGCATAATTCGCTGAGAGCAGCAGGAGCGCAGGACGCAAGCGCTTTCCCCCGCCCCCCAGCAGATACGCGGCAATTTCGGACACCGCGGGAAACGCCGTATCGCTTCGACGGGCGAGCTCGTCTTCCACCAGGGCGAGGTCGTCGCGGACAAGATCGAACACCTCTTTGACCGTGAGCAGTGCGATGGCCTTCCTCCTGGTCTTTTCTACGTTCGGGATTCGGCGGCCGTAGACTTCTGCCGCCGCGGAAGACGGAAAAGACGCCTGAAATTCTCCGAAGTCGCGGCGGCAATTTCGTCAGCCGACAAGTCTCTCACACTCGCAAGCATGCGCGCTACTTCGGCAACATAAGCGGGTTCGTTGCGCTTGCCGCGGTAAGCCTGCGGCGCCAAATACGGAGAGTCCGTCTCAATCAGGATTTTTTCCAGCGGCAAAGCCTTCGCAACGTCGCGAAGGTTCTGCCCCTTCGGATAGGTCGAATTGCCTGCAAAAGAAATCAGGAAACCCATTTCGATTCCGCGCCGTGCGTCCTCAAGACTGCTGCTGAAACAGTGCAAAATCCCGCCGATACCCGTGAGCTTCCAATGCTCTTCCAGCATGTTCATGCAATCTGACCACGCATCGCGGCAATGAATGATGATGGGAAGTCTTTCTTGCGCCGCCAGCGCCATTTGCTCACGAAAAACTCTATGCTGCGTTTCTCGTGGCGAGTGGTCGTAGAAATAGTCGAGCCCGATTTCGCCCCAGGCGATGACCTTGGCATGTTTCGACAGTCGTGCTAGTTCATCCAGGTGCTGGCGCGTGACTTCTTTTGCCTCGTGAGGATGAATGCCCACGGTGGCGTAAATCCAATCGTGTTTCTCGGCGAACGGTAGTGCGGAGTCGAGTTTTTCAGGTCCGGGACCTGTGCCAATCGCCAGAAGTGTGGTTATGCCCGCAGCGCGCGCCCGTTCAAGCATGGCCTCGCGGTCTTCCGCAAACTGCGGAAAATCAATGTGCGCGTGCGAATCAATCAGTTCCATTGTCTGTGATGCCAGGCTGCGGCAGGCATAAGCGCATGATATATAGCATGCGCTTACTTAAGACGGGCGCCGATTTCCACGTCTTCGTCCGGGAAGCCCGCCAGCACCGGCCGCCCTTCCGGTCCGACCGACGCCGCAATGATCATGCCGTTCGACTCGACGCCACGCAGCTTGCGCGGCGCAAGATTCACGACCACGGCCACCTTGCGCCCAACCAGTTTTTCCGGCTCGTAGTACTGCGCAATGCCCGCGCAAATCTGCCGAATCTCCGTACCAATGTCCACGGTTAGCTTCAGCAGCTTGTCTGCACCGACAATGCGCTCCGCCGTTTTGATTTGTCCCACGCGCATCTCGACTTTGGCAAAATCCTCGATGCCGATTTTCTCCGGCGCCGCTTGCGGTGCCGCCGCGGCTCCTCCCGGAGTTGTGCTCGCCGCAGGCTTCGCGGGCGGCGCAGCCAGTCCAGGATTCAATTCTTCGTTTGCCATTGCTTCAATCCTTTCTATCGCCTCGTTTTTATCCACACGCGGGAACAGCGGTTGTGCATGCCCTAGTTGCTTCCCTGGCGTCAATTGGCCCCAGCGAAGCCCGTCAAGCTCCAGCGCCGCTACGGAACCCGGTAGTCCAAGCAATGCCCACACTTTTTCCGTGCTCGCCGGCAAAACAGGATGCGCCAGCACAGTAACGATCCGCAGCAATTCCGCCGTGGTCCACAGAACCGTAGCCTTCCGCGCTTGCTCTTCCTCGGAATTTCCCAGTGCCCAGGGCTGCTCCGTCGTGAGGTACTTGTCCGCCGAGGCAATTACGCCCCAAATCGCTTCCAGGGCGCGCGCGAAACTCAGATTTTCGTAGTTTTCGAGCACTTCGCCAATCGCATTCTGAACTTCCTTCGCCAATGCCTCGTCCTGCGGCTTGCGTTCCGTAGCTTTCGGAATCTTTCCGCCGAAATTTCTCTCAATGAGCGCGGCGGTACGGCTGGCGAGATTGCCGAGGCCGTTCGCGAGGTCGCTGTTATAGCGCGTGACCAGCGCGTCGTAACTGAAATTGCCGTCCTGGCCGAAAACTACTTCGCGGAGCAGAAAATAACGCAGCGCGTCCATGCCCAGCATGTTGGCGATCGGGCGCGGCAAGACGACGTTGCCCTTGGACTTGCTCATTTTGGCCGCGTCCATCAGGAACCAGCCGTGCGCCCACACCTGCTTGGGCACCGGTTGCATCGCCGCCATCAGAAACGCGGGCCAATAAACGGTGTGGAAGCGAATAATGTCTTTGCCGACGAGATGCACGTCTGCCGGCCACATCCCGCGCCGTTCGAACTCCGGGCCGCCCACCGCGCTGAGATAAGCTGTAAGCGCGTCAAACCAAACATAAAAAACATGCGGTTCTTCTCCCGGAACGGGAATGCCCCACCGAATGGTCGTGCGCGTGATGCTGAGATCTTTGAGCCCGCCTTCCACGAAACTCACAATCTCGTTGCGGCGCGATTCCGGCCGGATGAAATCCGGATTCTTTTTGTAGAAATCGAGTAGCGGCTTCTGGAACGCGGAGAGCTTAAAAAAATAGTTTTCTTCGGTGATCGTTTCCGTGGGGCGGCCGCAATCGGGACAGTTGTCGCCCGGCTTCGCGTCATTCACAAAAGCATTGTCGTAGATACAGTATTGGCCGGTGTATTGGCCTTTATAGACGTAACCATTCTCGCGGCACAGCCGAAACAGCCATTGCACCGTTCGAACGTGATGCAGGTCCGTGGTGCGGACAAACTCGTCCGCAGTGAGTCCAAGCTCATCCCACAGCGCGCGCCACTCCGCCGCCATTTTGGCGACAAACGCGGATTCCGGGATCCCGGCTTTCTTTGCCGCGCGCTCGACATTCACGCCATGCTCGTCTGTACCGGTGGTCATCACCACTTCGTAGCCGCGCATGCGCTTGTAGCGCCGGATAGTATCCGCAACCACAGTAGTGTAGGTGTGTCCAATGTGCGGCAAGCCGTTCGTGTAATAGATCGGCGTGGTGAGATAGAATTTGGGTTTTCCAGGTGACATGTTCAGAGTGTTTTGCCTGCCGTTTCATAGGCTCTCAACGCTTCGCTGATAACCCGTTGCAGCGGCACATTTTTCTCCACTGCAAGCTTGCGGCAATCGTCGTATTCCGGCGCGACGTGCAGGATGCGGCCGTTTACGCGCGAAATCTTGATGCGCACGTCGCCAAAGCCTGTCGAGACGCTGACGAATTCGCGCGGCAGAGTTCGACGTTGTGCCCGGTACGTGCGCGCGCCAAACGTCGTGGTTTCTGCAAAAATCAGCGACATGAGCGATTGCGTGTCTTGTGGCTTGCACAAAACGGTCAGCAAAGTTCCAGGGCGATTCTTTTTCATCTGCACTGGCGTCGTGTACACGTCCAACGCGCCCGCGGTCAGCGCCTTTTCCAAGAAGTAGCCATAGATTTGCGGATTCATGTCGTCGAGATTGGCTTCGATGACAGCAATTTCTTCATCGAAACCTGGAACGGATTTCTCCGCTGCTTCTCCGACCATCAGCCGCAAAACATTAGGTTGCCCTTCCAAGTCAGCCGTTCCTGCGCCGTAGCCAATCGCGTTAACGCTCATCGCTGGCTGTGGCCCGTACGAGTCGCAAAGCGTCGCGACAGTCGCAGCGCCCGTGGGCGTCACCAGTTCTTTCTGCACGCCATTCGAATACGTCGGCTTGCCTTGCAGTAAATTTGCCGTGGCCGGCGCTGGAATCGGCAAAACGCCATGAGCCATCTTCGCCGTGCCTCCTCCCACATTCAGCGCTGAGCAGGCAAATCTTTCGATTCCCAGAAAGTGGAAGCCGATGCAAGCCCCAACGATATCCACGATCGCGTCGACTGCCCCTACTTCGTGAAAATGAATTTTTTCAAGCGGCACGTCGTGCACTCGTGCCTCGGCTTGGCCAAGCTTCGTGAAAATAGCGCTAGCGCGATCGCGAACCGGCGCTGCCAGCTTCGAATCTTTCAGAATTTCCAGAATCCCGCTGAGCGACCGATGCTTCTGCTGATCCTCGGTTCGCACCTTGACGTAAGTCGCAGCCATGCCGTTCTTCCAGACTTTTTCCGCGGAAAGCTCCCAGCCCGGAACTTGCAGTCCATGAAGCTCCGAACGCAGATGCTCGACCGGGCAGCCGGCATCGACCAGGGCCCCGAGGGTCATGTCGCCGCTAATACCGGAAAAACAGTCAAAATACGCCAGTTTCATGGAAAAACCGCCGAACGGTGGGACTTCAAGCCGGAATTGTCACTCCGTCGGATTCAAATTGATACTATCGGCGCAGGCATGTACTGTCAAACGAGCTCTCTTTGACCCCCGTCGCGGGCATCTCCTATACTGGCGTGATTCAAATCAGCTGCTGGCTCACTTAGAGGATATGTGTATCAAACACTGACCAATCGCTTGCGCGAGGCGCTGGCCGCGCACATAAAAGAAAAGTATGGAGTGGAACTCGAGATCGTGCTGAACCGCCCTCCCAAGCTCGACATGGGCGAAGCGGCGTCGCCGGTGTGCTTTGAACTGGCAAAACGGCTGAAAAAGGCTCCGCGGCAGATCGCTCAGGAAATTGCAGCCAGCCTCGGTAAGGTCGAAGGTGTCGCGCGCGTGGAGGTCGCCGGCGGCGGATACTTGAACGCCTACTTCGACCGCGGTGCGTTTTGGGAAAGCGCGCAGAAGGAAGCAAGCCAGCCGCTCCCAACCGTAGGAGCCAAAGAGCAAAAAATCATCGTCGAGCACACCAGCATCAATCCTAACAAGGCAGCCCACATCGGCCACGTGCGCAACGCCGTGCTTGGCGACACGATGGTTCGCATCTTGCGGCACGCCGGCAAGCGCGTGCAGATTCAGAACTACATTGACAACACTGGCGTGCAAGTGGCTGACGTGGTCATCGGGCTTTTGCGCATGGAGCAGCGCACCGCTACGAATGTGATGATGCTGGCGCGCGAGCCGAAATTTGACTATTACTGCTGGGATCTCTACGCGAAGGCCACACACTTTTTCGCTGAAGACCCTGCCCACGCGGCCGCACTGCGGACCGAAACCCTAAAAGCCATCGAAGAAAATCGCGGAGAAGACGCTGAAGTTGCGCAGGTGGTAGCGGACGCCATCGTTACCTGCCATCTGAACACCATGGCGCGCCTGGACATTCATTACGATTTGCTGGCCCGCGAGAGTGAAATCCTGCATTTGAAGTTCTGGGACAAGGCATTCGAAATGCTGAAAACATCCAGCGCCATTCATCTATCCACAAGCGGGAAGATGAAGGGGTGTTGGGTTCTGCCTTGGGAAGAGAAAGAAGAAACTAACGCAGGGGCCGTAGAGAACGCAAAGGGCACGGAGAAGAAAAACGATTTAGAAGGTGAAGACGAGAACGAGCAGGACAAAATCATTGTGCGCTCGAATGGCACGGTGACGTATGTCGGGAAAGATATCGCCTACCAACTTTGGAAATTTGGCCTGCTTGGAAAAGACTTTTTCTATCGAAAGTGGCCAAACGCACCAGCCGGGAGAACGGTTTGGGCTACCACAGACAGAAAAAGCGAGCCAGACTCGCCCCACTTTGGCGAACCCGCTGCAACGGTGTACAACGTGATTGATGCGCGCCAGGCCTATCCGCAGGATGTTGTCGCCGAAGGGTTACGACGTCTTGGCCACTCAGAGGCCGCTCAGAATTCCATCCACTTATCCTATTCCTTCGTCGTGCTAACTCCTCGCTGCGCGGCGGAGTTGGGTTACGAACTCTCTTCTGAAGATGCCAAGCGCCCCTTCGTGGATATGAGCGGCCGCAAAGGATTCGGTGTCAAAGCCGACGACCTGATCGATAAATTGGAAGCAGCTACACTCAACGAGGTTCAACAACGGCATCCGGACATGAGCGAAAAAGAGCAGAAGCGCACCGCACACGCCATTGCTGTAGGCGCACTGCGCTTCTTTCTGCTGAAGTTCACGCGAAACTCCATCATCGCTTTCGACTTCAAGGATGCGCTCAGTTTCGAAGGCGAAACCGGACCGTATTGCCAATACGCCGTAGTGCGCATCCGCGGCATCCGGCGCAAAGGCCCGGAAGCCCCAAAGCACACGGCGAAACTGAGTGCCGATTCTGCCAGCCGACTCCTTTCCGGGGCAGATGCCGCTGACTTGTGGGACCTATTGCTTGGCGCAGGCTCGCTCGACTACTCCGTGGACGCCGCTATCGCCACGCAGGAGCCCGCATTTGTGACGAAATACGTGTTTCAACTGGCGCAAGCGTTCAACAACTTTTATCACAAACACCACATTCTCTCGGAAGCGGACGAGCAGAAGCGCGCGTTTCTACTTCAATTGACGGAATTGGTCGAAACCCAACTCGCCCGCGCCCTGAGTCTGTTGGGAATCGAAGCGCCAGAGAAGATGTAACGGTTCGCAAACTTGGGGTCCAGCGTTCCTTCGTTCACACTCAGGACAAAGCCGCGCCCAAACAAAACTCCCTAATACGACATCACGAGATGCACGAGTGTACGGAGCGCCACACCCGTTGGACCTTTGGCCAGCCAAGGCTTGGCATCGTCGTTCCACGCGGTGCCGGCGATGTCCAGGTGAATCCACGGCGAATCGCCGGTAAATTCCTTGATGAACATCGCTCCGGTAATCGCGCCGCCGCCCTTGCCGCTGCCGATGTTCTGAATGTCCGCGACAGTTCCTTTGATGAATTCGCGATAGTCGTCGTCAACGGGCATCTGCCACATTTTTTCGCCGGCCGCTTTTGAGCTGGCGAGCAGCTTATCGGTGAACGCCTGGTCAGATCCAAAAACGCCCACGTTGATGCTCGCAAGCGCCACCACGATCGCACCCGTCAGCGTCGCCGCGTCAATCAGATATGTGGCGCCAAGCTGCTTCGCATAATGTACGCCGTCTGCAAGAATCAGGCGCCCTTCCGCGTCGGTGTTCAGCACTTCAATGGTTTTACCGGACATGGCGGTCTGAATGTCACCGGGCTTTTGCGCCCGTCCGCCCGGCATGTTTTCCGTCGAGGGCACCACGCAAATCACTTTAACGCTAGGCTTGAGCGCCGCGAGCGCGCGCATCACGCCAATCATCGTGGCGCCGCCAGCCATGTCGTACTTCATCTTCTCCATGCCATCGGCCGGCTTGATGGAAATTCCGCCGGTATCAAACGTCACAGCTTTGCCGATCAACCCGATAACCGGCGCGCCCGGCTTGGCCGCCGGGGGATTGTAGGTGATGATCATCATCCGCGGAGGCTCGACGCTGCCTTGAGCCACGCTGAGTAGTCCACCCATGTTCAACTCCGCGATTCTCTTTTCATCCAGAATCTCTACCGATAGGCCGGCCGCCTTGGCCATGGCCTCGGCTTTTTGCGCCAGAATGGTTGGCGTCATTTTGTTCGAAGGCTCGTTCACCAAGTCCCGCGCAAAATTCTGGGAATCCGCAATGATGCGGCCCTTCG
>Ga0209474_10001169_pt1 | contig 26464 bp, 23 predicted proteins | sample GraSoiAngelo_145_FD_185902 | JGI IMG/M metagenome (GOLD analysis project Ga0209474, IMG submission 185902) | Grasslands soil microbial communities from the Angelo Coastal Reserve, California, USA - 14_1009_05_20cm (SPAdes) (version 2) | ecosystem: Environmental > Terrestrial > Soil > Grasslands...
CGAGCGCCTCCGACTCCATGGCCGCGAGGAGGGAAGCCAGCCCGGGCACCCAAGGCGAGAGAAGCGACCCTTCGAGGCGAAGGACGATCCGGCCGTTCCCGTCCGTTTCTTCGTGGATCCGCAGCATCGCGTGCGTGTGTTCGCAAACGGGGTGCCACGCCGGATCGGCTCCATTCCTGCCGATTCGAGCCGGAGTCCACTCGCCGCCGCGACATTTGGTGGATCCCCCGATTCCCCGTGGGCTGTAACGCCAGGACCGTGAGGCAACACGCCGAGCAGAGGCTCCTGACGTGGAGGCACACGAACATGCGAAACGAATCGAAAAGGCAGTTGGCAAGCACAACGGTCCTCGTGGCCATTACTGTAATGCTCCTCTCGGGCGTAGCCGTCGCCGACGAAGGCGACGGTCCCAAGGAGCTGCGCCGGTTCATCGACCGGCAGGTCGGTCGAATCGAGAAGCTGATGGTTCCGGCGAACGATTCCGACCTTCCGCAGCCGCGGCTTCCCGATGGAAGGGTGGACCCGGCCTTCCAGACCACCGAGGCCAAGCGGTACCTGGGCAAGCTGCTCTTCCACGACCCGATCCGGACGGCGCGGATCATTCCGGACTTCGGTGGCGTCCCGGCCACGAAACAGAGCGCCTCTTGTGGTTCCTGCCACCTCGGCGAGACGGCGTCGAGAGCGGGCACGCTCTTCAACTTCGCAGTGGGCGGCGAGGGGCGCGGCTACACCGACGCCTCCGGCAACTTCATCGCACGGAGGCGGCCCCGGTCCGATCTCCCGATCCGGCGCTCGACGCCGCTCTTCCCCGGTGACGCGCTGGTGGACGAGCTTCCCACTCTCACCGACGTCTACGAATTCGCGATCGGCAGTCCCGCCCGCGGTCGCAAGCTGCCGGACCCGGGCCCCCTGCTGCGAACGGGCCGGCTCGACGCGTTGGACAGCGTGGCGCGAAATGCGCCAGGTGTGATCGGATTCGCGTTCAACAACCGCCTGCTCCTGGGCGGGTTCGCCGGCGAGCCCGATTCGTCGCCCGGCGGTCTCAACCCGTTCGGGCATGCGGCGCAGGAGAATGTGGCTCTGCTCTTGCTCGACGCGCACCGGATGCTGAACGCCGAATCCGCCGAGCTTCAGCATTTCCAGGCCTACGTGAAGCTCTTCCAGGACGCGTTTCCCGAGGAGGCGGCCCAGTACGCGGCCTCCATCACGGTCGATAACCCCAACGGCGATCCGAATCTGCTCATCAACGATCTGACCGTCTTGCGGGCGACGGCGAGCTTCATGCGAACCGTGGTCACCCGCGACACCCCCTGGGACAGGTTCATCGCCGGAGACGACCATGCCTTGACGGCCGAGCAGCGCCGCGGCGCCAAGCTCTTCTTCACGCCCGCGGGCGGCCGCCAGCGCGGGGCGAGTTGCTTTGCCTGCCACAGCGGCCCGATGCTCAACAAGCAAGTCGACGACCCGGATGTGACCGGCGTGGGTCAATTCGTCGAGGAGAATTTCTTCAACCTCGGGCTCGAGGACCACCCGCTCCAGGCCCTGAACGTCGCGGCGAGACACGACCCGAGCTTCCGCGATGATGGGCGCAGGGAGATCACCTTCCGCGACAGCGACGCCTTCAAGTTCCGCGTGGTGACGCTGCGGCAGCTCAAGGACAGCAAGAACTTCTTCCACAACGGCTTGTTCACGAGCGTGAAGGAGGTGGTGGAGTACTTCAACGCCGGTGTGCCGCAGGACCCGGTCGCCGCGTCCGCGGGAACGCTCTCGGAGCGCTTCACGCACCCGCGCGGCCAGGGCTCGCCGCCGGGCCTCGGCCTCCACGAAGACGAAGTGAACGACCTCACCGATTTCCTCGTGAACGCCCTCTACGATCCCGCGATCGCCCACTTCGATCCGGATTCGCCGACCAGGCCGTTCGTGATCACGGAGCGCGATCTCACCTACTCCAAGTTCCGTCCCGACCTGGCCGCGGCCGGCGCCGAGGACGGACGGATGCCCAGCCTGCTGCCTCCCGACAACAACGACGCCCTTTCACGGCGGGACATGGGTCTCGAATTCCTCGACGTGACCAGGCAGGTGGAGATGTCGCTCATCAGCACCAGCGGCAACGGCGGCAATCGGCAGGAAGACGTGTACCGGATCACGAACAAGAGCTCGTCGATCGTGGACACGCACCTCCTCACCATCGTCCGGGGCCTTTCCGATCAGATCGAGATGGACAACGCCAGCGGATTGACTAGCGGCGGCGATGCGTATCGGCGCGAGTTCCTGCCCGAGGGCGTCCTCCTCCCCGGGCAGAGCATCGTCCAGACGCTGGTCTTCAAGCGGAAGCATCATGCTCCGCGGGTGAGCTACACGCTCACGCTCCTCTCGGGACAGGGCAATCCCTAGTCCCCGCGAGTGCTGGGCGGCCGCTGTGAACTAACGTACACTGGCGGTCGCCTTGCCCGACGCGATTGCGAATGCCGTAGAGCAACCGGAAGGGGCGCTATTACGGGCGCTCGCCGAAGCCGTGTCCGCGCGGAACGAGGCATTCTTCGATGCGTTGGCGCGAGACGCTGCAACTGCCCTCGGCTTTCGCCAGGCGCTCATCGCCGAGCTCACGGGGCCCGTGCGGGCCCGGACGGTGGGGCAGTGGGGCAGCCGGGCAAGAAGCGCGGGCGAGGAGTGGGACCTCGAGAAGGGGACGCCCGCGCGAGAAGCCGCCGAGGGCCGCGTGGTCGACGGTGCGGGCGGCGCGCCCGAAGACGGGTGCATGGCGGTGCCGCTCATCGGCCTCGACGGACTCTCGCAGGGCTTCTTCCTCGTCGCCGACGAGATCGCGTCGGGCCGAAGCGAACGCCGGCTACCCGCGCTCCGCATCCTTGCCGCGCACGCCGCGGCCGAATTGTCGCGCCGGCGCACGGAGAAGACGTTGCGGGAGAGCGAGCAGCGCTACCGCGACCTCTACGAAGAGGCACCCATCGCCTACGTCCACGAGGATCTACAGTCGCGCTTCATCAGCGCGAACCGCGCGGCGATACGCATCCTCGGCCTCAAGCCCGAGGAGGTGGTGGGCCACGTGGGCATCGAGATGGCGCCCAAGACGCCCGAGGCGCAGCGGCGCATCCAGGAGGCATTCGCCTCCATCGGCCGGGGCACGGACACGAGCGGCGTGGTCCTCGAATTGCGCCGCAAGAGCGACGGCAAGCCGATCTTCATCCAGTGGTGGTCCAAGCCCGAGCCCGACGGCAAGTACACGCGGACGATGTTCGTCGACATCACCGACCGCGTGCTCATGGAGCAGGAGCAGGCCCGCCTGAAGGCGCAGAACCTCTACCTGCAGGAAGAGATCAAGTCGGTCCACAATTTCGAGGAGATCGTGGGGTCCAGCCCACCGCTCCTCGAGGCGCTCGAAAAAGTGAGACGGGTGGCGCGCACCAACACCTCGGTCTTGATCACCGGGGAGACGGGTACCGGTAAGGAGCTGATCGCGCGCGCGATCCATTTCAACAGCGAGCGGCATGATCGCCCGCTCATCAAGCTCAACTGCGCGGCGCTGCCCACCTCGCTGCTCGAGTCCGAGCTGTTCGGCCACGAGCGAGGCGCGTTCTCGGGCGCGATGCAGCGCCGCATCGGCCGATTCGAGCTGGCCCACGGCGGCACCATCTTCCTCGACGAGATCGGGGAGATGCCCAAGGAGGCACAGGTCAAGATCCTGCGCGTCCTGCAAGAGCACGAGTTCGAGCGCGTCGGGGGCAACGAGACCATCAAGACCGACGTGCGCGTCATCGCCGCCACCAACCGCGATCTGCGCAAGGCGGTACGCGACGGCGAGCTCCGCGAGGATCTCTACTATCGTCTCAACGTCTTCCCGGTCGAGCTGCCACCGCTGCGCGAGCGCCGAGGCGACATTCCTCTTCTCGTCCGGTTCTTCGTCGGCAAGAGCGTGGCGCGCGTCGGCCGGCGCATCGAGACGATCGGCGCCGAGACCATGGAACGGCTCGTCGCCTACCACTGGCCGGGCAACATCCGCGAGCTGCAGAACGTGATCGAGCGGGCGACGATCCTGGCGACGACGCCCGAGCTGCGCATCGATGCCGACGTCTTCGGCACCGCCGCGCCGTCGTCGGCACCCGCCGCCGAAGCGTCGTCAGCGCCCCTCGCCTCCGACCTCGACGTCGTCCAGCGCGAACACATCCTCAAGGCCCTGCAAACCGCCGATTGGGTGATCGAAGGTCAGCGAGGCGCCGCGCGGCAGCTCGGGCTGCACCCGAACACGCTGCGCAGCCGCTTGAAGAAGCTGGGCATCAAGCGGTTGAGCCACTAGGGATCATGCAGAGCGTTGGCTGACAGCATGCAAGCCTGTGCTATCCGCGGCTTCACTCCAGAGGAGGGAACAGTGCCACGAACGATTTATCTGGCGCTAGCCACGCTGATGCTCGCGCTCCCGGCGTTCGCACAAACGCCGCCCGAAGTCACGCTGACGCGCCTCGATTGCGGCAATGGATTCAACGACCAGCGCCGTTTCAGCGACTCCTTCGCCTACACGAATCCGAAGGTGCCCTTCACGTTCAGCTGCTACGTGATCAAGCACGGAGCCGATACCATGGTGTGGGACACGGGCCTTGCGCCGGGTTCGAATCCCAACGCGACGAACAAGCCCCTGACCGATCTCCTCGCGCAACTCGACATCAAACCCGACCAGGTGAAATACGTCGGCATAAGCCACTTCCACGCCGACCACACCGGCCAGCTGGCGCCGTTCGCGAACGCGACGCTGCTCATCGGCAAGGGTGACTGGGACGGGGTCAACGCCCAGCCGCCCATGACGGGCGCCAATGTCGCCGGTTTCAAGGACTGGATCGGCACCAGCCGAAAGGTCGAGCCGCTGACCGCGGACAAGGATGTGTTCGGCGACGGCAGCGTGATGGTGCTGCGCACGCCCGGTCACACTCCGGGACACCAGTCGCTGCTCGTGCGCCTGAAGCAAAAGGGTCCGGTGGTGCTGGTCGGCGACGCGGCGCATTTCCGCGAAAACTACCTCAGGGACGGCGTGCCGGGCTTCAACTACGACCGCGCCCAGACCATCGCGTCGATCGAGCGCATCAAGCAGATCGAGAAGAACCTGAAGGCGACGGTCGTCATCCAGCACGACCCGCGCGATGTCACCAAGCTGCCGGCATTCCCGGCCGCGGCGAAGTAGCCGGGCTACGACCGGCGCGGCTCCTGGCCGAGCCGCAGCAAGAGGAGCTCGCGGCGGCGGCGGCTCACCGCCAGCTCGGTCCCGTCCGCGAGAAGCACGGTCCAGCGCTCGCCGCGCCGGCGCAGCTCGCGCACGCGAGCGAGGTTCACGATGGCGGACCTGTCGATGCGGACGAAGGCGAGCGGATCGAGCTCCTCTTCGAGCGAGCGGATGGCCTGCCGGTGCAAGTGGCACGCGCCGCCGACGTGCAGCGTGGCGTAATAGTCCTGGGCCTCGATCCAGTCGACCTCGGCGGCGGCGATCACCGAGGTGCGGTTGCCGAGCTTTACCAGGAACCGTTCGAGCGAGCCGGGCGCGGCCGGCGCGCGCGCATCGAGCAGCGCACGCAACTCGGCCGCGACTTTCGGCGCATCCATCTCGACCAGGCGGCGCCGCGCGCGCGCAAGCGTGAACTCGAAGCGCGCGTCCGAGAACGGCTTGACCAGGTAGTCGAGCGCGCGCACGTCGAACGCCCGGATGGCGTACTCGTCGTACGCGGTCACGAACACCACCGGCGGCATGGCGTCCACGCCGACCTGCTCGATTACCTCGAACCCGTCGAGCTCCGGCATCTTGACGTCGAGGAACACGAGCTGCGGGTGCTCCTTGCTGATGCCCTCGACGGCTGCAAGGCCGTCGGCGCACTCGGCCGCGACGCGGACGTCCTCGTGCTCGCAGAGCAGGCGCGACAGCACCCGCCGGGCGGGCGCCTCGTCGTCGGCGACGAGAACGCGGAGCTCGCTCATGCGCCCGCACCCGCTCGCAGCGGCAACACGATCCGCGCGCTGACACCGCCTTCCGCACCCGGGACGAGCGAGAGCTGCGCGGCCTCGCCGTACCTGTGCTGCAGCCGCGCGCGCACGTTGGCGATGCCGATGCCGCGGCGAGGCGCCGAATGGAAGTCGGACGGCAGCCCCACGCCGTCGTCGATCACCGACATCTCGAGATGCCCGTTCGCGACGCTCGCCCGGATCGTCAGCGAGCCCGCCCGCGCACGCCGCGAGAGTCCGTGCCGCAGAGCATTCTCGACCAGCGGCTGCAGGATGAGCTGCGGGACCGGCACCGATTCGCTGCGCGCGTCCACCTGCCAGCTCACGCGCAGCCGGTCGCCGAACCGGACCTGTTCGATCTCCAGGTACTTGCGCAGGAACTCGATCTCGGTCCTCAGGGGCGCGTCGGGCTGCGCGTCAGGGCGGACCACGTGCCGCAACACGTCGCCCAGCCTCTCGATCAGCTCGACCGCGCCGCGCTGGTTTCCGTCGCGCACGAGCGCGCCGATGGTATGCAACGCATTGAAGAAGAAATGCGGATTGAGCTGCATGCGCAGCGCGCTCAGTTGCGCCTTGGAGAGCTCGGCCTGGAGCTCGAGGAGTTGCCTCGTCCGCGCGGTGTACGCCGCCGCATACGCCAGGCCGACGGTGGCGCCGTAGACGATGAACCCGTCGGCGCTCAGATAGACGAGGTTGTCGCGCAGGTGAAGCAACGGCATCGACGGGGCCGTCACGTGCAGCGCGCGTTCGATTACGGTGCGCACGGCGGCGAGGAACGCGATGGTACCGGCAATCCCCGAGAGGTGCGCGAGCACCGCCCTCGCACGCGGCGGCCACTCCAGCGGGAAGCGCTCTCCCCACCGCGTCACCGCGGGTACGCAGAGCGCGAAGATGACCATGGGCGCGACCTCGCGCAGGAACACGTCGGCGAGCGTGAAGCGCCTGCCCAGGGAGTGCCAGTAGAACCCGAGGTGGGCCGCGTGCAATAGGCCCAGGAGCGTGAAGCCGGCGAGCGCGAAGACGAGGCAGCGGCGCATCCGGCCATTCTAGCAGCGGCGTACGCGCGAGCGGCGCCGCTCCCTGCAGGCCCGGTGCCGCTCGCAGCAAGCCGGCCGCTGCGCGGTGCGCGCGATGTTACAGCGCAGGCATGCAATTACTCATCCCGATCTTGCTGCTGGGCGTTCCGCAAATGCAGCGCTATTGGAAGGTCGACGCACCGAGCGCGGTCCTCGAGCACGTCGACGTGATCGACGGTACCGGCGGCCCGCCGCAGCGCGATCGCAACGTTTCCATCGAAGGCGGAAAGATCGTCCGGATCTCCGCCGGCGCCGACGAGCCCGCACACGCCGGCACCGCGGTGCTCGACTTGCGTGGCCGCTCGGTACTGCCGGGGATCGTCGGGATGCACGAGCATTTCTTCTGCATGGTGCGACCGCATCTGCAGGCGGACTCGACCTTCGAGGGGCCGGCGATGTTCCAGCAGATGACCTACTCCGCGCCGCGCATGTACCTCGCGATGGGCGTGACGACTTTGCGCACGGCAGGAGGCGTCGAGCCGGCCACGGACGTCAAGCTCAAGCGCGCCATCGAGGCCGGCAATCTGCCAGGCCCGCACATCGACGTCACCGGGCCGTACCTCGACGGGCCTGGGAACGCCAACTTGCAGATCCGCGCGCTCGACGGGCCCGAGGACGCACGGCAGACGGTGGCGTATTGGGCGGACCGTGGCGTGACTTCGTTCAAGGCATATGCGGGCATCAGCCGCGCGGAGATGCGCGCCGCGGTCGAGGAGGCGCACCGGCGCGGACTCAAGGTGACGGGACATCTCTGCTCGGTCACCTATCCGGAGGCGGTGCAGGAGGGCATCGACAACCTCGAGCACGGTTTCTCTGCGAATACGGCGCTCGACCCGGGCAAGCAGCCCGACAAGTGCAGCGAGAGCCGCGGCGAATACACGCTCGAGCACATGCCGGCGGGGAGCGCGGAGGCGAATCGCCTCATCGCGCTCCTCGTAGAGCGCCACGTGGCCATCACTTCCACCCTCCCGGGGTCAGGCTCCAGGGTCTTGCCAAAGCCTCTCCCGCCGGCGGCGCTGTGGGCGATGTCGCCTTCGCTGCGCGACTCCTGGCTGTATTCGCGCAATCGCGCGGTCGATCAGGCCAGCCTGGATCACGAGACGCGCATGTTGCGCATCGAGATGGATCTGGAGCGCGCGTTCGTCGCCGCCGGCGGTCTCCTCATCGCGGGCGCCGATCCGGTCGGTATCGGAGGAGTGCTCCCGGGCTTCGCCGATCACCGCGAAATCGAGCTGCTGGTCGAGGCTGGCTTCACGCCGTTGCAAGCGATCCGGATAGCGACCTTGAACGGCGCAACCTATCTCGGCAGGCAGAACGAGATCGGCTCCGTCGCCGTGGGGAAGAACGCCGATCTCCTGGTCGTCAAGGGCGACCCGAGCGTTCGCATCGACGACATCGAGAACGTCGAGATCGTCTTCAAGGACGGCGCCGGATACGATCCCGCGAAGCTGCTCGAATCGGTAACAGGTCATTATTGCCAATATTGAGGAGTCGGCATGTTTGCATCGATCTTATCGGCCGTACTCCTTGCCCAGTCGGCTGTATTGATCAAAGCCCACCGGCTGATCGACCCGCGGTCGGGTAACGTCATCTCGCCGGCCGCGGTGCGGATCGAGGGCGACAAGATCAAGGAGGTGGGGCCAGGGGCATCCGCTGCGGGCGCAACGATCGTCGATCTAGGCTCTGCGACATTGATGCCGGGCATGATCGATTCGCACACGCATCTGCTGCTCGACGTGATCATTCCGGCGCAGGCGGAGATGCCCCGGTACACGGCATTCCAACCGGGGCTCCTCCTGGCGGTGGCCGCCAAGTCGCCCGCGGAGCGCGTCCTGCTCGGCGCGCAGTTGGCGCGCGAGGACCTGGAGTCGGGCTTCACCACCGTGCGCAACCTCGGACACTCCGGCATCGACGGCGACGTCGCCTTGCGGGACGCGATCGAGGCCGGCCGCGTCCCCGGGCCGAGGATCCTCGCAGCGGGACGGAAGCTGACGCCGATCGGCGGATACTTCCAGTCGCTGAACCCCGCGGTCGCGCACGCGGTCCTCGAGCAGGAGTTCCTGGAGGTCGCGACCGCCGACGACGGCCGGCGTGCGGTCGACACCAACCTCTTCTACAAGGTCGACGTCATCAAGGTGGTGGTCGACGACGACGGCGCCGGGATCACGCCGCCTGTCCTGAGGGCGATCGTCGACGAGGCGCACCTCGCGCACAAGAAGGTCGCGGCCCATGCCACGACGACGGTCGCCGTCCAGACCGCCATCGACGCCGGCGTCGACTCGATCGAGCACGGCAACGGCGTCACCGACGAGCAACTGCAATCGATGCGGAAGAAGGGCATCTTCCTGGGGCTGACGCCGACCGTGTACGACGGGTTCTTCGCCCAGCTTTTCGAGTCCCAGATCGTGCTGACCGGCGAGCTGAAATCGAGGATGGCCGACCTCCCGCAGCGGCGGCTCCCCATGGATCGCGAGTTCGTCCGGCGGATCTCGAGATCGGGCGTGAGATTCGCGGTCGGATCGGACATGTGTTGGTTCTATCCGGGAAGGACGCGCGGCGAATCGTCAGCCCGCGTCCTCGCAGGCCTTTGGCACGCGGGCATGCCCTCGCTCGACGTCATCCGCGGGGTAACCACCAGCGCCGCCGAGATGCTGGGCTGGCAAGACCGCATCGGCGCCGTCGAACCGGGCAAGCTCGCGGACCTCGTGGCGGTCGCGGGGGATCCGCTCGCGGATGTCGGCGAGCTCTTACGCGTCCGATTCGTGATGAAGGGCGGCAAGGTGATCCGGAACGATTTCGCCAACCATTAGGCCAAGTCCTGCATCAAGAGCGCAGGTGCGAATTCCGTGCCCCGTGCAGTTCCTCGATGGCCTGCAACACCTGCGCGGTCGCGAACGGCTTCTCGAAGATGGGCATGGCGCTGGCGAACTCGCGAGTGTCCCGGAACGCGGTCATGGCAAGGACCGGCAGGCCCGGAATGCGGCGCAAGAGAGTCCGCAGCGCCTCGCCGTCCGGACCGCCCTTGACGCGGATGTCCACGAGCGCCGCGAACGGCTTCACCTCGTCGAGCCGCACCGTTTCCGCCACCGAGTGCGCCATCACAGAGGAGAAGCCCCGGTCGCGGAGCGCTTCCGCCAGATTGTCGGCCAGCGCCGGATCGTCCTCGACCACGGCGACGAGGGCACTGCGGCGCGCCCCCCGCAACAGCTCCCGGAGCCTGGGAATCGGCACGGGCTTGGACAAGACGGCGAGCAGCCCCTCCTTCCGCGCCGCCGTGAGGTCGTCCTCGCCGGTGTAGGCGGAAACGACGATGGCGGGCAGACCCGGATCGATCGCGCGGATCTCGTGCACGAGCTTCGCCCCGCTCATCACCGGCATCCGCATGTCCGTGACCACCGCATCGAAGCGGGTCGAACGCGCCTCCTGCAGCGCCTGAGGACCGCCGGCCACCACCGTGCACTCCGCTCCGTCGTCGGCCAGGATCTCCGCGAGGTTCTCGGCAAATTCGAGATTGTCGTCGACGAGCAGGTATCTACGCATGACTAGGCCCTCGGCAGGCGCACGACGAACCGTGCCCCGTGGTCGCGCGGCTCGTGGGCAATGGTTCCCCGATGACGTTCGACGATCCGCTTTACGAGCGCTAGACCGAGCCCGATGCCTTTCTGCTTGGTGGTGACGAGCGGCTCGAACAACCGCCTCCGGATCGATTCGTCGACGCCTTTGCCACTGTCCTCGACGGCGAGCGCTATCACTCCGTCTTCCACCGCGCCTTCCACCCGGATCCAACCCTCGGGACCGGCGGCATGCGTCGCGTTGTCGAGCAGGTTGACGAAGACCTGGCGCAGCTGGCTCGCGTCGCCTTCCACCTCGGGGAGGTCGGCGATGGCCTCGAGGGAAACCGCGAGATGGAGCTGATTCGCGGCCGACTGGAGAACGTCGAGCAGGCACAAGCGGGAGGTCGCGAGCGGCCGGTCGCGGATCATGTCGAGCAGATCCTTGATGATGGCGTTCGCGATCCCGATTTGCTCACCGATGCGGTCGAGGTGCTTCTGGGCGCGCTCGTCGTCGACCACGCGCCCCTTGACGATGTACAGCGAGCTCTCCATGACCCCGAGCGGATTGCGCAGCTCGTGTCCGATGGACCCGATCAGCTGTCCGAAGGTCGAGAGGCGTTCCGCGCGGGCCTGCTGCGAGAGGAGATCCTCGCGATAGGTGTGCAGCATCACCGCCAGCTCGAGATCGAGGATCTTTCCCACCGCGACCCGCGCCGCGCGCAGCCTTTCCGGATCTTGCCAGTACGTCCTGTCGACGACGCCGTTCAGCTCCTGGCGGAGGATGTTCATCGCTCCGAACATGTAGTGTTGCGGGAGCGCGATGGCGACGTGCTTGCGGCCGATGCGCTCGCGCATCTCGAAATACGGCTCGTCCCACGGCCCGCGGAACAGCTGGCCCATCCACTCGACCAGCGTGTGCTTGAGGTGGCCGACCTGGCTTTCCCCGCCCTCGAGCGCCTTGCGCGCGCCCTCGTGCGCCAGGATCCGCTCGTAGAAGACCTCCGAGATCCGCTGATACTCGGTCTGCCCGACCGCATCCAACGCGCGAAGCTCCCCCTCGTCCGCCGGACCGAATCCGACGTACCGTTTGAGCTCGTCCAGGATGGTTTCGACCATCAGTGATCGACGGTATGCCCGCGCGTCGCATTCCTGCAACCTTCACGCCCGACGATTTCTTGCGAATTCCCGCAAGTCAGTACGCGCGCAAACCTATTGCGGCTTGCGCTTGAAAACCCGGGGCCGCTCGCGCCCGAACGAGTCGGTCGAGTGCGAACACTGGCACCAAAGCAAACAGGCCAAGCAGGAGAGGACGGTACAGCGTGCCGACCATCCACCAGCCCCATCCTTGCAGCGCGGGAACAGAACGGTACTCGCGTCTCTTCGCGGCGAATTCTGCGGTGGGTACGTTTTGCCGACGGGCTACGTCCTCGAGTGTGGCGTCGAAGGCAAAGCGCTGATCGCCGGCACGCCGCGGCAGGCCTTTTCCACTACCGCGCTCGGTCTCCGCGACTGGTTGCTCTGCGCGGCCGTCGCGAGCTCGGTGCTCTGGCTGCGCGAGCTGAGCAAGCTTCTGTCCCGGATGTTCTCCCGCGACATCGGGCCGCTGCGCCGTCACCGCGGAATCGTGACGCGAGGCCTGGCGTCACGATCCCCGAAAAGGCGTCGAGCCCAAGGCTCACATTGACATTGCGACGCGCGGCCGCCACGTCACGAGCGAGGGTCCTGGAGCCGGACGAGCTTGTCGCCCAGCTCGAGGAGACGGAACGGGCTCCCAATGGTGGCATCCGAACCATCTCGTCCCGCAATGGAGGAGGAGCCTTCAGGACTCATCCGCAGCACCGGCAAGCGGCTGGTGGCCGGCGCTGCCCGGAGCCGCTGGATGAATTCCGCGGCGCTCAGGCCGGCTTTCCAGTCGCCGCAAACGATCACGCTGGGCAGCTCTTCGGTACGGAGCAAGTCGAGTGCTCGGCCGCCGCTCGTCGCAAATTCCGAGTCGTAGCCGATTCCGCGCAGGTAATCCGAGAGGACGGCGCGGGTTTCCGCATCGTCGTCGACTACCAGGACGCGCCGGAGCGGACCGGACGATCGCAACTGTCGCGCATTGGCGCTCATCGTCGGCGCACGCGTCGCTGCGGCACGACGCCCGTAACCACCGGAATGGCGCGCGTTCCACCGGTGAAGAAAGCCAAGGCCAGGACCACGGCGTAGACGACGAAGCAACCGACCAACAGGATGGCGATCGTGGTGAGCACGGGCTTTCCTTCCGGTACAGGTTTGGTTTGTTTACTGCTTCTGCGTCACGACACCGGGAACGGTCGAATCGACCCGCACCTTGATCTGGCGAGGCATCGTCTCGCTCTTCTTGGGCAGGAAGATGCGCAGCACGCCGTCGCGGCCCTGCGCGCTGATGTTTCCCAGGTCCACTGTCGAGGGCAGCGTGAAGCTGCGGCTGAAGGAGCCGTAGTAACGCTCGATGCGGTGATAGTCCTGCCGCTTGTCGGCGTTCTCGAGCTTGCGCTCGCCGCGCAATAGCAGCGCGTTGCCCTCGAGCTGGATGTCGACGTCGTTTGCGTCGACCTCGGGCAGCTCGACCTTCAGGGTGATGCCCTCTTTATCCTCGAAGATGTCCACCAGCGGCGACCAGGTATTGCCCGTCTCGCCGCGGATCTCTTCGGCGGCATCCAATGGCTGGGCGAGATGCTGGTGGAAGAGCTGGTGGCGAAGCTGCAGGAACGGATCGTATCGCGCGATGCCCATTGGAATCTCCCCGCTGAACGGGCGCCTCGAACGGCGCAGGGGAGGCCATCGACCGATCCACGACCCCCAGCGGACTCAACGTAACCACCGCAAGGGGCTCGTCAACTCGCCGTCGAGAGCACCTGGTGCGAGGCGCGAGCGCGCCCCGTCAGGAACCAGGTATTCAGCTCTCCCGCGCCTTCCACCTCGAGAACGCCGCGCTCCTCGACTAGAAACGGCTGCCCCAGCCGCCGACGTGTGCTCTCCGAAACCTGCACGCGTCCGGCCACGCCGTGCGATTCCATCCGGATTGCGATGTTCACCGCCTCGCCCCATAAGTCGTGGACGAACAGGCGCCTGCCGACGACGGAGGCCACCACGCCGCCAGTGGCGATTCCGATGCGGACCTGGAGGACGGACGCCGTCCGCTCGTTGAAACGGTCGAGCGCATCGATCATGTCCAGCGAGACGTCGGCCGCCTGCGCGGCGTGATCCAGAACCTGCATGGGGATACCGGAAGCGGCCATGTACGAATTCCCGAGCATCTTGATCTTCTTCATGCCTCGCGCCGCGGCGAGGCCGTCGAACACGGTGAAGATCTCGTCGAGGATCAGCGCCAGGCGACCGGGAGGAACAGCGGGTGTCATCTTCGCGAATCCGACGATTTCCGCGATCAAGACAGTCGCGTCGGGAAAGCCATCTTCCGTCGCGTCGGCACGGGCTTGCAATCGTTCGGCAACGGAACCCGGTGGCGCCTGGAGCGCCAGCCGCTCCGATACCTTGCGCTCCGCCACCACCTGATCGAACAGCTTCCTGAGCTCGTCGTTCTTGCCGCGGATCACCTCGCGGCCGATCTCCAGCTCGTGGACCGTGTTCTCCAAGGCGCGAGCGTACAGGCGGACCTCGAGCATGTTGTGGACGCGCATCAGCACTTCCGCGAGATCGAACGGCTTGCTCACGAAGTCTCTCGCCCCGGCCCGGAGCGCGCGTAGCTTGTGATCCGGCTGGGCCGTGACCACGAGCACCGGCAGGTATCCATCGTTTTCGATTCCCGCGAGGGCTTTCATCACCTCGAAACCGTCCATGGCCGGCATCTGGAGATCGAGCAGGATCAAGTCGTAGCGGTTCTTGCGGTGAAGCTCGCAAACCGCGCGCGGATCGCGTGTCGACGTCACCGATACGTATCCCGCGCCGCTCAGCATGCGCTCGAGGAGGAGGACATTCGCTTCCTGATCGTCGACGACGAGGATCTTGGCCCTGAGGATGTCGGCGGGATCGATCACGGGGTCGCCCTGGGCCGTCGAGCATGTTCGTGCGCAAAGTCGAAGGCCGAGTCCAGGCTCGCCATGAACTCCATGACCTTGATCGGCTTGGTCAGGTACGAGAAGAAACCTGCTTCGAGGCCCTTTTCGATATCGCGTGGCATGGCGTTCGCGCTGAGAGCGAGCACGGGGATGTGCGCGGTCTCCGTGTCGTCGCGGAGGATCTTCAGCGCCTCGAAACCGCTGATGCCGGGGAGGTTGATGTCCATCAGGATCACCTCCGGTTGGTTTGCACGCGCAAGCTGGATGCCCATGCTTCCGTCCCGTGCGCTGAGGAGGCGCATGGTGGGCCGGCGCGCGATGAGCTGCTCGACCAGTTTCAAGTTGGCCGGGTTGTCCTCCACGTAGAGGAGTGTGCGCAGCGGCACGCCTTGTCGAGCTTGCGTCTGTGCCACGCTCGCGGGCTGTGCCGTTTCGACTTCGACCTCGAGTAGCTGGGGTCCGTCGACCGAGCCGATCTCGCACCAGAAGACGCTTCCGACCCCGACGGTGCTCTCGACTCCGATGACGCCCCCCATCAGCTCGACGAGGCGCTTGCTCATCACCAGGCCGATGCCGGTGCCCTGGACGGCGCCCCGTTCCTGTCCGAGACGGTTGAACGGCTGGAAGAGCTGGGAGATTTTTTCCGCAGTCAATCCCGCGCCCGTGTCTTTGACGCTGAGCCGCATCCGATCCGGACCGCGGGGAATGCACTCCAGGACGACCGTGCCCCCGGGGTGGTTGTATTTCACCGCATTGGAAAGAAGGTTCAGGAGGACCTGCTTCAACCGCGTACGATCCGCGAGGACGAAGCAAGGAAGGTCGAATCGCGGGAAGGAGGTCTCTATGCCTCCCTTTTGTGCCTGCGGCTCGATCATCGCCTGGCATTCGAGGATCACTTCGGCCAGCGAGGTGGGTTCCTGCGACAGCGACAGCTTTCCGGACTCGATCTGCGCCAGATCGAGGATCTCGTTGATGAGCTCGAGGAGGTACCAACCTGCCCGGAGGATCTCGGCGATGCTTCCCTTCTGCGACGCGGTAACCGGCGTCACGTCCGACTCCATCAATTGCGCAAATCCGAGAATCGCGTTGAGCGGGGAACGAAGCTCGTGGCTCATGCTGGAGAGGAAATCCGACTTCGCGAGGTTGGCCTTCTCCGCCGCCCCTTTCGCCCTGGTCAGCGCTTCTTCCACCTGCCTGCGCTCGGTGAGGTCGCGCGTCAGCTTGGCGAACCCGCGCGCATTGCCCGCCGGATCTCGAATGGCGGTGAAGACGACGTTTGCCCAGAAGGTGGACCCATCCTTGCGGACGCGCCAGCCTTCCACTTCGCACCGTCCGTCGGTCTTGGCACGGTCGAGGTGAAGCTGGGGTATGCCGCGCTCGATGTCCTGCGCGGGGTAGAAGCGCGAGAAGTGTCCGCCGAGGATTTCTTCCGTGCGATAGCCCTTGATCCGCTCCGCGCCGCTGTTCCAGCTCACCACGCGGCCCTCGGAGTCCAGCATGGCGATCGCGCAATCCGTCACGCTCTCGACCATCAAGCGGAAGCCTTCCTCGGTCCAGCGCAACTTCTCCTCGACTTGCTTGCGTGCCGAGTTGTCGGTGCCAATCAATAGGTAGCCGATGATCCGCCCTTCGCCCTCTCGCAGCGCGGTCACCGATACGATGGCTGGAAAGCGGGTGCCGTCCTTGCGGATGTACGTCAGCTCATACTTGTCTTCGATCCCGCGCGATGCCTTGAAAGCGAGCGCCTCGAATCCTGGCGCGATGGGAGTTGCCAGCTCGTCGGTCAGTGCCCGCGCGCGCGCGATCACCTCCTGCGGATCGTGGATGTCGGCGGGCGTGATCCTGTCGACCACTTCGGCGGCGGCGTAACCCAACATGGTTTCCGCGCCGATGTTGAAGAGCTGGATGACGCCCTTTTCGTCGGTTGCGATGATGGAAAAATTGGCGCTGTTGAGGATGGCGTTTTGCAAGGCGCCGGTCTTCAGCAACGCTTCCTTGCGGCGGACCTCGATGATCGCGTCGGATGGGCCACTCATTTTGCCGTCCTTTGTGATTCGCTGGCGGCGTCCACGGCAGCGGCGTCGCGGATGTCGTGGGCGAGGTTCCTGGCGATCTGCCCCGCTTCCGGAGCCGTCGAACCTGCGCTCATGCGCTCGTAGGTGGCCTCGGTCTTCGCGTTCCGCGCCCGGGCCGGGCGGTCGTCGCTATCGTCGCCGGGCATCTCCACCCGCAGCTCTTCCAGGATCATCTGCAGGCCTGCGGCGATCGGGAGGGCGAGGAGCGCTCCGGTCACACCGAGCAGGGTCCCTCCAGCAAGGAGCGCCAGGAGGACCGCGGTCGGCGAAAGCCGCAGCACATGCCCGTAGATCCTGGGAACCAGGATCCGGGTCTCGAACTCCATGTAGACGAGCATGGAAACGAGCACGACGGTGGCCAGCGGCAATCCCTTGGGAAGGGCGGAGAGGACGGCAAGGCCCCCAGCAAGGACTCCTCCGACGACGGGGATGACGTCCGCCAGCGCGGCAAACAAAGCGAGCGGCAACGCATTGGGGACCCTGCAGATGACGAGGAGCAGGAAGGTGAAAGCTCCAATCGCGACGGAGGTGATGAGCTGGCCGCGCATGTAGCCGCCGACGATCATTTCCAGATTGTGGACGATGCGCGCGAGCCGCATGTGATAGTCGCGCGGTACGACGGCGTAGAGGGCGCCCTGCGTGCGTTTTCCGTCCGCCAGGAGATAGAACGAGAGGGCGAAGATCGTCGCCAGGTATCCGAGCACCCGGATGGCCTCGGATGAATATCCGAACAGGTAGCTCTCGATCCGGGCGGACATCTGCTCGAGCCCGGCGTTCTGCAGTGCATGGGCGAGCGGCAAGGTGAAACCGCGCTTCTCGAGCACCGCGACGATCTGCTTTCGATGCTCGGGTGCGCCGCGCACGATCTGGGCGAGTTGCTCTACCAGGGGCGGGACCATCAGGAAGATGAGAAGCGAGGCGACGATGATGGAGCCGACCAGAAGCAGGGCGAGCGAGACCATGCGCGTGAGTCCGCGCTTCTCCATCCACTCCACTAGCGGATTGAAGGTTCCCGCGAAGACGAGGGCAACCACCAGCAAGAGCCCGATCAGCCAGAGCTCGCGGAGGAGCCACACCCCCGCGGCCGCCGCAAGGATCCAGCCGATCGTGCGCGGGGCGATCTCGAAGCGGACGACGGTCCGCTCCTGCGCGGGCATCTTCATGAGACCCTCATCTCGTGGCATGCGGCGCTCGCTCGGAGAGCTTCTCGACGACGCGATCGGCAATCCGCGTCACGCCGGCGTGCAGTGCCTGCGAGAATGCATCGACCAGCGCCGGCGTCGGGTCGGCTCCGTCCCTCTTCAGGACCGGCTGGGCCACCGTAATCGTCTCGGTGAGCAGGCCGACGCGATCATCGGTAACCACCAGGAGCGCCTGCATGCGCGCCTGGTGCGGTTGCACGATCTCCTCGAACGCGATCAGCTCGACGTCGACCGTGATGGCGCGGCCCGAGAGGGACTCGACTACCCCGCGCTCCTCGAAAAGCGCGCGCGACAGCGCGCGGCGCAGGTAGATCTCGGGTCGCTCGATCCACCGCCGGTCATCGTCATAGAGGAGCTCGCGAGCGGACTCCCGCGATGCCATCCTCTCCCCCAGGTGCGACCAACCTTCGACCCTGCCGAGCCGCAGTTGCAGATCGGGCCGGACCCTTGGCGCCGGCCCATCGCTCTCGTACTCCGGCGTGAAGTAGCGGGGTACGTGAGGGTCGTTCTTGCCGAGCAGCGCACAACCCGAGAGCGCAACAGCGCCGAGGAGGAACACCAGACTACGCGTCATTGACGCACCTTCGTCTTTCCTTTGAGGAACATGTCCGGATCCCGCTGCAGCGCCTCGACCAGCTGGCGCACCGCCACGGCGGCCTCGCGCAGATCGCGCTCGGTCTCGTGGAAGGTGGCACCGAGTCGCGGCCCGGCAACATCGTTGAGGGAATCGGAAGTGCGTTGCACGCTCGCGAAAAGGCCGTCATTGCCATCGAGGTGATCGAGCACTCCCTTCATCTTCACGAGCGTCGCGCTCGCGTCCTCGAGCGTCGCCGCTGCATCGCGCGACAGGTCATCGACCCGGACCTGGCTGAGCTTCCGCTGCAGGGTCGCGAGCAGCTGATTGGCGTTGTCCAGCGACGTCGAGGCTTTGCCGGGCAGTCCGCGGCGGTCCAGGTCGTCGAGGATGGCGTTCGTGCGCGAGAGCGCGAGGTCGAGCTGCTGCGCGATGTGAGGCATCATGCCCACCGCGCGAACCACCGCCTCTTCCAGGTTCTTCATCGTCGACGCGGTCGCTGGGATGTAGTTCTCCGGGACGGGGAACGGCAACACGGGCGGCTCGCCTGCGGTGTCGAAAAAGTCGATCTGCAGGAACTTGGTGCCGGTGAGCCCGGTGATGGCGAGCTGCACGCGCAAGTCGGGCGGCAGCAGGATTCTCGTCTCCTTGCCGTGACTCGTGCCGGCAAGCCGAAGCTTGCTGAGCACCTTCACCCCCAGCGAATAGACGATCTCCACGTGGCGCTGATCGGGCGCCACGTCGATTGCGCTGACGTTACCGATCTTCACGCCGCGATAGCGGACAGGCGAGCCCACTTCGAGGCCCGTCACTGCTTCGTCGAAATACGACGTGTAGGTGACCGAGGCGACCCGCATGGTTTCTGCCGTGAGGACGATGGCCGCCGCGACGCCGATCACGACCGACCCGACCACGAACGCGCCGAGCTTCCATCGGTTGGTGGGTGCGCTCATGACGCCTCCTCCTGCCGGACACGGTTGAAGAAGGAATGAACGCGCGGGTCCGTGCTGGTATCGCGCAGGACGCGCGGATCGCCGCGCGCAATGATGCTCTTGCTCTCGCGGTCGAGCATGATGCAGCTCTTGCCGATCTTGAAGATGCTATCGAGGTCGTGGGTGACCACCACGAAAGTCAGGCCGAGTTGCTGGTTGAGGTCGAGGATCAGCTCGTCCAGCTCCACCGCGGAGACGGGGTCGAGGCCCGCCGACGGCTCGTCGAGGAAAAGGAGATCCGGCTCCAGCGCCATGGCTCGCGCAATTCCCGCGCGCTTGCACATGCCTCCCGAGAGCTCGCTCGGCATCCGGTCTTCGGCGCTTTCCAGGCCGACCAGGCGCAGCTTGGCCGCGACGATGCCGCCGATGGCGTCCGCTGGAAGCGTGGTCCAGGTTTGCAAGGGGAGAGCAATGTTTTCTCCCACCGTGAACGATCCAAGCAGGGCGCCCGACTGGAACATGACGCCGAACAGCGGCCGGCCCGGGACGCTCTGGTCGGGCGCGACGCCGTCGATGGTGACGCTTCCGCTGATCGGCGTCTCGAGGCCCACCAGGTACCGGAGCAAGGTCGATTTCCCGCAGCCGCTGCCTCCGAGGATGGCGAAGATTTCGCCTCGCTCGATCTCGAAGGTGGCCTCTTTCTGCACCACCGTCTCGTCCCAGCCGATGGTCAGGTCGACCACTTTGAAGAGCGGATCGGTCATAGGCCCGCCACCCGGAAGAAGATGGTCAACACGGCGTCGATGAGGATGAGCGTGAACATGGTGATGACCACCGTGGAGGTGGTGCGGCGCCCGACGCCCTGCGCGCCGCCACTGGTAGCGAGACCTTGCTGACAGGCGATGAGCGCCACCGCGAAGGCGAAGACGACGCTCTTGACGATTCCGGACGAGACGTCCCACAGCGAGACCACGCGCATCGTCTGGTTGAGGTACGCGCGCGCCGTCAGGTCGAGCGTGGTGACGCCGACGGCAAGCCCGCCGAGCACGCCCGCGACGTCGGCGAGCAGCGAGAGCAAAGGCACTACGATAATCAGGGCGGCCACCCGGGGCAGTACCAGGTAGCGCATCGGGCCAAAGCCCATGGTGCGAAGCGCGTCGATCTCTTCGTTCACTTGCATGAAGCCAAGCTCGGCCGCGAACGCCGCGCCTGAGCGGCCGCAGACGACGATCGCGGTCATCAAGGGCCCGAGCTCGCGGCAAATGGAGATGCCGATCAGGTCGGCGACGAGGATGTTGGCGCCAAACTGCTTGAGCTGCGCCGCCGACTGGAACGCCATGGCGACGCCGACGAGGAAGTTGATGACGATGATGACCGGCACCGCGTCGGCACCCGAGCGCTCCATCGTCGCCGGGAGCTCGCGCAAGTTGGCCGAGCGCGGCGAGCGCAGAACCCCGGCAGCCGCGACCACGATCTGCCCGAGAAAGGCGAGGACGAGCCGGAGCTCGTGCAGGATGGAGACCGTGGCTCGGCCCAGCTGGTCGAGCGTCCCCAACGGTCGCCGGCGCTTGAGGCGCCGGACAGCGTGGTCGCCACCGTAGAGATGGATGATCCGCTGCACCTGCTCGTCGGCCGCCATGAATTCGGACTTGACGCCGCGCCGGTGCAATTCCGCGCGCAGGCAGGCGAGGAGCGCCATCGCGCCGCCGTCGATCCGCTGCACGGCGGACATCTCGAAATCGAGCGTCTGCCCCCGCGATGCCTTGGTCTCGAGCCGGCGCAGCTCGGTCCAGAGCGGCGCCGCCTCCGCGAACCTGAGAATTCCGCGGAGGCGGATCTCGCCCCGATCCGTGCTGGCCTGCACGTGCTCGATTGCAAATGCAGGCAGCATGGTGATGACCTCTCGGAACAACCGGACTACTGCGCGGGTTGCGTGATCGTCGCCTGCTGAAGGGCAACCTGGGTCTGTGCGAGCGCCCTGCCATTCATGGTGGCGCCGGTCTGCAAGGTGATGGCCGTCTTGGAGAGGATGACTCCCTCGAAGTGCGAGTTGGCGCCGAGCGTCGCCTGACCGGCAACCTGCCAGAAGATGTTCTTCGCCCTCGCGCCGCCGCTCAGCGTCACGATCTTCGCCGCGGCCATCGTGAGATCGCCGCTGGTCTGGAAGATCCAGACGTCGTTGGCGCCGCCGGCGATGACGAGGTTGGCCGGAATGGTGACCGTGCTCGTCCATTTGTAGAGACCCGGAACGAGCGTCTGGCCGCCGATGTTGCCGGTGCCAAGCTCGAGGAAGTCAGGCGTGGAACGTGAGGCAGCGTCGGTGTAGGCGCCCTGCATGCTGCCGATGGCCGTGGTGAGATTGATTGGAGAAGGAACCGCGTAGTTGGAGGCGAAGACCTTCCCCGCCACCTGGGTCGAGGTGGCGAAGACGTTGGTCGAGTCGGCGATCAGCGCGAACCCTGTCACGAAGCTCGCTGCCGCCGGGCTTAAGCCCATGTCGCCCGTCACCGCGGAACCGGGCACGCTGGAGATTCCTGATTTCGCCAGGATCGCGTAGCTGCCGGAAGCACCGGGGTCTCCCGCGGACCCGAGAGAAACCGGCGCTGGGCCTGCTCCCGCCGGGTTGCGCGCGTTCGTGTTGCTAGCGGGGTTGTTCGAGTCGTTGCCGCAGGCGGCCACGATGAACACCGCGAAAGCCAGGAGCGCCTTGATCCGGGTGAACGCTGTCATCGCTTGTCTCCATGCTTCTTGTCATCGTGGTGATCGCCGGCATCGTCGCGGTGACATTCGTTGCGGTCGTGATGCCGCACCTTGCACTCGTGCTGGTCGTGTCCGTCGTCGTCCTCGTCGTCGTCATCGGCGTCGCAGGCAGCGGCCCCGGCGGCGGCGGCGCAGCCGGTGATCGCGTCTCCGGTGACCGTCACGGCAGCCTTTGCGAGGGCGTTACCGTTGAACGTTCCCCTGGTGAGGGTGACCGCGGCCCCAGCCAGGATGCTGCCGACGAAGTTCGAGTCGGTGAGCGTCACGGCGTCGGCGACCCACCAGAAGACGCTATTGCAGGGCAGCGGAGTCCCGGCCCTGCTGACCACCGAGAAGCCCGTGCCCGTCAAAGCGCCGGTTCCCAGGACCCCGACCTTGAAGATCCAGAGCCCGTTTGCAGGCCCGTCGAGCGTCAGGACCCCGCCCGTCGAGGTGGCCGCCGCGTCGAAGCAGTAGACCCCGGGCAGAAGCGTTTGCCCGCCGAGCGTCGTCAGCGTCCGATCACACCGCAGCGCCCGGAACGCCTCGTACGCAGCGAAGAAGTCGGTCTGGGCCCGGGCCGCGGCGGCATTCGCGGCATTGATGGTCCCGGTCACCGGGCAGCTGGTCTGCGTGATCGCGGAACCGGGAGACACGCCGACGTTTCCGGCAACGGTGGCGTTGGTACACGTCACCGCGGTGCCTGCCAGGATTGCAAAGGTTCCAGATGTGCCGAGTGAAGGGGCGGACGACGAGGTAGGCGGGGAGGTGCTTTTCCCGACGGCCCGGTCCGAGGCCAGCGAGGGAGAGGACGTCGCGGACCAGCAGGCGAGGGCTGCGAGGACGAAAAGACAGAGCCGTGCATTGCGTAGCATGTGCGTACTCCAGGGCCAGGGGGTGTGTGCCGCTGAATTATCGAGGGACGGTAACGGTGGTAACGGATGGAGTAGCTGCGCCGGTCAAGGTGATCGCGCCGGCTCCGGCCGCGCCTGCCAGGACCCGGCCATTGACGGTCGACCCGTCCTTGATGGTTGCGGTCCTGCCAGCGAGGATGTTTCCGTTCCAGGAAGTGCCCGATCCGATGGTCACGTCGCGGCCAGCGACGAACCAGACGTTCCTCGCTTGCGCGCCGTTGACGAGGAGGATCTTGCCGCGAAGAAGCAGCGTGCCCGAATCGATGAGATCGGAGTCCACCTTGAAGATGAAGACGGCGTTGGCGTTGTTCTGCGCGTCGAGCGTGGCAGAGAGGCCGGCCGCGAGGCCAAGGTTTGCGTTGTGGTAGACGCCCGCGATGAAGGTCTTCCCGCCGAGCTCGTTCGCGGCGATGGCGCCTTGCGTGTCCACCTTGGTGCTGCCCTCGTTCCAGGCGACGTTGAGGTCGTTCGTGACGTTGTTCGCCGTTTGGCCGTTGTCGAAGGGATCGCCCGCCCAGAAGATCGACCCGTTCACGGTCATTCCGGTGCCGCTCGCATAAGTCTTCACCAGGCACGTCCGGGACGAGGCGCCGGGGCCACCGGTCGCATCCGTACAGGTGGCGAGCGGAGACAAGGCCACGTCGCCATTCACCACGGTGACGCCCGTCGAGGTGAGACCGGCGCGCGAGGCAAGGCCAAAGCTAGCGGCTCTTCCCAAGTTGATGGCCAGAGGCACCGGAGGGATCGAGATGGTGGTGAAGGTCCAGACGTGGTCCGCGGCGAGGGCCGTTCCGCTCGCGGAACTCTTCGCGCCCGTGCTGATGGTGGCGGTGAAGAGGTTGGAAGACAGATCGGCCGCCGGTGTGAAGGTGGCGGTCAAGCCCGCGTAGGTCACCGTCCCCGCGATGGCCGTCGTTCCCTGCTTCAGAGTGAAGGTCGACGCGGTAATCGTCGCCGCATCCATCGGCTCGCTGAAGGTCGCGTTGACCGTCCTCGTCACGGCGATGCCCGTCGCGGTGTCAGTAGGGTCCGTCGAAGAAACGGACGGTACCCCCGCCCCCGGCGTGCCCGCCTTGTTGTTTCCAAACTCCACCAGTTGCTGCCCGCAACCCGCGAGCGACGCGAGGAGGAGGGCCGCCGCGAGATTCTTTTTCAAGGCGCTCATTAGAGGCCCCCTTCTTTCAAGATGATGAAGTGGACGACGAACTCGACGCGGCGATTGGCTACCCGCCCGGATTCGCTGTAGTTGGATTCGATCGGCCTGGATGAGCTGAAGCCCTTGGAGAGGAGCCGGTCGCGCGCGACGCCATGGCTCGCGATGTACTCGAGCACCGCTTCCGCCCGCCTGCTCGAGAGCGACTGGTTGTGGTCGTCCGCGCCTTCCGACGAGGCATGCCCCTCGATGGCGACGCGGAATGCGGGATTGTCCTGGAGCGCCTTTGCTACCTCGGCGAGCGCAGGGTACGAGACCGGATCGATGACGCTGTCGTTCCAGGCAAACTGGATCTTCTCTTTCAGCTCGAGCTTGTCGGGTCTGACGATGATCTTCTCGTAGACCGGGCATCCCCGGTTCGACGCGAGCCCGCGCACGTCGGGGCAGTCGTCGACGTCGTCCGGCACGCCGTCGCCGTCGCGGTCGCGCCGTACCGCCGGACCGGCGGTAGCGACGGTCATCGCGAGAGGGGCTTGTTCGGGTTCGATCGCCTGGGTCCCCCCGGTGCGCGTGCCCGTCTCCAGGCTGAGACCGAAGATGATCGTGTTCGCGTTGCGATTATCGAATCCAGCGCGATTCCCCTGGAAGATCTGCAAGTATCTTACGAAGGGCCCGAGCTGGAACGAACGCGCCTCGCCGACCGGAAACGAAAGGCCCACGGCCGTGGCGAACCCGACGCGATTGAGGTCACCAGTTCGCACGTAGAGGACGTCGCCGTCGATCCAAGGCTTCGCGCCATAGAACGCCTCTCGACTGTGCGGCTGCAGCAACCGGCTGTGCTCCGATTCACGAGGCAGCTGGATGCGCAGTCCCGCGCCCGGTGCCCAGGCGGTGCCTACGCTCGTGGACCCGAAACCGGTCTGTGCGGGTAGACCGAGGAAAGTGAGGCCTGCGGTCAGGTTGACGTAGCCGCCTTCGAAGCCCGCGAGCCCCTTGATGGTGGCGGCGCCGCCGAATTCGAACCGCTGCGACTGTGGCCTGCTCAGGGAAACGGCCGCACCGGGCTCTAGCTTCAGATCGAGGTCGACGGCTCGCGCGGCGAAGGGGAACGCGAGGGACACGAAGAGGAGGACAGCAAGCCCCTTGGGGCTTGCGCGGTCTCGTGCGCGTAACATGGTGTGCTTTCCGCATGGCGCGCCGATACGGTTCAAACCACCTCCAGAGTGGAGGCGACCGGTCGCCTGCTATCCGTAGCGGTACGCACGACCCGTGCCACGCCTGAACACTGGCAGGAGGGCGCGGACGTTCGATCTGACCGGCAATCGGCCGCTTGCGAACGCTTCGCGAACGTTCGCCATACGCTTCGTACCGGCCGGGCGCAGAAAGCGCGATGCGCAGCCTGTTTGCGACCGTTCGTCGAACGTTTGCCTTGCCGTGGGGCCGGACGTATAACCACGTACACGCCCGCCATCGTCGACCGGAACACGGGTCGGCCAATCCGGACGCGGGGGAGCCCGACAATGGGGGAAGGTCCGACGACGCGCGCGAGCGCGCCAAGGGACGGCACTGCCATCGAGCCGACGCTCGTGCTCACATTTGCGGGGCGCGGGAACGGTGGGACGCAGCGGTGCCGCATTCCGCCCGTCGGGGTCGTCCTCGGCCGCGGTGCGTTGGTCTTCGATGAGCCTTTTGACGACCCGCGCATGTCGCCGCGACACGCGGAGCTGCGCATCGACGGCGGCAGGGTGCTCGTCCGCGACCTGAGCAGCGAGACGGGAACGCGGCTCAACGGCCATGCCCTCGGCGGAGAGCGAGCTCTCGAACCCGGCGACGTCCTCCGCCTCGGAGACACGCTCCTCGTCTACGCGCTTTCGGTTCCGGGCAGCGGGATCGCGGAGCCGGAGCTGGTGGGTACGAGCGCCGCGATGGTCGCCGTTCGCCGCAGCGTGGACGCGGTTGCGGCGCGGAAGCACATGGTGGTCATCACCGGCGAGACGGGCACCGGCAAGGAGGTAGTCGCACGCCTCTTGCACCAGCGGAGCGGCCGGAGCGGACCCTTCGTCGCCGTGAATTGCGGCACCTTCACCGAGGGTCTGGTCGCGAGCGACTTGTTCGGGCATGTGCGTGGCGCTTTCACCGGAGCGGTTGGCGAGCAGCAAGGGCTCTTCCGGGCCGCGCGCGGCGGGACGCTCGTGCTCGACGAGGTGG